>Ga0326728_10012880_pt1 | contig 18389 bp, 21 predicted proteins | sample MB3enrmetagenome_FD_207602 | JGI IMG/M metagenome (GOLD analysis project Ga0326728, IMG submission 207602) | Lab enriched peat soil microbial communities from McLean, Ithaca, NY, United States - MB31MN | ecosystem: Environmental > Terrestrial > Soil > Wetlands > Peat | place: USA: New York... | reverse complement strand
GCGTTGAGGTTCATGGAGAAGATCGGGGCGGCCAGGATCAGCCGGTCGGCAGCAAGTAATTTATGGTAGATCTGCTGCATATCATCCTTGAGGACGCATTCTCCATCCCTGCTGCAGGCGTTGCATCCCTGGCAGGGCCTGAAATTATAATCGGACAGGGTGACCAGTTCTGTTCGGGCGCCGCTCCGGGCTGCGCCCTCGAGGGCGTGCTCCAATAGCAGGGAGGTGTTTCCCCGGCGACGAGGGCTACACGCTATGCCGATGCAGGTAATCATCAGGAAGCCTCCTTTTGGGGAATGGTCAGCGGGGGTTGATGCCTGCTTTTAAATGTTTCGCCGGTTTATCTACGTTTTCCTTTTAACTTACTAAAGGATTTTGGCCGGATATGTCGAAGGAAGAAGATAATCCCTGGCTCTTCAATTATTTTTGGGGGTCAAGAGGATTTTTGCCCGGGGTGTAGAAGTGATCTGAAGTTGAAGTATGCTTTTCACATGCTTTATGGGGAGGTCTGTCTCTCCCCCCAGTTTTTTCTTTTTTGTCGGTTTTTATGCAGTTGCTCCCGGACGGGCTGGTGCCCAACGTAGGGGGCGTGGGTCGCTTCAAACGGCTATGGTTCTGGGGAACCTTGCCAACCCTTACGGGTGAAACGAGGGGAGGGGTTTGTAAAACCAATACGGTAAGTTCAGGCTCTTGGAGTATCCAAAGAATTTCTTGTGGGAGGTGTATTTTGCTAGTGGAAGCTTTTGTTCTCCCGAAAGCCGATTTAGGCAGTTTTGTAGCGAAGTTAAAGGCTGGCTACGAAGTGATCGGGCCTGTTGCCAAGGACCCGGAGTTTGTCTTTGCGCCAATCGATTCTGCCGCCGATTTACGCCTTGACTACGATACTACCATTCTGCCGCCGCATAAGAAATACCTGGCGCCACCGAAGGAAACCCTGATGAGTTTCAGCGGCCCGGCGGCCAAGACTGGCGAGCCTGCTGCATCTGGCAAGCAATTGCTGTTCGGCGTGCACGCCTGCGACGTCAACGGTATGCTCAGCCTGGACAAGGTATTCCTGGGAACCTACCCGGATCCCTACTACAAGGCCCGCCGTGAGAGCACGGTGATCATTGGCCTGAACTGCACCGAGCCCTGTGAAAACGGTTTCTGCTCATCCTTCAACACCGGGCCGGGCATGGATACGGGATTTGACCTGTCTCTCACCGACATTGGCGACAAGTACTTCGTCTGTGTGGGCAGTGAGGCTGGCAAGACACTGGCGGCCGGACTGGCCCCAGCGGCTGATGCCGACCGGATCGCCAAGGGCAAGGCCCTGCGCGCTTCCCAGGAGAAGATCCTGCGGCATGTCGATACCGATAACCTTGGCGAATTCATGCACCAGAATGTCGATAACCCTGTGTGGGAAGACCTCAAGGAAAGGTGCCTGGCCTGCGGGTCCTGTACCAACGTCTGCCCAACCTGCTTCTGCTTTGCTGTCAAGGATCAGATCGATCTCAGCCTGGCTGCAGGTGAGCGCCCGAGAGACTGGGATTCCTGCCAATACCTGGAGTTTTCCCGGGTGGCCATGGACCACATCTTCCGTCCTGATCGGGCAGCGCGCATCAAGCAGCGCCTGTATCACAAGATGACCTACTTTGCCCAGCAGTTTGATGGATCACCTGGATGCGTAGGATGCGGCCGTTGTGCCACCTACTGTATCGCGGCCATCGACCCGGTCGAGGTAATGGAAGACCTGCGTGATGACCCGGGCGAGGAGAAGGCAGTCAAGCTCTACACCCCACCGGATAAGAAGGTCACCCCGGAGACCAACCCGTGGGAGCCGCTGCCGGCTAAGATCACGGCGATCAAGCAGCAGAACTATGATAACAAGACCTATACCTTCTCGTTCGTCGATCCTGCCGTGCAGGAGAAATATTCCTACGCCAACGGAGTCTTCAACGAGATCAGCATTTTCGGCATCGGCGAGGTGCCCATCTCCATCAGTTCCTGTGCTGATGTCAAGGGCTCATTTGACCACACCATCCGTTCCGTCGGCAACGTGACCAAAGCTCTGGACAAGCTCCAGGTGGGCGACATCGTGGGCGTCCGCGGACCGTACGGTTTTGGCTGGCCGGTGGAAGAGATGAAGGGCAAGAACGTACTCGTCGTGGTCGGCGGTGTCGGCCTGGCCCCGCTGCTCGGCACGATCAAACACATTGCCAACCATCGCGATCAGTACGGCGCACTGGAGATCCTCTATGGCGCCCGGTCCCCCAAGGACATGCTCTTCACCGACGAGTTCGAGGACCTGCGAAAGATTCCTAACACCAGGCTGCTCCTGTGTGTCGACAACTGCATGGGAATGGAATGGGGACACAACATCGGTGTCGTCACCACGTTGTTTGACAAGATGTCCTCCACACCTGACAACACGGTCATGATCACCTGCGGTCCCGACATCATGATGAGGTTCGCGGTGAAGGACCTGCTGAATCGGGGCTGGAGCCCGGAGCAGATCTACGTGTCGCTGGAGCGCCGCATGAGTTGCGGCATCAAGAAGTGCGGCAACTGCCAGATCGGCCCGCTCTTCGTGTGCCAGGACGGCCCCGTATTCAAGTTAGCGGACATCCAAGGCCTGCCAGAAGCGGCCTTATAAGGAGGTGTGATCATTGGCAAATCCGAAAGTCGCGTTTTTCAAGTTCAGTTCCTGCGCCGGTTGCCTGCTGAACGTGCTCAATATCGAGCCGGTGTTGCTGACGGTCCTCTCCGTCATCGACATCGAGTTCTTTGTCATGGCTAAGCGGGAAAACCACAATGGCCCGTACACCATCGGCTTTGTCGAGGGTGCGGTCACCACGCCGAAGGAAGTATTGGAACTCAAGAAGATCCGCGAGGAGTGCGCTATCGTGGTGGCCATGGGTACCTGCGCCTGCACCGGCGGTGTGCCCTCGATCAAGAACTTCTGCGGCATGAACCAGGACAAGATGACCAAGACAGTTTACGCGGAAAACATCTATGATCCGTTCCTGGCCTCGATTCCCGCCAAGGGCATCGACCATTACGTCAAGGTGGACGCCTACCTGCGTGGCTGCACCTATGACCTGGGCGAGTTTGTCGAGTTGATCAAGAGGACGCTCAAGGGTGAGGATCCGTTATTCCGCCCGCACAGCGTCTGCAACGAGTGCAAGCTGAAAGAGAACGTCTGCCTGCTGGTCAGCAAGGGCCAGCCCTGCATGGGTTCCGTCTCCGCCGCCGGCTGCGGCGCACTCTGCCCCAGCCTGAACAGGCAGTGCGAGGGTTGCCGCGGACCTGCCAACGACTGCAACGCGGCCTCTCTGGCCAAGACGTTTATGGAAGACCTCGGCCTGTCCAAGGACGACGTGGTGCGCAAGTTCCGCAAGTATGCGGGGAACACGCCGGAGTTTAGCAAAGGAGCTGAGGCAGCGCTATGAGCGATCGGAGATTGTATGTAGACTACCTCGCCCGCATGGAAGGCGACGGGGCGATGGATATCGTCATCGGCGAGAACGGCGAGATCAAGAAGGCAGCCTGGGAGGTCTGGGAGCCGCCAAGGTTCTTCGAAGCCTTCCTGGTTGGCCGCAAGGTCGAAGAAGCGCCGGAACTCGTTCAGCGCATCTGCGGCATCTGCCCGCACGCTCATCATCTCGCCTCGCTGCGCTCGATGGAGCGGGCGATGGGGATCAAGGTCAGCGAGCAGACCAGGCTGCTTCGGGAGCTGATGCACTACAGCGACTGGATCATGAGCCACGCCCTGCATATTTACTGCCTGGCCGCCCCCGACTTCGTGGGCTATGAGAGCGTGGTCGCCATGGCCGGCAACCCGGACCTGCTGCCGATCGTCGGCAAGGCCCTGACTGCCAAGCGTCTGGGCAATGACATGATTGTGGCCATCTGCGGCAACGAGATCCAGAATCGCACCTCGGTGCTCGGCGGCTACACCGCCGTGCCCTCCAAGGCCGCCCTGCAGGCGCTCAAGGAACGCCTGAAGGCCGCCAAGGAGTTTGCCTACGAGACCGTGAAGCTGGCCGTTAGCCTGGGCAACGTCGAGCCCTACAACAAGCTGGAGCGCAAGGCCGAGTACGTCTCTCTGTACGATCCCAAGCGCTACCCGATCAACGAGGGCCGGCTGATCTCCAACGATGGTCTCGATGTTCCGGACGAGGAATACCCGATCTGGATCCTCGAGAAGCACGTGATGAACTGCAACTGCAAACACGCTTACATTAAAGGCAAGGGCATCTTTGCCCTAGGCCCGCTGATGCGGGTCAACAACAACTTCAACACCCTGTCCCCTGATGCCAAGAAGGCTGCTGAAGAGGTCGGCTTCTCGGTGCCGTGCTTCAAGCCATACTTCAGCATTGTCGCCCGGGCGCTGGAGTTCATTCACGCTATCGATGCCTCCATCGAACTGATCGACGTGCTGGGTGAGCCGAAGCTCGAGGAGATCAAGTACGAGTATAAGGCCGGCGAGTCCTACGCCGTGGTCGAGGCAGCCCGCGGCAGCGCCATGCACGGCGGCCGGGTGGACAAATATGGTGTCATCCAGAAGTACGACCTGATTGCCCCGACTGCCCGGAACATCGCCGCCCTCGAGGCCGACTTCCAGGCCTTCGTGCCGCAGTTGCTCAACCTGTCGGACGAAGAACTGACCCTCAAGTGTGAGATGATGATCCGGAACTATGACCCGTGCCAGTCCTGCGCTACCCATTCCATCAAGGTCAACCTGCGCAGGGAGAAATAGTGAATGAAGGCTGATCTGCTCGTCATCGGCTGCGGCAACGAGTTTGCGTCTGATGACGCGGTGGGGCTGCAGGTGATCCGGAGCTTGAAGAAACTGGACAAAGATAAGCTCCCAGACGGAGTGGAACTGATTGAGGCCGGCACACCCGGCCTCAATTTGCTTGATCTCTGGGACCGGGGGGAACGGGTGATCATCGTCGACGCCATCAAGAGTGGAGCCGCCCCGGGGACAGTTCAAAGTTTCGATGCCTCCCTGCTGCCCCCAAGGGACGTGATGCCGGTATCCTCCCACGGGGTGAACATCATCGACGCTGTGGAACTGGGGCGGCTGCTCGGGCGGTTGCCTGTCCAACTGACTATTGTCGGGGTGGAGATCCTCTCGGAGCAGCCTTTTCACGTCGGTCTGACCCCGGAGGTGGAGGCGGCGGTGCCCCGGGCGCGGGAGCGGGTACTGGAAATGATCGACCGGTATCCGGGCAGATAATGTCTGAGCCTTCGGAACACTGAAAGAAAAGAAGAGAGGAGGGGAATGTTTGACCCTTCCTCTCTTTCTCATTCTTACCGATTTGTCCGATTGCGATTCAAACGAAGCGCAGCGAAGTCTGAATGACGCCATGTGCCTGCCGGACATATGGCACGGCGACTAATTCATATAACTTCGCCGAATCAGTAAGGAGATTGGACTCCTACTGATTCATTTAGGTTGAACCCCCACCTGTCGAGGTGGGGGACATTAAGGCGACGTTATAACGCCAGGATCAGGGCCAGTATTGCCGCTATCAGGGTCATTGCCACGGAAACGATCAGGGCGGTCTTGATTACCTGGCTCTCGATGCCCAGGGCGTCGATGGTGGCGGCGGCGTTCTGCAGCTTGGCGGGCGAGATCACGCTGGCCAGGCCGGCGCCGATGGCGGTGGCCGCCGTTACGATCAGGGCATCCACTCCGAGCATCCTGGACGTCAGGATGTGGTACTTGGCGAACATGGCGATGGTCGAGGTCTCACTGCCGCTGATAAAGCCCCCGAGCAGACCGAGATAGGCGCTGATGAACGGATAAAGCCTGCCGAAGGCATGGGCGGAACCGATGGCCAACACGCCGATCATGTTGGGAACAACTCCCTTGACGACCTGAATAGAGTTGATGAAGCAAGGGCCGGAGTTGTTCATCACGAAGGCGATGGCAAAGAAGATGGCGGCGGAGAGCACCGGTCGCGGGGCGCGCCGCAGCCACTTGGTCAGGCTCTCGCCGATCGCCTTGCCACTCGGGCGGATGAAGATCGATGCCAGGATGGTGCTAATCACGACCCAGGTGTAGGCGTTCCAGAGCATCCTGGTGAGAATCTTCTGGCCGGGCAGGATGGAGACCGGCATGGCCAGTCGCTTATAAAGCAGTGTATTGAGCCAGGGCCAGTAAGCCACGATGATCAGGAGCACGATCAGGATGATCCACGGACTCAGGGCAACTCCCAGGGAGGTCCGCCTCTCGACCGCCAGGTCGGACTCGGTGAGGCGCGAGCGGTCGATGATTGGCTTGCGAAGAATGACCAGGTAGAGGAGCATGATCAGCATGGTGCAGGCGCCGCCGGCAACTCCCGTGAGGACAACGCCCCGGTTGAGCACGGGGGTGTAAGCCATGGCGATTGCCACGCCACCGTTGGTGACTCCGGCGATCAGGCAGGGAAGCCACCCCTTTCTGATCAGGTCCCACTTGCCGACACACCACAGCATTCCGAAGCCGATTACGGTGGAGATTACCGGCAGGAACCGGGCGAACACCTGGGCTGCCTGAACCAGGGTCACTCCCGTCATATCGGAGTAGATCACCAGGGGGGCGCCCAGCAGGGCGAAGGTGCACAGGGCATCGAAGCCGATGGCCGGCAGCAATACGGCGATAAAGGTGGAGTAGCCCAGGGCCAGCATGATTGGCGGTAGGATCGACACCGGTGTGGCGCCGACCGCTACCAGCAGCGTGCCCGCTCCCACGTTGATCATCATGATCTGCACCGCCTGATCACAGGCGCAGAAGGTTTTGACGAAAACCGAAATGCGCTGCAGGACGCCGGTGGCCTCCATGAAGCTGATTTGCAGGAGCGATGTCAGAACCATCAGGGATACGGGAAAAGAAGAGATGATGCCTGCCAGGCTGGCCAGAAGGCCGGTTGCGAGGGATGTTTTGAAAAACAACAGGGCGATCACGAGGGTCAGGATCCAGCCGAGAACTCCACTAGTGTCTGCTGCTGCCCGGGCTTTGGTCATCAATAAAAAAATGACCACAATAGGCAACAGGGTCAAAATAACAGCTAAAACCAATTCTCCATCCTCCCATCCTACTGTTTATTAAGTTTTACAATCTAAAAAAATTATATTGGAATTATCCAGGACCGGCAAGAAGATTTTTTTTGTGAATCGTGTCGAAACTGTGCAAGAAGATGGCAGGATTATACGCTCGGACAGTGAATTAAATGTTAATCCGACTGTTGCTCATGTCAGAGCATGAATATTGGGAGGAACATCGATGCAAATAACGAAAAAAGGGTGGCTGGCACTGGGGTTGTGCCTGGCGCTGATAATCTCCCTCGTCTTCAACGCCTGTCAGGCTTTCCGCCAGGAGTCCGTGAGCAGTAATGCCCTTAATGCCCTGACCACAGATGTCGATTCCGCCCTGGCCGACCTGGACTCGGCGGTGTATCTGGATACCAACCAGACCGACTGGAATGTTCTGAGCTTCCGCCTGGCATTTTACAAGAGTCTGCTGCAGGCCAGGGAGGCATCCAGCGCTGCTGCCCAACTGGCGCCGTTGAACAGCGGGGATCCCGCTGCAGTTGCCGGCAGTATGGGTGAATTGCAGGCGCGGCTGGATGCGGTCTATCTCCCGGCTGCCCAGCGTCTGGCCGCGGGGCAGGCAACCACTGCCGACCGGGCCTCCCTGGACAGCCTCTGCGATAGCATCCGTAAGGCGGGCTGGCCGCTCAGGGCGCAACTGCGGGATTCGGGGTGGGCGAGGCTGAGAGACTCGCTGGATATCCTGTCTCAATTTTTGGGCCCGGCGCCCTCGGTTATTCCGGTGATCGAGGTGCCCGATTACGCCGGAGACCAGTCTGCCTACTCCGAAGGCAATGCAACGCCCGAGATCAAACCCACTGCCAAGGTCAACGCGGTGCCAGGCATCACTGTCAAGGTGGGTCCTGCTACCGGAGCATAGGTCAACCTGGCCGCGTGGTGCCGGTCAAATCACAGGAAATCTGACCCGGGCAAGGCGCCAGGTTGCAGATCGGGGTATATTGACTTACAATGGTCGTGTTTCAATATATTGAGCGGGTGGTGGATCATGCACGAGTATTCACTGGTGGAAGGTGTTGTCAAACAGCTCAAGGCCAGCGCCGAGGAGAACGGTATCAAGCAGATCAGCCGGGTGGCGCTGGTGGTCGGCAAAATGACCATGGTCGTTCCCGACTCCCTGCAGTTTGCTTTCGAGGTCTTCCGGCAGCAGGAGCCGCTGATCAAGGATGACGCCGTCCTGGAGATCCGGGAGGAACCGGTGATAGGCGAATGCAGGGACTGCCAGCACCGTTATGAGATCGATGACTATGAATTTATCTGTCCGTCCTGCTCTGGCGTCAATATCAAGCTGGTGGGTGGCCGGGAACTCTACATCGATTATTACGAAGGGGAGTAGGCCGCCTGCCTCTAGTGACCGGATAATTTCGTGGACTTTCAGAAATCAATTCTAGCTCAAGATGACCGTGCCAACAATGAACAAATTGTTAGAACGGTCTTTCTTTTTTGGCTCAGGTTACAGGTAGGCTCAAATCCTTTTACCTCACCCAAAATAGCGCTCAACGGTAGATGTCCCGGTATATAAACCCGGGACGTTATTTTATCAACTAAGGTCTTGAACTTTCTAAATCATATTATATAATATAGATATATATACAAGTTAGTGGGGATGTTTAACTTGCGCAGATCTGGGATGGTTGATCGATTCAAGTAGACCGGCTGTTAGAAATTCCATTCAGGCCAGGGATGCCGGGGATGAAGAATCTGGCCATCCTTCAGACTCAAGCAGGTGCAGTTACGCTCGACAGTAATTGCAGAACTTTTGTTAATAAAGAGTCTGAATACCGGTTTGGCCAGTTAGCCAAGTTAAAACTGTTTGCGATCGTGGTCTGTTCGATTCTGCGACAGGGAGGGGGTAGGCTGGGATTTGCCGGAACTAGTTATTTTATAGATCACAATGCATAAGGAGGAGAATCGGCATGGCGGAACATCTTTCCAGGTTGTTGGCGGATTTGCAAGAAGACCAAGTTATTGAAACGGTTAAAGAACGGTTGGCCACAGGAGAACCGGCGATCGGAATCATCGACGAGTTGCAGAAGGGCATGGAGTTGGTTGGCCAAAAGTATCAAGCTCAGGAATATTACCTGTCAGAGTTGATCATGTCGGCAGATATTTTTAAGACCGCCACTGCTTTAATGGGTGACGCCTTCAAGGCGAGCAACGACAAGATTGGCAAGATCGTGCTGGGCACGGTATATGAGGACATCCATGATATCGGCAAGGACATAGTCGCCATAGTATTGAGCTGTAACGGCATCGAAGTCATCGATCTCGGTGTCAGCGTGCCCATCGAGAGTTTTGTCGAGGCTGTGCGCCAGCACAAGCCGGAATTTGTGGGGCTCTCCTGCCTGCTAACCACCGCCTACGACAATATGAAGGCCACTGTCGCAGCGCTGGACGCGTCAGGACTGCATGAAGGAAGAAAGATCCTGATCGGTGGCGGTCCGGTCGATGAAACCACCCGCGACTACGTCAATGCGGATGCTTTCTGCAAGAATGCACAGGAAGCGGCTGACATGGTGAAAAAGATTCTGGGGGTGAAGTGAGATGACGCAGGCTAGCGATCTCTATGCACAGCGGTTGCAGCGGATTCAAAGAGCGGTGGCGCTCGAAAAGCAGGACCGGGTACCAGTGGTGCCGCTCGCAGACTCGTTTTGCGCCAAATATTTAGGCGAAACCCTGTCGGTCTTTTGCACCGGTACAGCCGAAGCCGCAACCAACGCTCAGATCAAGGCCATCACCAGCCTGGGTGAGATTGACGGGTTTCAACACGCTACCTTTAACGCCAACCTGCTCAGCACGCTCTGGCTGTCCAAGGTCAAGATGTCAGGGGTCGAACTGCCCGAGGACAATCTGTGGCAGGTCGAAGAGACGGAGCTGATGAAGACCGAGGATTACGACGTGATCATCAGGGATGGCTGGCAGAAGTTCATCGACGATTTCTGGATGTACAGACTGGACAACCTGGGGGCGAGGGTGGGACCGATCTTTGCCGCTTTGCCGGCGGCGATACAGGCCTGGAAGGATATTGGCATCGTGCCCTTTTCGCCGGTGATCGTCACCATTCCCTATGAGTATTTCTGCGGCGCCCGTTCCATGCGCGAGTTCATCAAGGATCTGTTCCGGCGGCCGGATAAGGTGCAGGAAGCCATGGATGTGGCTATCCCTGTTCTGATCGAACAGACCAGGCAGATCTGCCGCGGTTTCAAGTTGCATGGCATATGGGTAGGTGGCTGGCGCGCTGCCAGCGAGTTCCTTTCCCGCCCGCTATGGGAGCGCTTCGTATTCCCCTATTACAAGCAGATGATCGAGGCAGTCGTCGCCGAGGGCGTTGTCCCTGTATTGCATTGGGACTCCAACTGGACGAGAGACCTCGAATACCTGCTGCAATTCCCCAAGGCCAAGTGCGTCTTCTCGCCCGACGGCGCCACAGACATCTTCAAGGCCAAGGAAGTGCTTGGCGACCACATGTGCATCATGGGAGACGTCCCGTCAGAGATGCTGGCCCTGGCCACACCCGAGAAAGTTACCGAATACTGTAAGCGGTTGATCAGCGAGATAGGCCCCACCGGCTTCATCCTGGCGCAGGGCTGTGATATTCCGCCCAATGCCAAGCCAGAGAATGTGAGGGCGTTGATCGCCTCGGTGCACAATTAATTCGGGCACCCACAGGTGGGTGAGGACAAAAAACCGTGTATCTGCTAAACTTATAGCATAGAAAAGGCCGGGCATCGCATGCCAGACTGGATGCCCGGCCATACCCGGTATCTTTGAGGTTGCACGCTGAAAGGTGAAGGCCATGTCGTTACGTTCCTTTGTCCCTGCTTATTATCAACTGGCGGAAGACTTGAAAAACAAAATTGAATCAGGTGAGTTGAAGCCTGGCGATGTCATTCCATCTGAGGCGCAGTTGGCTGCCCAATATGGCGTCAGCCGCATGACGGTCCGCAATGGATTGTCCTTGCTGAGCAAGGGGGGTTACATCAACTCATTTCAAGGGAAGGGCAATTTCGTAGCTTCTCCGAAGATGGACCGGATGTATTTCTATTTCTCCGAGAACAATCTGCTGGGCCAGAATAAAAAATTGGACGCCAAGCTGCTGTCAGTAGACGTGTTGGCGGCAGATGACAAGACTGCCTCCAAACTCCAGGTTGCGGTGGGCTCAAAAATTGTCAGGATTGAACAGATGCTCTCCTCTGAGGATGGGCCTGTGGCTATTGACCGCCGGTTCTTGCCCTATATCAAGGGCGCGCCTCTGCTCGAGAAGGAGATCGAGTATGCGGCCTTTCCGGAGTCGATGTCGCGCCATACGGAACTGGTCTCGGCTCACAATGGTATTTCCGTACAGGCCTGTGTTCTGATGAAAGAAGAGGCGAAATTGCTGAGTTCGAAGGTCGGATTTCCAGCCCTCTGTATCGAACAGATCATCTATTCTCGTGACCGTAAGCCCCTTGGCTGGTCGAAGATGATCTGCCGCGGCGATCGCTTTGTGCTGAAAGCGGTATCCGAACCCTATTCTGAAAGGTTGTGATTCTGACATTGCTCTCAAATAGCCTGATCACCTCGGCTGTATCCAAACTTCAGGAGGAAAAAGTGCTTGGATTGGTCAAGCAGAGTATGGCTGCCGGGCAGGACCCCTTCGTTATCCTGGAAGAGGTCAGGACCGGTCTTGAAGTTGTGGGTGACATCTACAATCAGGGCAAGTATTTCCTGGCCGATCTGATCATGGCAGCCGAGATCTTCATGGAGGTTCAAGAGCTTTTGCTGGGCGACAGAAAGGATGAGGAGGCAGGTCCGCCCCAGGTCGTAATCGGCACAGTAGAAACAGATATCCATGATATCGGCAAGAACATTACCATCAGCACCATGCGCTATTATGGCTTGAACGTGTTGGATCTGGGGGTCAATGTGCCTCCCAGAATATTTTTAAAAGAAGTCAAGGAGACTAAGGCCCCAATCCTCTGTCTATCAGGTCTGATCTCTCAGTCCTATGATTCTATGAAAAAGACTGTTCGCTTGCTGGATAAAGAAGCTCTCCGCCCGGCAACCAAGGTGATTATCGGCGGGCTTGTAACCGAAGTCGTGCGCAATTACACAGGGGCTGATTATTGGGTCAAGGATTGCACAGCAGGTGTGGCATTATGTAAAGAACTTTTAGCAGCTAAAAACCGATCAGGCCAACTGACCGGATCATGAAGGAATGATGATTGATGAGCTCAATAATAGTTGCTTGCAGGACAATTGAAAACGAGGTTAAAAAGGCGATTGAAGAGACCGGGGCGGCCCATCCGGTGATCTGGATCGAATCCGGATTGCACAATTGGCCGGAGAAGCTGCACAGGAGGCTTCAGGAACAGATATCCTGCATCGACAATGTCGAATATATAATCATGGCGTTTGGCTACTGCGGAAATTCGCTGTTGGGTATCGAGTCTCCCAACGCCAGGTTGGTGATACCCCGGGTCGATGACTGCATCTCCCTGCTGCTTGGCTCTTATCAGAAGCGCCAGCAAATGTCCGCGGAAATGGGTACCTACTTTCTGACCAAGGGATGGATGGATTATGAGAACAATATCCTGAAGGAGTACGAGCGCTGCGCCGCGCGCTATGGGAACGAGAAGGCAGAGCGGGTCATGAAGATCATGCTGGAAAACTATAAACGTTTGGCGCTAATCGATACAGGGGCCTACAACCTCGATGACTGCCTGAGCAGGTCCTGCAGTTTTGCCTGCAAACTGGGTTTGAGGCATGAAGTCGTCCCCGGCTCTTTGGACCTGCTAAAGAAACTGTTCAGCGGCCCCTGGGACGAAGAATTTCTGATCATCCCTCTGGGAGAAGTACTGACTTTTGATCATTTCCGGACGGACATATTGATCTCACAGGCCAACACGAACTTTGGCTTTTCAAGTTAGGGGATGAAGATCGTTGAAGATGATCCTCGTTGGAGGTTTTCTGGGCTCCGGCAAGACCACGTTTATCAGAAGCCTGGCCGGCTACCTCGTCAAGCGGGAACTGCAGCGGGTAGTGATTCTGGAGAACGAAGTCGGAGAGATCGGCATAGACAATCAGTACCTGGCAATGGATGGTTTTCAGGTGCGGGAGTTGACTGCCGGCTGCATCTGCTGCACCCTGTTGGGGGAACTCACGCTTGCGGTTAATGAGATTGGAGAGCAGTTCAAACCGGATTGGCTGGTGGTGGAGGCCACTGGTATTGCCAGGCCGGATAAGATTCGTGGGACACTGGCTAGATACGGCAAGGGGATTGAAGCCTCGATCACGATTGTTCTGGTGGATGCCGGGCGCTGGCTGGAACTGAGCTCGGTGATGCCCGATCTGCTCTTTGGACAGGTTGGCGCTGCGGATCGAGTGCTGATCAACAAAATAGATGAGGCAGAGAAAGACAATTTGCCCGTGATCTTGAAATCTTTAAAAGAAACCAACAATGCGGCGCCGGTCTTTTTTGTCAACGCTTTTGCAGGCCTCGATGATAATCTGCTGAGGGAGCTGTGCAGCAATGTCTGAGGGAGTATCCAGGATGATATCTCTTGCTTTTGCGCAGCCACTTGAGGCGAGCGGCATCAGTGCGATAGTTTCCCGCCTGTTTTTAAGATTGGCTGATGACTTGAGTGTTGAAGGGATCGTGCCGGGGCACATCAAGGCGCTGCTCGGGGATGGCGATCTGTATGCTGTTATGAGTTGCACCAGGCCTGGCAAGGTGATCTTTCAGGCATCAGAAAGATGGAACCGGGCAACTGTTACCAACCTGCAATTGACTGTCGAGATTATCGTTCTGACTATCCCTCAAGATAAAGTCTCCGCTGTGGTGCAACACTGTTGGCAGGATTTCTTGGACGAGGTCAGGAAACTGCCAAACTGTACATTTAAATCGTTAAATTCATGATCGATCAGAAGGATCCTCGGTCAAAACCCGGACTAGGCAACCTGAATACCATCGAGCGCAGACTGAGGCGATTAAAGAACAGTCGGGCTTGGCATCGCGCGGCTTGATGCCGGGTTTTAGCATATTACTGATCGGAATTCCCAGCGGCCAGGCCGGGTAGCTTGATAACTGGCTGGGTCCCGGTTTCCCGGGGATATCTCGCCTGCTAATGGGTCTTGTTCAGAGCAATATCACATAATAAGCAGGATTCCCCAGATGCGGGGTAGAAATGTATGTGGTGATCCCTGATGAGTTCCCGGACTATTGCTTGGACATAATCAAGGGTAGGAGATCGAAAGCTTACACCAACTGGGAACAGAGCGCAAAAAGAGTGCCAGCTACGTTTTCCAACATTCAAAACGTGTGCAAGAGTTCTAACAGCTAGAAATACTTCAAAGGGGAGTAGGCCGATGGTCAAGGTAAGACTGGCGATGCCCATGCTGCAGGAGAACGACGAGGTGGCCCGGGAGAACCGTAATTTGTTTCGGGAGCGCGGGATCTTCGTGCTCAACCTGATGAGTTCACCCGGTTCCGGAAAAACGAGCAGTCTGGAACGCACTATCGAGAATTTGCCGGAGGGCTTGCGGCTGGCGGTGATCGAGGGTGATATCTACACGACCAGGGACGCGGAGCGGATCGAGGCGCGGGGTGTTCCGGTGGTTCAGATCAACACCGCTGGGGCCTGCCACCTGGATGCCCGCATGATCAAGCCGGCCCTGGAAGACTTCGACCTGGGAGCGGTAGATCTACTGATCGTGGAGAATGTGGGCAACCTGGTCTGCCCGGCGGAGTTCGACCTGGGTGAGGATGCCCGGGCGGTGGTGCTCAGCGTTACCGAAGGGAACGACAAGCCGATGAAATACCCGCTGATTTTCCGCCTGGCCAAAGCTGCTCTGATTAACAAGATTGACCTGTTGCCCTACACTGATTGTGACATGGCGGAGCTGGAGCGGGACATGGCGATGATCAACCCGGAACTCAAGACGTTTCAGGTGTCCGCCCGCACCGGACAGGGTTTTGACAACTGGCTGGAATGGCTGGCCGAGCAAACAAAAAACAAAAAGCTGAGTACCTGAGGGGATGTTTTTATTGTCCTGCCACGGCTAGAAATTGACTCCGGGGAGCAGACTAGTGGCAGGAGGTGACATTGAATGATCTTGATGATTGATGACGCTTACACTTCTGACATTGTCGAGTTGGAAACGATTGAACAGGCCGCCCAGGATTACCTGAGGATTCCGACTGCTGAAGACAGTAGTATCTCCTGGTCTCGCAGCTTTCAAGTTCAATGACAGGCATGGAGCCGTAGACAGTGAAAGCAACAACCGGGCTGGCTGAGGCTGGCCAGATTGGCGGCAAACCCCAGGACGATGCCTCTGGGGTTTTTGCGTTGAGAGATTTAATGGGGTATCAATACAAAACATTGAGATAGGAGGACAAGAGATGAACGACAGGATCGAATCCGTAAGAGCCATGGAAATACTGGATTCCAGGGGAAATCCCACCGTGCGTGTCTTTGTCGGTCTGGAAAGCGGCTTTGCTGCGGCGGCATCCGTTCCATCCGGTGCTTCGACGGGGGAGAACGAGGCTATCGAACTCAGGGATGGCGACAACAAGAGATACGGCGGCAAGGGTGTTCTGAAGGCGGTCGCCAACGTGAACGATATTTTGGCCAAAGAGCTTGTCGGTCTGGATCCATCGAACCAGGCAGATATCGACCGCCTGATGATCGAGCTTGATGGCACGCCCAATAAGAGCAAACTGGGGGCCAACGCCATTCTAGGGGTGTCCATGGCGGTGGCCAGGGCTGCGGCCGATTCCATGGGAATGCCCCTGTACGCCTACCTGGGGGGCGCAGGGGCCGTCAAACTTCCCGTCCCCATGATGAATGTCCTGAATGGCGGAAAACACGCTGATAACAGCGTTGATTTACAGGAGTTCATGATCATGCCCCTGGGCGCTCCGAATTTTGCCGAAGCTTTGCGCTATGGGGCGGAAACCTTCCATGCGCTTGGAAAAATATTGAAGAAGAAAGGCTATGCCACCAGCGTCGGCGACGAGGGGGGCTATGCCCCGAACTTGAAGAGCAATGACGAGGCCTGTGAGGTGATTGTCGAGGCCATCGAAGCGGCAGGTTACAGGAGCGGCAGGGATATTGCACTTGCCCTTGACCCGGCGGCCAGTTCTTTTTATGAGAACGGTAAGTATAACTTGGCAAAATCCGGCCAGGGAATCAAGAGCAGTGATGAGATGACCGCGCTGTACCGGGACTGGTTGGACAAGTACCCGATCGTCTCGATCGAAGACGGTCTGGCTGAAGATGACTGGGCTGGTTTTCAGAGGCAGACAGCGGTTCTGGGGCAGAAAATTCAGATTGTCGGCGACGATCTCTATGTTACCAATAGCAAGTTTATCGATCGCGGCGTCGAGGAGAAAAGCACGAATGCCGTACTGATCAAGTTGAATCAGATTGGTACTGTGACGGAGAGCATCGAGGCGATCAGTCTCTGCCATAGGGCGGGATGGGGCTACGTCGTATCCCACCGCAGTGGCGAGACGGAAGACGCTTTCCTGGCCGATTTTGCCGTGGCGATGGGAGGCGGGCAGATCAAGACGGGTTCGGCCAGCCGCAGCGAGCGCATTGCCAAATACAACCGGTTGCTGGAGATCGAGCAACAGTTGGGCAAGGGCGCCGTCTTTGAGAATCCGCTGAAAAAATATCGTTCTTAGCTAATTATTGCGGCATCCTGGATAATAATGATACCTTTTTTCACCATATCTTTTACCAGCGGCAGGACGCGGTTGATATTTTCTTCGGTCTCCACCACCTCCAGGATCACCGGCAAGTCTGCAGACAGGTCCAGAATGCGGCTGGTCCGCAGCCGCTTTTCTGGACCGTATCCTTCCATGCCCCGGTAGACCGTCACCCCGGCGAGATCCAGCTCCCGGAACTTGAGCGTCAGGGCGTGGTAGAGGGCGGTGCCCTGCCAGTGCTCGTTCTCTCCGGTGTAGATCTTCAGTAACTTTACAGGCTGCAATTCCAATTTTTATACCTCCTCACAGGTGGGATTATAGTCGGCCCGCCGCCAGAAAGCCCAGCCAGCCTGCCGCCAGGCCGGCCAGTACGCTGCCCAGCACATAGGCAAGGGCTGTAAGCTGCTCACCGTCCTCAGCCAGCTTGACGGTTTCGTAAGCGTAGGTGGAAAAGGTGGTGTATGCTCCGCAGAACCCGGTGGTCATCCCTGCGTACAGCCAGGCAGGAAAGTGCATCCCGGCGGTCAGCAAGCCTGCCAGGAAGCAGATCACAAAAGAGCCGGTGATATTGATGATGAAGGTGCCCAGCGGGAATACCCGTCCCCACCGGCCCATGATCGTCCGGCCCAATTGGTAGCGGGTAATCGACCCGATCACTCCTCCGGCGCTGATGCCAAACACCAATGACAGCATGGCCTCTCCTCACTCTGGTTCGTTATATTTGTTTCCGGCCAGCCTTTAAGCGCGGTCTGGCGGAACAGTTGTCCTGCCCGGAACCAGCAAGGGTGCTGGGGCGGAGACAGTGGCAGAGATTCAGGACCCGGCATCCAGGCCTCTTCCGGAACTAAGCCGGCGGGCAAACAGCAGGCGTCCGGCGACTATGCCCAGCCAGGAACCCAGAAGGCAACAGATGACCGAACCTGCACAGTACAGGAAGGCGACTCCGGAGTGCGCCGGCATGAGGCTGAGGGTTTCCTTCGTGAAGGTGGAAAAAGTAGTATAGGCCCCGCAGAAACCGACCCCGGAGAATAACCGGAACCTGGGGCTGAACAGAAAGCGCTCCATGGCCAGCACCTGGATCAGGCCGAGCAGCATGCTTCCGGTGATGTTGATGAACATGGTTCCGCAGGGAAAGGTCAGGCCGAACCAGAGAGCGAAGGCATTTCCGATGAAATAGCGGGACAGCGCCCCTATAATGCCGCCCAGTCCCACCCAGACATAGTCCATCCGCACAGCCCTCCCCGGACAGGCCGGAATTGTTCCGGTCGATCATCGCTCCAGTCTATTAATAGGTTCTTCATATTGGACCAAAATCCTGGTCGCGCCCGGATAAAAGTATTTCTTGATGATTTGCAACAGGTGAATAACCCGCTCCCCCGCAGCCGGGCTTGACGCCCGGTCTGACAACGAAATACGGGGGAATCCAGGCCTTCGATCTGGCCTGGAAGAAGCCGGAGCAAGGGATGGCAGTCGTCGTGGATAAATAAATCTGTAAAGCGTTGACAGGCTTCGAGAAAGTGCTAACATTTTTAAAAGGAATCAATTCTCATTGAGGGAAAAGAGACAATGCGCCTGTTTCTGGTCAGGCATGGCGAAACCGCCTGGAATAAGGACGAGG
>Ga0326728_10012878_pt1 | contig 18389 bp, 16 predicted proteins | sample MB3enrmetagenome_FD_207602 | JGI IMG/M metagenome (GOLD analysis project Ga0326728, IMG submission 207602) | Lab enriched peat soil microbial communities from McLean, Ithaca, NY, United States - MB31MN | ecosystem: Environmental > Terrestrial > Soil > Wetlands > Peat | place: USA: New York... | reverse complement strand
GGCCCATAGTGGCCGTAGTCCGCGGGCCACCAGTCCTGCGATGTCGTCATCAAGGCATGGAGGTCCTTGATCACGGCATCCAGGTCAAGGCTCTTGAACTCCTTGGCGTAGTTGAACGCCTCGCCTAAAGGGTTGGACAGCGGGGAGTGTTGGTGCAGAATTTTCAGGTTCAGCTGATTGGGCCACCAGTCTGCGTTGGTTGGGGACCCAGCCATGGTGTGTTTGCGAGCGCCGCCCGAGACCGGGCACTTCGTTTCATCTGACATGTTTTCCTCCTGATTGGCGGGGACCGGAGCCCCCGCTGCGGTGGTGAGTTTTTGCTCCGTATGTTTCTCTTCCTTCGAATTATTTAAGAAAACTGTGACGAACTACGAACCCATCCCAGCTTTCCCCTTCGCGCCATCGCCGCCGGCCGCGCTTGCTCGCGCGCGCTGTTTATCCGGCGTCCACACGCCTGCGATACTTAACGGGAAGCGCGCCGGGGAGCGCACTTCACGCAGAGCCCCCGGAAAATGAGTTCGCATTCGCGAACAATCCGCTTATCCAGGGAGCCCGAGGCAGGCTTGGGCACGTCGTACCACTCAATGTCCTCAAGATTGCCGCAGCGGTCGCAGATGAAGTGGTGATGCCGCATGCCTTTCGCATCGAATCGCGCGGCGCGGCCCGTGACGGCCACTTCACGCACCAAACCCGCCTGCACCAAGTCCCGCAGATTGTTGTATGTCGTACCCCGGGAAGAGCGCGGATCCACGCGATTCACGGCTGCGAAGATTTCCGCAGCCGTGGGATGACTGTTGTGTTCCATCAAGAATGCCATCACGGCGTAGCGCTGCGGAGTGCACCGCAACCCGCTGCCTTCCAAGGACCGTTTAATCGTCTGAGCGTCCATGAATAATTTAGATTATTTCTAATATGAGATTTTGTCAAGACTTATATTCTTGGTGGCGGCTGCGAGCGGAAAACTGGCGGATGCCGTATGGACCGGAGTACTGAGTCAGAGGTATTTGGCCCTGAGCCGAATTCCTCCGCGGCCCTTCCTCATTGCCTGGCAATGAACAAGTCGAGATTCCGATTTTAGGAGCGACACCATCGGGACAAGTTCCGCCATGGGCCAAATCACAACGCCTGCTACGCGGACTTTTGGGTACCTCCAGCCGTCAGGTCAGCGGGTCACGATTTGCAGGACGCTGTCGTTTTCGTCCGGGGCGGTGGTGGGCACCTGGATGGTCAATTTATCGCCGTTCTGCTGGTACTTTAGTTTCCGCTTGGTACCCAGCACGCTGATCTGGGTGATGCGTCCCGGGAGCCCGGGCACTTCCAGTTGGCTTTCCGCGGGCCAATCGAACACGTGGAGAAACACAATCTTGTCCTTGGCCGTGGTCTTGCCAAACGGCAGGTTTTGCAGCGGACCGTAAGTTGTTCCGTAGATCGAGTCCCCGTATACCTTCATCCATTTTCCCATGGCCTGAAGCCGTTCCACGAATTCCGGCTGAATGGTTCCTTCCGGAGTCGGCCCCACGTCCAGCAGGAAGTTTCCACCCTTGCTCGCCACGTTCACCAGGTCCCGGATGAGCTCTTTGGCAGACTTGTATTGCGTATCATTCTTGTTATAAGCCCAGGTGCGGTTGATCGTCATGCAGGTTTCCCAGAGCTGCATGTCATCGGGCGTGGGCACGGAGGGCGGCGTTGACTCGGGCGCTTTCGTGGTGCCTTGCAGTCTAAGGGCGGCGCCTTTGGTGGGAATCCGGTCCGGGATGAATTGCTCCGGTGTGGCAAAATCGCCCGGCACGCCGATGCGATTATTCACCAGCGCGGCGGGTTGCAGTTGGTGGACCAGGCTCAGGGTCTGCTCACCTTTGTACTTCTCCTGATGATCGAGCCCGTCAAACCAGACCAGGGCCACGGGCCCGTACTCGGTGAGGAGTTCACGCAGTTGGGCATTCATGTAATCGAGGTAAGTCGCCCACTGCGGCCGGGTGGGATCGCCGTGCCAAGTGTCCATAACGGGTTTGGAAGTGTCGCGATAGCCGGGATGATGCATATCCGGAGGGGAATAATAAAAACCGAGCGGCATTTGCGCATCGTGAGCGGCTTTCGAGAGCATGGCCGTGACGTCCTTGCCGTAGGGCGTGTTGGTGATTTTATAGTCAGTCAAGGCGGTGTCGAACATGCAGAACCCGTCATGGTGCTTGGTGGTAAAAACCATGTAGCGCATTCCGGCATCGGAGGCCAAGCGCACCCAGGCCTGGGGATCAAACTGCACGGGATTAAATCGCTTGTAGAGGGAAACGTACTCCGCCTCGGTGATGTTCCAATGGGCCGCAGGCCGCATGATGGGCCAGGAGGCCTCCACGCTGGCCAGGGAATAGGGGCCCCAGTGAATGAACATCCCGAATTTGGCTTGCTTGAACCAGAAGGTGCGCTGCGCTTCCGATTCTCCGCTCACGGGCGGCGCGGCGGCCTGCTGGGCCATGCTCACGGAAGAAATTCCGAACAGAAGAATGCAGGCGGTCAGGCTAAGAAGACATCCTGATTTCCTGACGCGGTTATTTGCCATTCGTTCGCTCCTGGTGGATTCCGATCGCATCTCGGTTTCCACACGTCGCCGTAATCGCTGGCTTTTGAAACCAGATTTACCGGTACGGCGACACAGGGAGTATAAACGCGGTCAGGGTTTCAAGGTGCGAAGATTTTCTTAGTGCAACTGTCCAATCTGATAGGTAACGATGGCTTGCTGGATTTGGAAATCGTACTTGGCGTTGGTGTTGTCAATCTGGGCCTGGGTTAGATTCAATTGCGCTTGTGACAACTCCACAATCGACGCCAGGCTGAGCTTGTAGCGGCTCTTCGAGAGGTCGAGCGCCAGGGTAGCCTCTTTCAGCAACTGAGCGGTGACATCGAGATTCTGGTACGCGGTTACCGCGTCGGCCCAGGCGACGCGCACATCGCGTGAAATCCTGTTGGCAAGATCCCGCTGGGCCTGATCTGCCGCCTTGGCGCGCAAGTTCGCTTCCGCGTGGCGGGCGGAGTAGAGAAACCCGTTGAAGATGGGAATGTTCACGTTGATGCCGGCCGCCTCATAGTGATCGGCAAGTGGAACCTCGCCCGCCGGGATGAGCCCTGCCACGCCGACGGCGCTGACGGTGGGCATCCACAAATCGCGCTCCGCGCGCGCGAACTTCACAGCCGAGTCGTAGGTAAACTTCGCGCTGGCAAGATCCGGCCTGTTCACCAGGGCGGTGGCCACCAAGTCAGTGGGGTCAGCCGGGGGTGGGGAAGGCAGCGGCTCATCGGCCAGCACAAAGGGTTGCGGAGCGGCAAGACCCAGCGCGTCGGCCAGATCTGCATAGGCTGACTTCTCCCCGTTTTGCGCTTGCACCAACATCAACCGGGCCTTGGCCAAGTCCACTTCGGCGAAGGCAACATCCACGAGCGATTTCAACTTGTTCTTCTCGAGCGTGGTGATCTGATCGGCAAGAATCTGGCGCGCTTTCACCGTCTCCTCAGCAACTCTGAGTACGGCCTCGGCGCGCAGGACGCCGAAGTAGGCGCGATGGACGGAGAGCAGCACGTCCTGCGCCGTCTGTTGCGCGCTTTGGGCTGCGGCCTGTGCTCCCAGTCGTGACGAGGCCACAAGGTTCTGCGTGCGCCCGAAGTCGGTAATCAATTGGTTGACTTGCAGGCCGTCGGCTTCGCGGTTATAAACACGGGAACTCTGAAGAAACCCGGCGCCGATGCGGCTGCTGCCGTTCGGCCCACCCGCGGCACCCGTGAGGTTCCCTGCCGCGGTTGGATAGTAGGCTGACTTTGCCGCGCGGGCCACTTGCTCTGCCGCGGCGGTGTCAAAGGTTGCCTCCAGCACCAAGGGATGGTTCCGCAGCGCCATGGCCTCGGCGTCTTTTAGCGAAAGTGTGGGCGCCGCGGACTGCGGCGGAGCAGCGCATTGTGGATATTCCGCGAATAACAGCAAGAGAGCGCAACTCCCCAAGGCAAGGGCGATGCGTCGAGTGACAAAATGTCTCATTCTCTAACCTCCCCAGGGCCGCCGGCCGGGCTTAACTTTCGCCCGCCATACACCAGCAGATACGCGGCGGGAACAATGAAAATGGTCAAAATGACCGAAGATGTCAGCCCCCCAATGATGGCCCGCGCCATGGGCGTATATTGTTCCGCCCCCGTCCCCAATTTCATCGCCATGGGAATCATGCCGATGATGGTGGCGAGCGAAGTCATCAGGATGGGCCGCAGGCGCACGCGGCACGCGGTAATCACGGCATCGGCGGGTGAGAGCCCCTGCGTTTCCAGGTTATGCGCGAAGTCCACAATCAGAATGCTGTTGGAATCGGCAATCCCCACCAGCATCAGCACTCCCATGAGCGACATCACGTTCATGGTGCTATGCGTAAGCGGCAGGATGATGAGCACGCCCACGAACCCCATGGGGATGGCGAGCATAATCAGGAACGGGTCGACGAACGAGCGAAACTGCGCCACCAGGATGAGGTAGAGCAGCATAAACGAGAGCATGAAGCCCAGCGCGAAACTCTTGAACGACGCTTCCATGCCATTCACCATGCCGCGCAAATCCACCCGCACGTTGTCGGGGATATTGCTCTTGGCAATAAGGCCGCGGATATTCCTGGTGAGTTTGCCCAAATCCTCTCCCACCGGGGTCACATACACATCGGAAACCCGCTGAATCTGGTAATGGTCCACTTCCGTGGGTGACTGAACGCTGGTGAGTTTCACCACGTTATCGAGCGTGGTGGGCTCCTTCAAATTCGGAGCGCGCAGCGGAATATTTTTCAGGTCCATGGAATTATGAATCGCCGACGCGCCGTTCTCGAAGTATTGGACGGTCAGGAAGTAATCGTTTCCGGTTTTCCGGTCCACCCAGTAGTTGGGCGCAATCATCAGGTTCGAATTGAGCGCGGTGATGACATTGTCCACCACGTCCTTCTGACTCAGCCCCAGTTCCCCCGCATGCACGCGGTCCACATCCAGCCGAAGCGCCGGGTAGTTCATGTCCTGGGGAATGTAGACCTGTCCAACGCCCGGCAATTTCCGGATTTGGCTGGCCAGGTCTTCCGCGATGCCGTAGCTTTGCGGCAGATTCGAGCTGCTCACCTGCACGTCGATGGGCGCCGGCATGCCCATATTCAAGATGGCGTCCACCATCGAACCGCTGGAGAAGAACGGGCGAATTTCCGGATCCTGCTTGCTCAATTCATCCTGCACTTCCCGCATATAATCGAAGCTGCTGCGCCGGTGGTCATCCTGCAACTGCACTTGCACGGTGGCCGTGTATTCCCCGGCGTTGGTGGTGTAGAGAGAGGAAAAATCCGGCACCACGCCAATATTGGAGACGACGAGCCGGTAATCTTTGGGGTCAATGGTCTGCTTAATCAGATTTTCCATCCTGGCCACGTACTGCTCGGTCACCTCAATGCGCGTGCCGGTGGGCGCCTTGAGGTTGATGGTGAATTGCCCGGCGTCAGTGCGCGGGAAGAAGGCCAAGCCCAGAAATGGGTAGATGGCCAGGCTGGCCAGAAACACTCCCGCCAAAAGTGCCACGGTCCGCCCCGGGTGCACCAAGGCCCGCCGCACCCAGTACTCGTAGAAATCCAGCAGCTTGTTGAACTGCCGGTTGAACCCGGCATTGAACCTGTCCCCCCAGGAACGGCTGGCCGGCGTTTCCGGCTCAACTTCATAATCTTCTTCTCCCGACGGTCTGTGCCCTCCGGCCTTTCCGTGCCCTTCCGCGTGTGGCACCTGCTTCAAGAATCGCGAGCAGAACAGCGGAATCACCGTCATGGCCACCACAAAAGACGCGAGCAGCGAGAGGCAGAAAGCCAGGGCCAGCGCGGAGAAGAGGAATTTGCTGACGCCATAAAGAAACACCACGGGGAGAAAATCCACCACGTCCACCAGGGTGGCGGCGAGGACGGCCAGATTCACTTCCGCCCCGCCCACCTCCGCGGCGATCTTGGGTAAGGCGCCCATCTCCAGATGGCGATAGATGTTTTCGAGCGAAATCACCGAATTATCGATGACGCGCGAGAAGGCCAGCGCGAGGCCCCCCAGAATCATGGTGTTCACGGTGCTGCCCAACAGGTTCAGCGCCACAAACATGGTGAGGGCGGAAAGCGGAATGGAGAGCAGAACCGCCGTGGTGGCGCGCAAGCTGCCGAGAAAGAGGAGAATCATGATGCTGGTGAGCAGCAGCCCCAGCAGGCCTTCATGCAGCACCGTGTGGATGGCTTCCTTGACGTACACCGATTGATCGAACACCAGGCTGGCGGTCATTTGTTTTGGGATGTCAAACAGGTGGCCAATCAGTGCTTGCACCCCGTCGACCACCTCGATGGTGTTGGTGTCGCCCCCTTGCTTCATGATGGGGATGTAACACGATCTCTGGCCGTCCACCCGCACAATGTTGTACTGAATCTGATTGGCGTCTTCGGCCTTGCCCACGTCTCCCACCGTGACCCACGAGGTCCCCACCGTTTTTATGGGGATATCGTTCAAATCCTTCACCTGGTTCACCAGGCTATTGGAATAAACGTAGTAGTCGGTGGGGCCCATCTTCACATCCCCGGCGGGCAAAATCAGATTCGATTGGTTCACCGCGTCCACCACATCCATGGGAGTCAACTGCCGTGAAAAAAGCTTGTAGGGGTCCACGTACACCATGGCCTGCCGATACTTCCCCCCAAACGGCGGCGGGATCTCCGCCCCCTTCACCACGGCAATCTGGTTGCGGATGGCGAATTGGGCGTTGTCGTGAAGTTGCGTTTCGGTGAGCCCCTCGCCTTTCACCGTTACCAGGCAAACGGGCAGGCTGGAGGCATCAAACTTCAGCACGACGGGCGGCAAGGTGCCGGGCGGCAAGCGCTTCAGATCCGCGAGCGCGAGGTTGGAGAGTTCCGTCACGTCGGCGTCGGCGTTGGTTCCCGGCTGGAAATAAACTCTGATAATGCTGACTCCCAACATCGAGCGCGATTCCATGTGGTCGATCCCGCTGGCCAGCGTGAAAAAACGTTCGAGCGGATTGGTGATGTCGATTTCAATGTCCTGGGGAGGCATGCCGGAATAAAACGTCGCCACCACCACTTCCGGGAGATTAATGGACGGGAAAAGGTCCACCGGCATGCGCACCACGCTGGTCACGCCCAGCAGCAGCACCACCAGACAGCAGACGATGATGAAGTACGGGTTGCGAATTGAGAATTTCGGCATATGTCCTCTTGTGCCACCGTTTGTGCCACGGCTTGTGCCATGGCTTGTGCCATGGCCATCCTGGCCATGCCCGTTGCACGGGCGGGACGCCCGTGGCACGTGCGCCTGTGGCACCAAACGCCCGTGACATGTCGACCCCTCACATCACACAGTGCCACCACCCACCCATTTCCAGTTCTTCAGTCCAGCACGCACTGGATTAGCGAGGACATACGCCACTTGCCGCTGGAAGTCGTCCTCATCTCGAATCAGGTGATCGTATGGCTCAGGTTGCCAGAGCTGGCCGGTCCTTCCAATCAGACGGTTCACTTCCTTGGCGGTGAATGATTTCCGCGAATGCACAATTCCCGGAACCTCATAACCTGGTAGCGGCTCCATCACGGCGTGAACGTGGTTGGGCATGACACACCAAGCGGCAAGGCGATACCTGGCGCCCTCGAAATGAAGAAGTGCACCAGCCACCACTTCTGCAGCGTCTTCTCTTTGCAACCAACAAGCGCCTGCACCTGCGTCCAGGTGCGTTTCGACTCTCTCTGAGAAAAGTTTGTCCAGCCGCGCCTCTTCGACAGGTGTCAGCGGGCGGTTCATTTGTTGGGCGGTCCTGACGATGTCAAGGCGCTCAAATTCCCAGGATCTAAGGACCGACTTCGGCAACGAGTCGGCCAAACGAAAATTGATCGCGTAGGTCGCGGCTTCCCGTGTCCAATGGGGAAGGTAGGCGCCGTGGCGAATGGTGATGTCGCGCGGTTCGTATCGGTATTTGTTCATAGGCAAAACCTCTTTGTTGTGCCGCCGCTTGTGCCATGGCGCTTGTGCCACGCCGCTTGTGCCATGGCCATCTTGGCCATGCCGATTGCACGGGCGGGACGCCCGTGGCACGCCGCTTGTGCCATGGCCATCTTGGCCATGCCGGTTGCACGGGCGGGACGCCCGTGGCACGCCGCCTTCCCCCTATTTCTCCCCTCCGTGGTATTGCAGCATCTTGACAGGCTGCGGCGTAACTTCTTCGCCGGGCTTCAGGCCGCTGCGGTCGCTGACGATCACTGAATTTCCTTCCGCCAACCCCGACACAACTTCCGCGTCGGTGGAGGTTTCAAGGCCCACCTGCACCACTCGCAGCTCAACCTTGCCGGCGGCGCTCACAACATCAACGCTGGTCTGGTCGCCCTCCCGGGTTACCGCCTCCAAAGGCACGGTCAGCACGTTATCTCTTGCTTCCAGGGTCAGCGTGGTTTCCGCATACATTCCCGGCATCAAAAGCCGGCCGGGGTTGGGCACGTCGACCTCGGTGTGCATGGTGCGCGTACCCTCCTGCACGTCCAGGGAAGCGCGCGCCACCTTGCCGGGAAAAGTCCGGCTGAGCGCCGGCACGCGGACCTCGACGGGCTCGCCCACCTGGATGTAGCGCACCGAGGATTCGGGAACCGGGATGACCAACCGATACAGATCGTCCTGGGATAACTTGACCAGGGGCAAGGCCTGGGTGCTGGAGCTCGTGCCGGCCTGCATCAAGGTTCCCAGGTTGGCGTACCGCTGGGTCACCACGCCGGCGAAGGGCGCCGTGATGCGCGCGTAGTCGAATAGCGTTTGGTCGTGAATAAGCTTCGACTTGCTGAGCAGCAGGTTGCTTTGTGCGGCCGCGAGGGATGACTCACCCGCGTCCACCTGCGACGCGGCGGCCAAATCTTTGCCCTGCGCGTCATCAACTTCCTGCTGCGCCACCAAGCCCGGCTGGCTCTCGAAGACGCTATTCAGGCGGGTATACTCGAGATGGAGCACCTTGTACTGCGCCTGATAACGTTTCAGTTGGTGCTCGGCGCGGGAAACTTCGTCGCCTGCGTTCTTGATGGAGGCTTGATCTTCCTGCAATTGCGCCTCGAGCTCGGGAATTTCCAGGGTGGCCATCAATTGCCCCGCTTGCACGTGGCTGCCATAGTCGACGTAGAGCTTTTTCACAAAGCCGGACTCCTTCGCGTACACGTCGATTTCCTGAAAGGGAACGAGCTCCGAGGAGAGGGTAATTTGCCGCTGCAGGCTTTTGCGGGCTACTTTCGTTACCCCCACCGTTGCGGTGGCGGCGGAGTCGCTCTTGGCGCGAACCTTGCCGCAGGAAGAGAGCAGGAGGAGCGAAATGCCCAGGAGGCCGAATGCCGCCCAGCGCGCCGGTATGGGTCTACGTTTATTCATGGTTTCCTCTGTTTTGCTGAATCACGAAGGGAATCTGGTTTAAAGTCGAGCAAATCCTTGAGCCCCCGGCTGAATTCCTCATGGGTGGTTCCGGACTGATTGGACAAATCGATTAACTGCTGTTTCTTTTCCCGAATCAGGTTCGCCACTGCCGGCAGTTTCAGCGCCAGTTCGGGCGGGACGGTCAGAACGCCATGCCGGTCCCCGTGAATCAAATCGCCGGGCCGAACCGTGAGCCCACCCACTTCCACCGGCCCGCCATATTCCACCACGTGGATATAAGCTCGCGAGAGGGCAAGGCGTCCCGCGAAAACCTGAAAGCCGCTGGCTTCAATTCCGGATAACTCGCGCGCGGCGCCGTTGGTGATCGCTCCCACGCAACCCAAAGCCATCAAGATGTTGGCGTGAACCTTGCCGAAGAAGGCTCCGGTGCCGGGCGGGTCATCAATGTCTTGCATCACCACCACGCGCGGAGCCGGAACTCCACTGATGTGCTTCCACCAGTCGGTGCGTTCTTCGTAATGGCTGCCCACCATCGGGGGATCGGCTGAACGAACTTTGCAAGTGGCTGCATAGCCCACCAGCGGAGGAAAACTCTTGAAGAGACAGCGAAAGCCCGCCGTCGCGAACCCTTCATTCCGCAAGCGGACGCCGAAACTTTCAATGGCGTCGGCAATAAGACAAGTCTCAAAGGTTTTGAGTTGCTGGATCTGCTCGGTAGTCAATGGATTCTGCATGGGCTCACCTTAAAGGATGTTTTCATATGCCAATTTCCCAACAGCTTGAGAGCATGAAATGTAGGGGCGGTTCGCGAACCGCCCCTACGCCTTATCCGAGGTCGAACGCGCGCCGGGGGGCGAGCCGAGCCGGACATGCGTGAAAATTGAAAAAAGGGACAGAGTTAGCCGAGGGTCGGTGGAGCTCGAAAATGGCGGATTTGAACAACTATGGAATTAACGGGAGGAATGGTTTCTTCGTGTGGAAGATCGATCGATGGGGTTGGGGCCGGGGCTTCTTCGACGGCAGTTTGGGGCGTTTGGGCTTCAGCGGTTACGCGCAGCTTGCAGGTTTCCTCCCCCTCCGACTTGGTCATGTGACCAGCCTTCGTGAGGTGCCATGCGCCCGTGCAAGCATGCAGGCAGGGCCTTCGGGTGGCGGCGGAAAGAACTACCACCCCGGCCAATAAGAGCAGGATGCCGACTGCCATATAACGCCGAGAGCGCAGGAGGATTCGCGTCATGCTATCGAGGAAGCTTGCCAAAGGTACCCTGAGAATTTCCAACTCCTTATCATGCCATTAAATCTGTCTCCCGGCAACGTCATTCGGAACCGTAAAATGGTGGATGTAGCGCCGCCCTTCAGGGCGGCACTTCCGACCTTCGGCCATCGTAGTTGGGAACGCTGAGTGCGGCATGGAGGTGCCGGGCTGAAGCCCGGCGCTACGGCGGCCCCTAACTTTGAGAAAACGTTCCCTCGTTAGTTTCAATGGCCTACAAGTGGATTAGAAACACCTTGCGCCCAAAAAGATGTCTGCACGGGAAATTTCGCTGCACCGGCGCTTAGGCGGTTTCGGGTCGTGCAGATCACTTTCCGCTCAGCGCGCTGGGCCCTGTCCGGCCACGCCGCCCCTCCCGTCCGCCATTTCTCGGAACGTAAATTTCTTTTCGACCCCTTCGAACGGTTTGCCGTCCACTTCCACGTAGGGATAGATGAAGTAGTTCAGGGGTTCGCCCTCCTGTTTCGGCTGGAGAATCAAGTCGCGGCCGGCGGAGAACTGCACCCGGTTGGCGTCCAAGGCGCCAAAAAAGTAATCGCGTTTCTGGGGATCTTTCCACGCCTCGGAAATATCCACGGGCACCCAACCTGCGCCATTCACAAAAAACTCGGCCCAGCAGTGATAGCCGGGAATGGTCCCTTCCCTCCCGCTGGGCACGGGGAAGCCAATTTCGAAACGCGCGGGGATTCCCTCCGCCCGCGCCAACGAGATGAAGAGCGAGTGGAAATCCGTGCAGTTGCCGTGCTTGGCATCACACACCCACAGCGAATCGCCGCGCCCCCAACCCGTCCCCGACTTGTCGTAGCGCACGGTTTGGAAAACATAATCATACAGCGCGTGCGCCCGCTCCACCGTACCTTGTTTGCCGCGCGTAATCTCCTCGGCCATCTGCTTGATCTTTCCGTCGATGGGAACCAATCGGTCGGGCGCGAGGTATCGCGCCAGGGACGCGGGCGCGGCGCTGGCCCCCTCGCCGCCCTTCCTCAGACTCGCGTAATCCCCCTTGCGGTATTCTTTGCGCGTCACCTGGTACTCCACGGTGAATTGCGCCAGGCCGGATGCGGGGTGCAGAATTTCACCGTAAAGGATGTGGTTGCCAGGCGGGCGTCCGCCCGTCTCGCGGAGTCGCACCGGTCCGTTCACACCCTTTAAGACCACCGTTTGATTCGCATCTGTGACGGCGCGGGGAATCCATACCCGCACACGCTGCGCGCCGGAAGGAAGGTCTTTGAGGGTCACCTGATAAATGAACTGGAAAGTCCGTGCGGGCGGGGAAAACTCCCCTGGCGCCCAGGCCATTACGCGCAGCGCCATCAGGGTGGAAATGCCGAGAAGCAACAACGAATGCCGGGGCTTCATGAATTCCTCCGAAGCAGAATTTGCAATGTGGGACGGCTGGCAATCGGCACGCGATCGGAGGCGTCACGCTCAGGTGAAACCGCTGCGGAAGGTGGTGGAGGGGAAAACGGATTTTTTCATTTCTCAGCCCTGCGCCAAGAAAGGCGCATTTCATTTTTCTCTGAATCCCCCTGCGGTGTCAAGGCTGAGACCTTGGACTACGGCGGCTCGACGCCGCGTTGTGATAATGCTGAGGACGAGGACCAAGACACCAATTCAAAGCGGCGTCGAGCCGCCGCAGTCCAAGGTGCTTCGCACGCATGTCCCCTCGACGGCAGCCACCCCCCTAGCCGCCGTATTGCCATCTCCCGACATTGCCATCTCCCGGCGCTTGCTTCATCCCCCGTACAGGTGTATACAAATCCTTAACTGAAGTCCTCGCAGAGAGCTTGTGCCGTGTTTGGCCGGTGGCTGGCGGAGCAGATTTTCCCCTGCGTCTGTAAGCCCGCGTGTGTTGCGACCCGCAGGTTGCGGCACGATCCACCAGGCTCTCCACCTTCTACGGCCGTGCACCTATCGAGGTCAACCACGATGAAGTACACCTTTTACACGCATGGGATTTTTCGCATGTTGCTGATCGCCGCGTTTTGCCTGGCCGGCAGTTTCCCCTCCACCCCAACGGCAGCGGCGCCACCCCAGGGTTCGAAGACGGATGGGCAGGCGAGGGCCAGCGCCGGATACAAAGGTCCCGGCTTCGTGCTGGTGAAGGTGGACCGCGCGCCGCTATTGCCCTCCATGCACGACGCCGGGCATGAGACAGATCCGCAGGGGAACCTGGCCACAACGCGCTGGGATTCTGACAACCAGGCAGGGGATTCCAGTTACACCGGCACTTTTAAGGTGGTTGACACGGTCGTGGAAAAGAATACGGGAAACTCCCAGGTTTTCACCGTCGAAAAAGAGGGCAGCGTCTCCTGGACACCTCCACCGGCGGTCGCCCCGCCCGGCTTCGTCTACCAACCCCAACCCAAATTCTCGGGCACTGCCAAAACCATCGGGGCCCGGACTGAGATAAGCTCGGAACCTGACTTGGAAATTGCGGGGTTCGACGTAACCGACAGTTGGGCGCCGGACAACCGATTATGTGAGGTACAACTCGCCTATGGTCCCAATGGGATCAAGACCTGGGCGAACAAGCCCGTGGTCTTCCCCGATCTGAAGAAAATCCAGGAGGTGCAGGAGCAGGGGTATCCATTTTTGATCAATATAGCGGTTGGGGCTACCCGGCCAGACGGCGTACGACAGGCAGTGGTCTATGTCTATGAGGCCCGGCCCGAGGTCACCTTGGCCTCCACCCTTTCCCCACCGCAGGTGCTGCCCAAGCCTCCGGAGAAGCCGGTTGCCCCCCCTCGCGCCGTGCCCGCACCCACGCCGGCCCGTGTCTCGACGCCGGAGATAACTCCCAAGCCTCCCGCACCGCCGGTCCCATCCACACCGAAACCCAGCAGCGCCGAGCAACATTTCGAGGTCTATAACCTCGGCGACGCCATGAACATATTGCAGAGTGCCGACAAACCCCGCGGGACCTTGAGCGCGGATGCGGGCAAACTGAAATACCAGGAAGCAGGCAAGACGGTTTTTTCCGCCAGCCGCGCGGAGATCACGGAAATTGACGCCAACACCGTGCTGGGTTACGACACCGGCACATTTCACGTCATCCTGAAATCCGGAAAGACCTACAATTTCGCGCCCGCTTCGCTCAATGTTGCCGACGGCCAGAAAATGCGGGAGAGCATCAAGCACGCCCTGCGCTGAAACCGCCCACCGCTGGGTAAGCCTCGATTGCCAGGGGTGAGGGCCGCTCACCCCTGGAACCGCGCTGCTGCTGCGAATAATCCAAAACCGGAGTAAAATGCTGCGGGCGAAATTCGAGCGATCATTCCAATTCCCGGAAAAGGAGACATCTCATGGCAGGAACTTTCAAAATCATTGAGCTGGTGGGGACTTCACCGACGAGCTTCGCGGAAGCCGTGCGCGCCGCCGTCGACGAAGCGGCCAAGACAGTGCGAAACATGTCGTGGTTCGAAGTGGTGGAAGAGCGCGGCCGCATCGCCGACGGCAAGGTGGCGGAATTTCAGGTGACCGTCAAGGTCGGATTCAAGCTGGAGCGATAAGTTGGAGATTTCGCCTGGCCACCTGGCGGCCGAAGGATCAACCGATGTTGAATGAGTGTGCCGAAGGCACCTTGGAGTGCGGCGGCTCGACGCCGCCTTGAATTGATACCCTGGTCCTCGTCCTCAGCATTACCTCAAAGCGGCGTCGGGCCGCCGCAGTCCAAGGTGCCTTCGGCACACGTATTTCCTCGATGGATGCCGTGAGTACCGTAAGGAGCTCGAAATGTCCTGTTGTGACATGCTGGAGAATGCCATTGAGCGCGGGGCGTTTTATTTTGGCGCCAAGCATCGTATTGACGACGGGCGAATCGTCAACGACTTGAACACCGAATACTATGTGCGCGCCGCGGCGCCGCATGGCTACGATTATTGGGGCGTCAACTATTGCCCGTTTTGCGGCCGCGCCCTCTCGCTCGGCCTGTGGCAGGCGGAAAAAAAGAAGTAGGAGCGGTGCGTGAATCACCCCGCCGGTTCTTGGGGCTCTCCACGACTGCCGGTCTATTCAAACGCCATCGATTTCAGTTGGGAAAGCGGGACGGAATAGTCAAAGACCTGTTGACTGGCCGGGTCGTACTTCTCGGTAATGCCCAGCACGCGGACCTCGGCGGGCTGCGTGGTGGGCATCAGGAATTTGCCGGCAACGGTTTTCCCTTCGCGCAGCGTAAGGCTGAGCCGGTCTCCGCGAACGTCCACGCCCTCAATCTTTTCGAATTCGAATTCACCGGCGCCCCCATTATCGATCTGCAGGGGGAAGTTCGTACACGCCGCCAGCGACTCAAGCAGGGACCCGTGGCCTCCCGGCGGATAGAAGTCGAGGTAGAGATCAAAGACTTGAGTGACCTTGCCGGCCAGATCGGTGATGGTCGCCTTGTGCCCAAAGCGTTTCCAGAGCTCCACAATCTGCGCGCGCGCGCCGGCGTTGCTGAGCTGCACGCGGAAGGGCAGGCTGCCCCGGTTCAGCCGCACCACGGTGACGCGGCGCTCTTTAAGATCGAAGTGCTTGTACACGACGAAGGCCGAATCCTGCTGGATGACAATGGCGTCGTGCTGCAAAATGATTTCCTTGCCCTGCGAATTGGTTTGAAAAATGGTGTCGCCAAAGAGCGGCGGCGCCAGGAGCGCCAGGCAGGAGCAAACCAGCCAGAAGGCTTTCATCCGGAATCCTTATCAACGAAAAAGCCCCGCAGCGGGGTTGCGAAAGAAGCTGCGGGGCCCGGTGTGGAAAAGAGAATTATTTCTTCTTCTTTTTGTACTCCAGGCTTTCCTTGCCCTGGAGTGAGTCAATGCTGGCCTGCGCCTGGGCAGCCCATGGTCCGTTGGGCTGGAGCTTCAGGTAAGTCTGGAAGGCTTCAACGGTGCCCGGCGCCGGGACCATCGTCCCATCGGGCTTCACTTCCGCCTTGCCCAGCAGAGCCATGCCGTACCAGTACCAAGCCTGGGCGTTCGTGGGGTCGAGATCCGTAGCCTTCTTCAGCGCCGCTCCGGCTTCATCCATCTGCCCCTTGTTCACCATGATGGCGCCCAGGTTGTAGTAGTAACCCGAGGCATGGGTGGGATCCAAATCCGCCGCCTTCTTGAACTCCGCTGCGGCATCCGTCGGCTTGCCCATCTCGGCATAGAGATTGCCCAGGTTGTTGTGCAGGCTGGCATCGTTGGGATCGGTTTGCAGGACCTTACTGTAATAGTCCATCGCTTTGGCTTCGTCCGCCTTGCGGGTGTCGGGATTGGTTTCGACGTTGGCGGCCTTGGCCCACGTGTCAGCCAATTTTCCTTGGACGATGGCAAGATTTTTATCCTTGGCGAGCGGCAAACCCTTCTCAAAGGTGGCGGCCGCGTCCGCATATTGCTTCTGATTATAGAGCGCCACTCCCTGGTCGAAGATCTGCTTCAGATTCGCGGTTTGCTTTTGTTCGGCCACCTGCTTCTGATACTCGGGATTGGCCTCCGCAGTTTTCTGGGCCTCCTGCTGGGCCTGCGCCATATCAAAGTTGACTTCCGTGGGGTCGCCAAGCCCCACGCGCTTTTCGATGTAATACATGGCCTTGCCGTCCGGGCCCAAAAGGGTGAGCTTGTAAGCGCCCGGCGCCAAACCGATATAGGTGTACTCGCCCTTTTTGTTGGTCTTGACTTTGGAAGTCCATTTGACTTCCGTGCGCTCCACAAGGATGGTATAGCCCGCCAGCGGCTTGCCTCCCTGCTCCGTACACTTTCCCGTCACGCCTCCGGTCTGCGCCAAGGCCGGAAGGCAGGTCAAAAACGTCGCGAAGACGACCGCAACCCCCATCACTCTCCGCGTCCAAGAACTAGCCATAAGTGCCTCCTCCATTTAAGTAATTCACCGACATTCTATACTTTTGGGGCTTGGGACTCAACCCATACGAAGATTTTTTAGGGGCCCGTCGACCCCTGCTTCCGCGGGTAGCGGGGGCGCTCGAGGTAGGGAAGTGGGTCCTCCACACCCGCCTCCTCGAATGCCCGCAGGCGCAAGGCGCAGCTATCGCACACGCCGCACGCCGCGTCCTGCGCCTGATAGCACGACCAGGTGAGCTCGAAGGGCGCGCCCAGTTCGCGGCCGCGCCGCACAATCTCACTCTTGCGCAGGTGAATCACCGGGGTCACGATTTCGAGTTGCGTCTCCGGCTTGGTCCCCGTCGCGATCACCCGATTGAACGCCGCATAGTATTCCGGGCGGCAATCGGGATATCCGGAACTGTCTTCCGCCACCGCCCCCACAAAAATCTTGCGCGCCCCCAGCACCTCGCCCCAGGAAACCGCGATGGCAATGAAGTGCGCGTTGCGAAAGGGCACGTAGCTCGAGGGAATATCCTGCCTCTCCAGATTGGCGAGTTCGACGGCTATTTTGGCGTCCGTCAAACTCGACCCGCCGATTTGCCTCAGGTGGTCCAGCCGGCACACCAGGCGATGCTCGGCCTGGTAGAAATCCGCCACGGCGTTGAAGGCGCCGAGTTCGCGAGCCTCCGTCCGCTGGCCGTATCCGACATGCAGCATGGCGAGACGATAATCAACGTTCGCCATCGCCGTGGTCACGCAACTGTCCATGCCGCCACTGGCGAGGATAACGGCTAAAGGCTTGTCCGTGGTCCGTGGTCCGTGGTCCGTAGGTCTATGCGAGTTTTCAGTCATTAGTTACCAGGCGTTCAACATTCATAATTCAGAATTCATAATTCATAATTGTTCTTCCCTGGTCCCGCTTCTTAAACCCCGTGCGCGTCCGGGTCCCAGATGAACTTGTGAATCTGCAATCCCAGACGGACGTCCAATCCGTCGCGGAGAATCCATTCGGCGAGTTGGCGCGGGTGCAACTGTCCGAAGACGGGCGAGAGGATAACCTCATCCACCCGCGCGGGCAAATCATTTTGGAGTATGAAATCGCAGGCGTAGCGGTAGTCATTCTCGTCCACAATCACAAACTTGATCTGGTCCTTCTTTTCCAGAGCGCCCAGGTTGTCGGCGCAGAAGGTTCCCCCTTCGCCACTGCCCGGACATTTGACGTCGAGCACCTTGATGACCGCCCGCGGGAGACGGCCGACGTAGCGCTCCCCGCTGGTTTCCACCAGCACGCAAAAGCCCTCGGCCAGCAATCGCTCCGTAAGCGGATAGACATCGTCCTGAAGCAGGGGCTCGCCCCCGGTCAACTCCACCAGTTTGCCCCCCAACTGGCGAACCCGCGCCAGGACTTCCTCCACGGTCATTTTCTGCCCGCCATGAAACGCGTAAGCCGTGTCGCACCAATGGCATCGCAGGTTGCAGCCGGTCAGGCGGACAAAAACGCAGGGCAACCCCGCAAAGGTGGACTCTCCTTGAATCGATTTGAAGATTTCCGTAATGACCATGCGCTTGAAGGACCTGCCGGCGCCCGCAATTTCACCAGCATTTTACCCTATTTCCTTGTGCCTTGTAGAGATAGGACGTAGTGCCGGGCTTCACAGGCTGCGGAAAAACTCGAAGGGTCCGGGGGGCGTCGCCAGGGCGTTTGGAAAGCCGAGGATATGGCTTGTATTGGTAAGATGCGTTGAGGTATAATCCATATTAATGATTCTATAGGAGGATACCTCATGCGTGGCCCCGATATTCAGCAAGCGGCGATGTTCAGTTATCTCACCCTGGAGCGGCGGATTCCGGCCGACCACCCCTTGCGGTCGATTCGCCGCCTG
>Ga0326728_10012877_pt1 | contig 18390 bp, 13 predicted proteins | sample MB3enrmetagenome_FD_207602 | JGI IMG/M metagenome (GOLD analysis project Ga0326728, IMG submission 207602) | Lab enriched peat soil microbial communities from McLean, Ithaca, NY, United States - MB31MN | ecosystem: Environmental > Terrestrial > Soil > Wetlands > Peat | place: USA: New York... | reverse complement strand
TTCGGGGTGAAGTTGGCACGATCAATGCGGGATGATTCGGCCACGAATGAAGTTTAACGCCTTAACACGATTGGAACGCGACGTCCACCGGGCAGGTGAAATTATCGGTGTCCTGGCGAAGTACGGCCTGGCTGATTGGGTCAAGGGCCTGAACTTCTCATGGGTCCAGGATCGAATTCGGAGCATTGACGGCAAGCCTATTCCCGACCTCAAAATCGAGGAGCGCGTGCGGCTGGCCTTCACGGAACTCGGCACCACTTTTATCAAGCTCGGCCAAATGCTCAGCACACGGCCTGACGTCGTCGGCCCCGAAATGGCCCGGGAACTGGCCCACTTGCAAACCGCCACACTGGCCGATCCGCCCGGCACAGTTCGGGCCACGATCGAAGCCGAATTCGGCAAACCACTGCCCAACCTCTTCGCACAATTCGAAGATGCGCCATTCGCCTCGGCTTCCATCGCCCAAGTCCATCTGGCCAGGCTGCACTCGGGCGAACAAGTGGTCGTCAAAGTGCAGCACGCCGGCATCGTGGACAAAATCATGCCCGACCTCGACATCCTCGCCGACCTGGCCGAGTTGGCCGAAAAGCACGCTCCGCAGGCACGACTCTACCAGCCTGTCGCCCTCGTCCGGCAGTTCCGTCGCACCCTACTGCGCGAGCTGGACTTTACCTTGGAGCGTCGCAACATCGAGCAGTTCGAAGCCAATTTCGCCCAGGATGACACCGTCCATTTCCCGCACGCTTATGCGCAGTTCTCGACGCGGTGTGTTCTGACGATGGAACGGTTGGACGGCATTCTTGGCACCGACTCCCCGGCGCTGACTGCTTCAGGCGCCGATCTCAATGAATTCGCCCGCCGCGGCGCTGACATGTATCTTCAAATGATTTTCCGCGATGCGTTTTACCACGCCGACCCGCATCCCGGGAATCTGATGCTGATGCCGGATGGAGTGGTCGGGGTGCTCGACTGCGGCATGGTCGGCCGCCTCGATGAAGAACTGGCGGAGGGCATTGATGACATGCTCATGGCTGTCGTGAACCGCAACTCGGTGGATCTGGTTGACATTCTCCTCCGCGTCGGCTCCGCGCCCCCGGCCACGCCCCGCGATCAATTACGAGCCGACCTCACCGATTTCGTCGCCGACTACACGGGCCAGTCCATCCAGGACATGGACCTCAGTGGCGCTCTGAACAACCTGTTTGAAATCATCCGCCGCTACAACATCACCTTGCCGCCTCCCCTCTCGCTACTGCTGCGGACGCTGGTCGAGTTGGAAGGGACCGCCCAGAGGCTAAGTCCGCATTTTAGCCTCGCTGAAGTGTGCCGCCCGTATTACATGACAATGGTCCGCCGGCGACTCTCAATTCGGGGCGTCTTGGGCCGGCTCCACCACGCTTATCGCGACTGGGAACGGCTGGCGGAGTCTTTGCCGCGCGACCTGAATGAAGTCCTCAGAGGCGTTCGCGACGGCACCTTTTCCGTCCATGTGGACCACCGTCACATTGACCCGGTGATCAATCGCCTGGTGCTCGGCGTGATAACTGCGGCACTGCTGGTCAGCTCCGCGCTCCTTTGGAGCATGAAAGCGCCGCCCTTGATCGCCGGCGTCTCGGTCTTTGGCGCTGCCGGTTATCTGCTCGCGGCTTATCTTGGCTGGCGACTGTCGCGCGCCATCAGGAAGTCTGGTGACATCAATTCGACGGAATAGAAATGTCGCCGCAATAACCCTTCGTCCATTCAGCCCGTTGCAGCATCCCGCCCCGTTCTTTGCGGCAGCGAAAGTCCGCACGACTTGCGTATTTCCGCCAGGCAGGTCGTTCCATCCAATGCCTTGGCCAATGCGTCGCAGAGCAGGTTTTCGTGGGACTTGCGCGCAAGCCGCTCGCGCAACATGTGCTCGTTTGCGTGATTCATGATCAAGTCGTAATCTTCACTATCCAGCCGCCAGAGATCGAACACGCCGGTGCGACCGGAATAGCCGAGGTTCTGGCATTCTTTGCATCCGTCCGCATTCCACAAAGATGCGGGTGCGGCGAGCTTCATCATATCGAGCCATTTCATATCGCTCGCGCTCGGCGGCACTTTGTGCCGGCAATGCGGGCAAAGCGTGCGTACCAGCCGTTGCGCAACGACCACGCTCAACACCTCGGCGATCTCATGGTCCAGCAAGCCCCAGTTCCGCAGCGCCGTCACCGTGCCGACGGCATCGCGGCTATGCACCGTGCTCAAGAGGACCCGTCCGCTGATCGCCGCGTTGAGCGCGCTGTGCGCCGACATCGCATCGCGGATTTCTCCCATCATCACAAAATCGGGATCCAGCCGGAGAACCGACTTCACGGCTTCCGCGAAGTCAACGTGATGCAACTCGTCAATCTTGATCTGCGTGATGCCATCAATGTGATACTCCACAGGGTCTTCAATGGAAACAATCGCGCGATCGGCCAACTTTAACTTGTGCAGCAGAGCGTAAATCGTGGTGGTCTTGCCGGAGCCTGTCGGACCGGCGGTCAGGAACATTCCCGATACATTGTCGAGCCAATCCTGGAGTTCCGTGAGTTCGCGCGGGGACAGACCGAGTTCTCCCAGCGATCGTTCCAGCCTTTTCGGATCAAGGAGCCGCACGACCAGCGCCTCGCCGTGATGACAGGGGGCGAGCGCGAGCCGGATATCCAGATCGCCGCCGTCCAGTTCGATGGTCGCGCGCGTATCTTTGGTGGTGAAATGCGTCACGGGATCGAGGTCGGCAATGGCTTTGAATTGATTCAGGACCACGCGGCCCTGCTCGATGGAAAGATCCGCCACGTCACTCAGCACGCCGTCAATTCGGAAGCGCAACCGTGTCCCTGTGGAGCGCGGCTCGAAGTGCAGATCCGAAGCCCGGGCGCGCTGGGCATCCAATAACAGCGCGAACGCCAGCGACGGCAACCCTGCATTCGAACGTTGCGCCATCTCGCCCAATTCCTGCTTGAATACAGGCGCCAGATCGCTGCGAATTATTCGCGCGGCCTGTCCGTTGGATGCCTCGGACTTCATGAAATTAAAGACGCGGCCTCAACCCTTCATACATTCAGGGTACTGCATCATCAGGCCCCAGCCAATGTCTTGGTGGCTGATGATTCCGACTACCTTATGGTCCAGCACAACCGGCAATTGCTTGATGCGGCGGGCGGTTATGGTCGCCCCAGCCTGGAGGGCCTCAACATCGGGGGAGACGGTAATGACCTTTCTCGTCATAATCTCCTCCACTGGAACATTTGTGAAATCTCGAAAGCGATCCTCCATCGTCTGAGGATCTGTCACGTACTCTTCATGCTCCATCAGTTCTTTCTGGGTGGGAAGCAATTTCCGGCTCAGATCAGAGTAGGTGATGATGCCGGCCAGCCTTTCCTCGCCGTCCACGACCACAACATTATTCAGATGGTAACGGAGCATAAGCTGCAGCACCTCTCGCAGCGGCGTCTTGGGGCCAACTGTGACCACGTTGGGATTCATCAATTCAAGGACGTTCATATAAGATCCGTAAAGCAAAAATCTTGCCAATCGCCAAAGCGATGCGCAAATCATTTTTTTCCGGGCATTCGGCAGGCTGGCGGAGCGAATGCCAACTCATCCAAGGATGGCAAAGGCTCGCAGCTTGCCCGCAAGATTTTGCAACTTGCCAATGCTCGCAGGGCATACCCTCTCAACCAGGACCCCTCCAACTCTCTGCCCACCAGGGTCTTGCCACTCCTGTGCCGCCTTGGCACAGAAGAGGTAATAATGAGGCCATGACGAAACATCCGAAAGCCGCCAAGCCTGAAGTTGCCATGAGCGCGGTGGATGCCATCTATCATCGCCGTTCCGTGCGCAACTAAACTACACGCCCCGGACAATCGGCCAAGACGTTATCCGCACGCTGCTGGATGCTGCCGTCCACGCCCCCACCGCCATGCACGAGGAGCCATGGGCCTTTGCCGTCATTCAGGACAGGTCCCTGCTGAACCGCCTGTCGGAAAGCGCCAAAGAACGGGTGCGCAGCGAGGCGCAAGGTTCCGATTCCGACCAGGCAAAGCATTCGCTTGAACTGGTGAACGAACCGGATTTCCATGTTTTTTACAACGCGGGCACGCTGATCGTAATCTACAGCAAGCTCCAGGGGCCGTTTGCCGTGGCGGATAGCTGGCTGGCCGCGGAGAAGCTGCTGCTGGCCGCCTGCGCAAAAGGGCTTGGCACCTGCGTCATCGGCTTTGCGGTCAGAGCGCTGAATTTGCCGGAGTGGAAGGCTGCATTATCAATCCCCTCTGAAATGACGGCCGTCGCGCCCATCATTGTGGGCGTTCCCGCTGGCGAAACACCGCCTACGCCCCGCAAGCAGCCGGAGATTATTGCCTGGAAATCGCAAGAACCCCCCCGATGAACACGCTCGAATCGCGAAAACAACTGTTGCTTGCGGAAAAGGGCATCAAGAATTGGCCCGCTCACAGCGAACACCCCGCTGCAAGACTTGTCCATTTGCCGATGCCCCTCACGCTTTAGCCTGATGTCCTTGAGGAATTAGCGGGCTTTTTCAGTCCCATTTTCTTCATCCGTGTAACCAAAGTGGCTGGTTTCACTCCCAGAAGCTCCGCAGCGCCGTCAGCACCCTTGATCTTCCAATTTGCCTTTTGAAGGATGACCAGCAGGTTTTCGCGTTCGCGTCGCTTCAGCTCGCATTCCGTGAAGAATTCCGGTTCGCTCTCGCTCTTCTCCCGCGCAACCGGGCGTGGTGGAGCCGGCGCGGGTTCCGTCGCGGGCAAGTCGAAATCCAGCACGCCGCCGCGTGAGATAATTACCGCTCGTTCAATCACATTCCGCAATTCCCGGATGTTGCCGGGCCAGTTGTAGTTTTGAAGTTTGACGACGCCGGCCCGGGTCAATCGGGGTTTTGGGCAGCGCAGGTCTTTGACCGACAGTTCGATGAAATGCTTTGCCAAGAGCGGAATGTCCTCAATTCGCTCCCCCAGTGGCATGACTTGGATCGGAAAGACATTGAGCCGATAGTAAAGGTCTTCACGGAATCGCCCCGCCGCCACCTCCTTTTTCAAGTCACGATTGGTGGCGCCAACGATCCGGACATCCGCAACCCGCGTCCGGTCCTCGCCCACACGCTCGTAACGCTTCTCTTGCAGGACGCGGAGCAGCTTGCTCTGCAGGTCCAGAGGAACTTCCCCAATTTCATCGAGGAAAATCGTTCCGCCTTCCGCCGTCTCGAAGCGGCCGGCGCGATCTTTGATGGCACCGGTGAACGCGCCGCGCGCGTGCCCGAAAAACTCGCTTTCATACAGCTCCTTTGGAATGGAGGCGCAATTGACGCGGACGAGAGGCTTGTCTTTGCGCTGGCTGCGGCGGTGGATTTCCCGCGCGACTAATTCCTTGCCCGTGCCCGTCTCGCCCAAAATCAAGACGGATGCTTCAGTCGGGGCGACCAGATCAATCTGGCTGACAATGTGCTTCAAGGCGGCGCTTTGGCCGACGAGGTCGCCAAAGGCTTTGGCCTCCACGACTTCTTCCTGCAAATAAGCGTTCTGCATCTCAACTTGCGCTTTGAGACGCTGGATTTCCTCAAAGGCGCGCGCGTTAGCTACGGCTCCTCCGATGTGGCGGGCAAACACGTCCCGCCAGGCTCCGAGCTCTTCCGTCGAATAGACGCGGCCAAACCCACTTAATACGCCCAGCACTTCGCCTTTGAACGAGATAGCGTTTCCGGCGAATCCGCGAATCTGCTCACGCTGCAACCACTCCATCGGGAATAGTCCGGACGGCGCCGTTTGCAGATCCTCCAGCACGACCTCCTGTCCTGTCGTGGCGATCTTCCCGATTATCCCAGCGCCGAGCGGCATCCTTGCATCGGACGGGAAAAATGGCGATGCCTGGTCCGCACTGCCTGGCAAGGGATAATTCCGGCTGGCGACCAGATGCAGGCAACGAGTTTGGTCGGGGCATTCGGGTCTTCGCGGACAGCGTGAACAAATATCTCCTTTTTCGATCAGCCAAATCTCTACCCGCGCAATTGGCCCGGGACGCGTCACAATCGAGCCGGTCAGCTTTTCCATCAAACCCTCCACTGACCGTTCCCGCCCGAGATCAACCAACAAGGTCAAAGCGACGTTGGGATCGAAGCGTACGTCGGAGTCGGTGTTGGCTTCCATAGGTTTGTAAATACCCGTCCCAAGACGGTTTTTCAACTAAAAACGGAATGGAAAACCAAACGTTTGGAATTCCGTCCGCGATCAAAATCCTTACAAGATTCCATAACACGTTGCGCATCAATGCCATATATCAAATTAACGGGGTTGGCACAGGAACTGATTTGGTAATTGTATGAGTGCAAAACAAGAGGAAGGGATTAGAACAAATCCGCGGATGGTCGAAGCGGCGGTGGAGTTCGGGGTGGATCGGAACCGCGTGGAGGCGAAGTCGCGGGATTCCCGTGAGCAACTGCGCGCGTTAACGGCCCGGCTGGAAACTTTGCGCGAAGAGGAGCGCTCACGCATCTCCCGTGAAATCCACGACGAGCTGGGGCAGAAATTGACCGGCCTCAAGATGGACTTGCACTGGATGGAAAGCCGCCTGCAACAAATCCCCGGCCAACAATTGCGCACCGACTTGGAGGACAAGATCATCTCGGCCAGCCACCTGGCGGATGAGACCATGGCTGCGGTGCAGCGCATTGCCGCCGAATTGCGCCCGGCCATTTTGGACAGACTGGGCCTGATTCCCGCCTTGCGTTACGAAGCCAGCCAGTTTGAAACGCGCACCAGCATTCAGGTGAAACTCAATCTGCCGGCGGATGGCTTGAACGTGAACCGCGCGGTTTCCACCGCAGTCTATCGCATCTTCCAGGAGATTCTCACCAATGTGGCGCGTCATGCGCGGGCCACGGAGGTTCAGGCAACGCTGCAATTGCTCGAGGGGCGCGTGCGTCTTGCCATCGCGGACAACGGCCGGGGCATGTCGCCGGATGATCTGCGGAGCCCCCAATCGCTCGGGTTGCTGGGAATGAAGGAGCGAGCGGCGATGCTCCACGGAAGCGTCCAGATTGAAAGTGCGCCAGGGCGCGGCACCACTGTGCGATTGGAGATTCCCATCGAAAACAGAACTGTGGCGGGCAGCAAATTGGCCAATACACCACGAAAAAAAATAGCCCACATGAAACCGATCCTGGATATCAACGAGGCGGACTTCGAGATCGAAGTTCTGAAATCCAAGCAACCTGTCCTGGTGAACTTCTGGGCGGATTGGAGTCAACCCTGCCGCAGGCTCGGACCGGTGCTGGAGGAAGTTGCCGCCGCGTGCAACGGAAGAGCGAAGGTCGTCAAAGTCAATGCGGATAACAATCCCCAGCTCGGGATGTCTTATTGGATTCAATCCATCCCAACCTTGCTCTTTTTCATCCATGGCGAGACCCGCGCGCGGTTCGTCGGCACGGCCAGCAAGGAAGCGATCCTCGCCAAATTGGAGTCGCTCACCGAAACGATGCCGGCGATTCCAGAACCCAATTGCCCAACGCCGAAGTCGGAAAGCTAAACACAACTGAAGTTACAAGAAGACAATGAACACCATCAACCCAACTGAAGACAAAGATATAAACGGTTCTCTCGGCAACCTGGACTCGCACGCGGAAATCGCCACGAAGGGTTTGGACGCTCGCGGCAATCTGACCGCGGTTGAAGCGCCAACAATTTTGCGGCGCCAAAATCCCGACGGCGACGAAAAAATTCCGACGAGCTCGCCACCCAACAATGGCGCCGCTAAAAAACGCCTTCACCGGATGCTCGCCGCAGGCGCTGCCCTGATAGTGGCGCTGGCTGCGGGAGTCTATTACTTCCAATTCGTCGCGCCGTTCGAGTCCACCAACGACGCTTTCATCGAAGGTTACGTCATACCGATGGCATCGCAAGTGCCGGGACGGGTCGGAGAATTGCTGGTGAGAGACAACCAGGCGGTCAAAGCGGGCGATGTGCTGCTGAAAATTGATCCGCGTGATTACGAGGCCAGTCTGGCACAAGCGCGCGCCGACCTGGCGGCGGCACGCAGCCGGGTGGAGCAAGCGAAGGCGCAGGTGAAAGCAAGCGAAGCAAAAGTCGCGCAGGCGCAGGCGACAGTGCTTGCCGCCGACGCGGAGAATCAGCGCGCGGCGGACGATCTCAAGCGTTACGAATCGGTCGAAAACCGGGCGGTTTCCAAGAGCGCAATTGACCTGGCGCAATCCCAAGCGCGCGCGGCCAGCGCCAATTTGGAAGCGGCGCGCAGTCAGGCCAAAGCCGCCGAAGCGGACGTGGCTTTGAGCGCGGCGGGCGTTGTGACCGCCAGTGCCGCGGTGCAACAGGCCGAAGCCAGACTCCAGCAGGCCGAACTGAATCTTTCCTACACACAAGTCATCGCGCCCGAAGACGGCCGGGTCACGCGCCGCGTCGTGGAACAAGGCGCGTATATTCAGCCCGGCCAGGCGCTCATGGCGATTGTGCCGCGCCACTACTGGGTCCTTGCCAACTTCAAGGAAATACAACTGACTCACATGCGCGTTGGCCAGCCGGTTGAGGTCGGCGTGGACGCCTATCCGGGCCGCAAATTCAAGGGCCATGTGGAAAGCATTCAAAGTGGTTCCGGCGCGCGCTTCAGCATGTTCCCGCCGGAGAATGCCACTGGCAATTACGTCAAAGTGGTGCAGCGCGTTCCGGTGAAGATTGTTCTTGATAGCGTGCCTGACACGGAGCTTGCACTTGGTCCGGGCATGTCGGTCGAACCCAAGGTGCGGGTCAAGTAACACCACTAAGAATTCCCCACTATGGACTCTCAGCAATCCCAGATCAAAGTGAACCCGTGGTTGGTCGCGGCCGCGGTGATCGTGCCGACTTTCATGGAGGTGCTGGACACGACGGTCGTCAGCGTGTCGCTGACGCAAATTGCGGGCAGCCTCGCGGCCTCCAACACCGAGGCGACCTGGGTGCAGACCAGTTACCTGATTTCCAACGCGGTGGTTCTGCCCGCCAGCGCCTGGTTCTCGTCGTTCTTCGGCCGGAAACGATTCCTCCTGGCTTGCATCGTGCTCTTCACGCTGTCGTCGTTCGTCTGCGGCGTGGCGCCCACCATGGGTGTTTTGGTGGCGGCGCGTGTTTTGCAAGGAGCCGGCGGGGGAGCGCTCCAGCCTTTGTCCCAGGCCATCCTGCTGGAGAGCTTTCCGCCCTCCAAGCATGGCGTTGCCATGGCGGCCTACGTCTTTGGTGTCATCGTCGCGCCGGTGTTGGGTCCCGTGCTGGGCGGATGGATCACGGACAATTACTCGTGGCGCTGGTTATTTTACATGAACCTCCCCGTCGGCCTGCTGGCGGTGTGGATGATTCAGCGGTTTGTGTTCGATCCGGATTACATACGGAATGCCAAACCCGGGCGCATTGACAAGATTGGGTTCGGATTGTTGACGCTCTGGCTGGGCACGATGCAAACCGTGCTGGATAAAGGACAGGATGCCGACTGGTTTGAAGCCCAATGGATACGCTGGTTTTCACTGGTCTCGGCCGCTGCGTTCGTGGGGTTCGTGATTTGGGAGTTGCGCTACAGCCATCCCATCGCGGACTTGCGAATATTCAAGAACCGCAATTTTGCCGTTGGCACCATCTTGGTCAGCGTCACGGCGATCCTCATGTATGGCCCGTTGACTTTGCTGCCGCTCTTTTTACAGAACTTGATGGGCTACAGCTCCCTGTTGAGCGGGCTGGCCCAGGCACCTCGCGGTTTGGAGACATTGCTCGCCTCGTTCCTGGTTGGCTTGATGGTGAATCATTTCGACAATCGGAAGTTGATTGGCGTCGGCATATTTATGATCGGGATTTCCAGCTTGATGTTGGGAGGCCTGAACCTTGAGTTCGCACCGAGCACCCTTTACTGGCCGCAGTTCCTCCAAGGCGTGGGTCTGGCGTTTTGCATGGTGCCTCTGATGACCGTGGCGGTGGGCATGCTCAAGAAGGAGCAGATGGGCAATGCCACCGGCATCTTCTCCCTGGCGCGCAACTTGGCCGGGAGCGTCGGCATCTCGCTGGTCACAACCATGGTCACACGCAAAGCACAAATCCACCAAGCGACACTGGTCACTCATGCGTCGCCCTACGATCCGGCGTATCAGATCGCGGCGCAAAAAGCCCAGGCCGCCTTGGCGGCGCAAGTCGGGACAGCCCAGGCGCCCGCGATGGCCGACGGCATGATCTACCAATCCATGTCCCAGCAGTGCTACATGCTGGCTTATGTGGACGTCTTCCTGTGGCTGGCGCTGGTATGCTTCCTTGCCATTCCTCTGGTGATTCTCCTCAAACGCGTCATCGCCAAGGGACCGGTGCTCGCTCACTGAAAGGAAATATGATGAAAACCCAATGGTCAAAATCTCTCTCGTGTATGCAACCAAATCCTCATCTTCTGAGCGCAAGCCTTGCCGTCGCGCTGGTTCTTCTCGGCGGCTGCGCCGTTGGTCCCAATTACCTGCCACCGAAAACCACCGCGCCGGCGCAATGGAGCGCGCCCCTGGCCGGCGGCGAAACGAACCTTGAGCCATCCATCGCGTCGTGGTGGAAGAGCTTCAACGACCCGCAACTGGACTCGCTGGTGGAGCGGGCCGTGAATTCCAACCATGATCTGCAAATTGCCGGGGCGCGCGTGCGCGAAGCCCGGGCGTTTTACCGCATCGCCTCCTCGCAACTCTGGCCCACGGTGGATGCCGGCGGCTCCTACGCGCGTGAAAACCAAAGCAAGAATCAGCCGATTCTTGGCTCTCTCCCGATGCCCTCGGGCATTCCCTTCGAAAACAATGTCTATCAGGCGGGATTCGATGCCTCCTGGGAAATTGACGCGTTCGGCGGCAATCGCCGCGCGGTCGAGGCCGGGAAGGCCGAAGTGGCCGCCGCGGAATTCGGCCGGCGCAATGTGCTGGTCACGCTGCTGGGCGAGGTGGCGCGTAATTACGTGGAGTTGCGCGGCTGCCAGCGCCGGTTGGAGATTGCGACCAACAACCTCAAAACGCAGGAAGAGGCTTTAGCCCTGGCGGAGGACCGGTTCAATAACGGACTCACGAGCGATCTGGATGTGCAGCAGGCCGCCACGCTGCTGGCCAACACCCGGGCCGTTATTCCAATGCTGGAGAGCGGCATTCAAGCCTACATCCACCGTCTCGGCGTGCTCCTGGGCCAGCCACCCGAAGCTCTCCTGGCGGAGTTGTCCGCGTCGGCCCCCATTCCGTCCGCCCCTCCCATCGTGCCGGCTGGACTTCCCTCCGAGTTGCTCCGCCGCCGGCCCGACATTCAACAGGCGGAACGGCAACTTGCCGCCTCCACCGCGCGCATCGGGGTCGCCACGGCGGACCTGTTTCCGAAGTTCTCACTGACAGGTGTCGCCGGATACGAAAGCACCAGCGCCAGCGACTGGTTCACGGGGGGCAGCAAGTTCTGGTCTCTCGGGCCTACTGTGCAGTGGAGGATCTTCGACGCCGGGCGCATCCGGGCCAACATCCGGGTGCAAAACGCCTGCCAGGAGCAAGCCTTGGTGGCCTATTAGGAGACGGTGCTGCTGTCCTTCGAAGATGTCGAAAACTCGCTGGTGGCTTACGCCAAGGAACAGATCCGCCGCCGTTCCCTCGAGGATGCGGTGGAGTCCAGCCAGGATTCCCTGCACCTGGCCAACCAACTCTACGCCAACGGGCTGGCCAGCTTCATCAACGTGCTCGATGCCGAGCGCTCTCTCTATCAAACCGAAGACGCGCTGGTCCAGAGCGACAAGGCGGTGACCCAGAATCTCATTAGTCTCTACAAGTCGCTGGGCGGCGGATGGGAAACGATGGACCGGCGGTCGCAGCTCGCGCAGGAAAGGACCGCAAAATGATCTTCGAAATATGCGCGGGTAGGAGATGCGAACGGAAAGGAGATACCATGAACCCGGTTCACCATCGGCAATCCTCCTCGGGGAGCAGTCGGTTGCTTCTTCCCGTGCGCCGCTGGAGGAGCGTTCAATTCAACGTGGTGATCCCGCGGAAGCGAATCGAAACAACTTCCGGCCCGTGGCTCTGCCGTCGAAGTATCTCGGAAGCGCGCGCAGTCCGAGCGGTCAATGCAGTATTCGGACAAAGCGCCCCGTCGTCTCGCCTGGGCCACCACTCCCGCGCCAGCGTGCGCTTCCACGCGACGGCCAATATACGAGGATGAAATGAAAACGAGAAAGAAAAACCCATGCCGCCATTGCAGTCCCGCCGCTTTGCAGCGCTCTGCTGGACCAACGCCCATCCAGCGAATTCGCCTGCTGATCAACGCGGCTTGTGCCGCGCGCGCCGGGGCCGGGCAGATGACGTTGAACGACTGGCGTGATGTGGAGCAGGAATTAGAACGGAGACTTGCAAATGAAGGCGAGAGACCATTTATCGTCCATTCCGAGGAGGCAAAATATGAACACACCCCTGGTTGATATGACTGCAGACCGAATTGATCTCACCCTTGAACTTCGTTCCGCGGACGGAACATGCACCGAGTATTACCAGGCCGACGAGGAACGCATCAGAGAAACATTGCGTTTGCTTTGCACGCCGCGCCTGCTGGCCCAACCGCAATTGGTGCTGGCCTCAGAACACGGCGTCAGCACGATTCCTTGCCGGGCGATTGACATTATCCTCGCCCGCACCTCAGCTCAGGTTCCGGTGATGTTCCCGCTGAAGTCCCCGGTGGGTCTGCTCGATATTACTGAATTCCGGGATGAGCCACCGGGCGAAGAGCAGGCCGCCGCTGACGCTCTGGCAGACAGTGATTGTTCCAAGCCGTTGAACCCAATCATATCAAAGCTAGAGATTCACACTCTCGGCGGTTGGGTAACCACACTGAAGGTGGCGGCGATGACTCAGGGCACGGTCCACGATCAGCGTCAGTCGTTCGCGCACTTGTTCGACCTGCCGGTCATTCCCTTCCGCCTGAAGATGGGCGGCCTTGGCCTCATCAATCCCAACAACATTACCCGCGTGAGCGCGCATCCCACACCCGACGCGCTCCCCAACACAGCGCTGCCGATGGAGTTGCTGCGATGGACTAACAACCAATGAAAGAACCCCTATGCCTTCCTTGCTCCCGGCCATAGTAATATTGGCCATTCTCTTCGGGTTTGCCTGGCACGACCAGCCCGCCAGGCAGCCAAATAGGAAGCCAACAAGACATCCGGAATTGCCACCGAAGCAACGGGGGAGAACATGAATCCACATGAATGCTGAAACTCTCACCGCGCCATCCAGCCAGAGCGAAATTTGCTGCATATGCAAGCGGAGTGTAAGAGACCAGTGGTTCGCGCATTTTCCCGGAATCGAAGGCCGGGTTTCGCTTTGTAGTCCGTCCTGCGCCCTGAAGTATCTTGATCTGCCCGCGCCTCCACCCGGACACAAAGCAGAAGACCCGAAGAACTTGGTTGTGGGCTTGCCGGTTATGATCGGCCGCTCATAAAGCCACTTTTGCTTGTTCGTGGTTCTGCGCCAGATGCCGTCGCATACGCGGACCCAGATGGGGTCTTCGCTGGTGAATATGCCGGGAGCGGAGCGGGTTGGGTTGGTGGTTTCGGTCTGGCCGTTGTTCTTTGCGGTTTTCATCTATGCGTCATTGTAGGGCTTTAACGCACTTTTGCTGGAGTCACCCGATGAACGCATACAAAAACGCATACAATCGTTTCTGCTCCGTTTGGCGGCGATTTGGCTCTTGGGGGGTGCTCCCCTCGTAAAAGAGGTGGTGCCCCGGGAGGGAGTCGAACCCACGACCAATTGATTAAGAGTCAACTGCTCTGACCAACTGAGCTACCGAGGCAACCAATACGCCAACACCGGCAGATTCTACGGCAGGGCCAGGGGGAAGGCAAGCTCTGCCGCGACAGGGCAATGCCGTTTTTGCGCTCCTGGGGGAAAAGCGGGAATGGAGCGTGACCTGCTTTCTCACGGCGCCGGGCGCCATTTAAGGAGTTTAATAAGTGAGAACTCAGGCACTCTGCACTTGCCCGAGGCGGACACGCCGGCGCGGGAAACCAAATAAAAAGGCCCCGCGCGCTGTGGAGCGCGGGGTTGGTGGGTTTTCTGATGATTACTTCGAGTTTTGCAGACGGAAGAACACGCTTCCGGTTTTCTGGATCGTGATGCTCTCGCTGGTGACACTGGTCGAGCCTGGGAGGGTGAACCAGTCAGCGCCAACGCCTATGTTGATCGAGTTGGTTTGCAACGCCCAGCCCAACTGGTTGGACGGCCAGGAGAGGTTGATCTTGCCGCCGGACACGCTGTAAACGAGGTTCGTCGGAATCAGGTTGACCGCCGGCGCTCCCGTCGTCAGGATCAGTGTGCCGCTGGAGGCCAGATTGTTGGTGTTCCACACATAGGTTACCCCGCTCACCGGCCCGGTCGCAGGCAGAGGATTAATGGCGAGGTTGGCGGAGCCGGTGTATCCGGTATTGAACAAGTGGAATATATCGCCCGTTTCCAGATCGTTGGTTCCCTGAGACACCGTGAGAATCGTGCCCGGACTCATGGCGATGTTCGGCGCGGCCAGGGCCCCGCTGACCGCCCCGGCGGCGGTGTGGTCAATACTAATGTTGACGGCCCCGCCCAAGGTGACGCCGTTCGTCACGCTCAGAGTGCCTGTGGCGCCGATGCCGGGCGAAACCGTGCTGCCTGCGGTAGTGTCAAGAATACCAGTAATCGTTCCGCCGCCGCTGAGGACCTGGCCGCTGGCAAGGTAGAGCAGGCCGGTGCTGGTTCCGGATACGTCCAGGATAGCGCCGGTGTTGATGAAAATGTTTGTGCTCTGGTTGATGGAGCCGTCCTGGAAGGTACTGGCGTTGTTGGTCAGCGCGAGCACGCCATTGCTGACGGTGGTTGAGCCGGTAAACGTATTTTGCCCGGCCAGAAACCAGGCGCCGGTTCCGACTTTGGTGATGGCAGCAACGCCGCCCGACGGATTCTCAATCGTGCCGTCAAAAGTGCTGGTGGTGTTTTTCCAGCCGACGCGCCAGGTGGGATTGGGTGTCGGCTTGCTGATGGCGCCGAGGGTGGCGGCGCCGGCCGCATCCAGCTCCCCTATATCAAAGGTCGGGCTGGATGAATAAATGCCGGTGGCAGTGCCGCCGTCCAAATCCGACGCGCCCAAGAGGTTGATGACGGCATTGGAATATCCCGCAGTGTTGGCGATGCGGAAATTGCCGGTGATGTTGAGGGTGCCGGTGAAGGCCGACCAATTGCCGGCAAAGGCCACCCGCTGGCCATTGGCGGTCAGGTTGAGGATGCCGCCGCCCGTCAGCGCGCCATTGTCCGTCCCGCGCAGAAAGAGGTTGAGGTAGCCGGTCTGCCCGGCGGGAACGTTCAGCGGATTGTTAAAGGTGTAGGTGGTGCTGCCATCATCGAAGGTGCTGTTATACAAGGTCAATGTGCCGCCATAAAAGCTGATGGGGCTGGTGGCCGGCCCAAAACCAGCCCCGTTGGCGGTGTCATTGGCGGTGGCCAGAACGCCGTTGCTGATAATAGTGCCGCCCAAATAAGTGTTCGCACCCGCCAATGTCAGCGTGCCAAGACCCGCTTTCGCCAACGCGCCCGATCCCGTCAACAAGCCATTCTCGGTCAAGACGGTGGCGGGGTTGGTGACATCCACAGTCCCTCCGGCCAGATTCAAGGTGGCGCCGCGATCAGTGCCGGCTGAGGGTCCTGAATACCTTAAAGCAGAGCCGTAGAAGACGAGGTTCGACGGATCACTGGTCGCCGCGCCGAGGCCGCTGGGGGAGCCTCCGTTGGTCATCACCATAACCTCCAGCATCCCTCCGCCAATGATCGTTTGTCCTGTATAAGTGTTGGCTGTCAACACCGTCAAAATGCCGCTGTTCGTCTTGGTCAAACCAGTCGAGCCGCCGATGAAGTCGTTGCCGGTGAAAGTGTATTGTTGCGCGGCGTTGCTCACCACCACGGAGGCGGGAAGCAGCGGGGACACTGCCGCCAGATCCACATTCGTATTCGGAGCGCCGGAATCGTTGAACATCACGCTGTCCCCCGCCAGGAACGCAAAGCGGGTGGTTCCGCTGACCCAGTTGCTGGTGGTGGTGTCCCAATTGTTGGCCCCGCCATCACCCACCCAGGTGAGATTGGTCGCCGGGCGCGCACCCGGGGTGATGATGACGGCAATTTGGCGCGGGGTGGTGGTGGTGAGGTTGGTCAGTTTGCCGGTGACGCCCCCCACCACTGTCAAGTTGAAATTTGTCAGCCCGCCGGAAGACAAGGCGCCGTAGGCAATCAACGGGTAGGTGCCATTCGGAATCGCGCCGCCGCCAAGGGCGCTGACCGTAATGGTGTTGGTGCCGGCCAGGGTGAGGGCGTTGGAAACATTGATCAGGTCGTTCGTGCCGCCGGGAGCGGACAGCGCAATGTTATTATTGACGTTACCCGATTCCGTCAAACCGCTGGCGAAGGTCAAGGTTCCCGCCGTTCCGGTTCCCCCCGGACTGATCTGGCCGCTCACGGCGGTCACCAATCCGGTCACCGTGCCGAATCCTGACAAGGTCTGGTTCAAATTGAAGGAGGTCTGGGAAACGTCGAACGTGCCGGCTCGCTGCACGATGATCGGGCAGGACATGGCGCCGGTCAGGATCAGGTCGCCGTTGCTGATCATGGTGGGGCCGGAGGAAGTGTTGGCCCCGGAATAGTTGATCGTGCCGCCGGCTTGAATGGTCACCGTGCCGCTCCCGCTAATGCTGTTCGCCACTGTATAACTGTCCGGCCGGTTAAAAACCAAGGAAGCGCTGTTGACCACCGCGCCGCTGCCGAGCGTTCCCGTCCCGGCCGTCACGCCATCGCCGATTTGCAGAACGCCGGCGCTGATGCTGGTCACACCCGTGTAAGGATTATTGCCCGTCAAGGTGAAAGTGCCGGTGCCGACCTTGGTGAGGGCCGAGCTGCCTTGGATTTGCCCGGCAAAAGTCGTGTTCAGGTTCAGCGCGCCGATGGAGTAAGTATCACTTTGCGTCAACGCCGTGTTCGAGCCGCCGGACAACGCTCCAAAACTGACCGTGCTCCCGGTGTCCCTTTCCTTGAACGTCACGCTGCCCACGCCCAGATTGAGCGTCATCCCGGGATTTCCCACATTGTTGTTGGCGCCGCCGTTGTTGAACCGGAGGGTGCCGGCGCTGGGTGTGCCCGAATTATTCTCGACGATGGTGATGGTGCCCGTAAAGCCTGCGAAAGTTCCCACATCCCCATTGCCAACTCCATTGCCCCCAAGAGTCAGCGTCAAACCGGACACCGCATTGCTCACCAGAATCGTGCCGCTGCCCAGCCAGGAACCAGAGAGAACATCCGATTGACCCAGACTGCCCGTGTCTATAATGGTAGTTCCATTCACCACAAAATTGTTCACCATGATGCCGGAGGCTGGGAAGAGGCTCAGGAGCAATGTCCCGCCATTATTGGTGACCGCTCCCTGGCCGACATTGGCGGAACTGGTCGCCCCGAAACTGCTTGCGTTGGCGGGCGCCACAATTCCACCGTTGATCACCGTCCCGGCGGTGTAGGTATTGGCCGCGTCCAAAACGGTTGTGCCGTTGCCATTCAGCGTCAGGATTCCGGATCCCGAAACGACCCCGCCCAGCGTGAGCGTCTGCCCGTTGGTCACGTCCCATATCTGGTTCGCGCCCAAAACCACCGGGCAGTTTAACGTCAGGCTGTTGGTTGCCAGACTCATGTCAATGCCCGACGCCCCAAGGGTCAGGGTATTGCCGTCCGCGCTGATGACGATCGGCTCGGCCGGATTCAAAATCTGAATTCCCCCCCAATTCGCGTTGGCCCCCAGCGCGCTGGTCGCGTTGGCCGGGGTGACCGCGGTGATGTTGGTGTCCCAAACCGCAACAGAAGCAGATCCCGGCGCCGTCTTGCCAATCCACGAGGCGCCGGCGGTCAGATTGCCGCCGGTGTCCGCGTTGGTGACGCTCTGAGCTTGTGCGTTGACCAAAGTCAAGGCGGGCAGCGTGGCACAAAGCCAGCCGGCTTGGAGGGTTTTGGTGATATTCATACAGTTGGTTTGTTATGTTCTGGTTGGGTGATAAACGAGGTTGCGGCCGCGGTGCGCTGCCGCAAAACGGCAGGTCATTGCCCCCGGTTGATACAGAAAAGGCGTTGAACTATTTTCAGAATCCATTCTCTGGACGGATATTCCGGCATTTTCAATTGGGCTCATCAAGATTAAAACACCTCATGGGGTTGGTTTGCAAGCAGGAATTCGCCGGAATTCGCGCGACGGGCGCATCTCACCTTTGTCGAGCTTCCCTGTGACTGCGGGGTGGCATTGCAAGAAATCAGTGAGACGGCACCTCTGGGTTCTGGCCGGCGGCTGGTTGGGCGTG
>Ga0326728_10012876_pt1 | contig 18390 bp, 17 predicted proteins | sample MB3enrmetagenome_FD_207602 | JGI IMG/M metagenome (GOLD analysis project Ga0326728, IMG submission 207602) | Lab enriched peat soil microbial communities from McLean, Ithaca, NY, United States - MB31MN | ecosystem: Environmental > Terrestrial > Soil > Wetlands > Peat | place: USA: New York... | reverse complement strand
ATCATCGACTGCGCAATCTGCACCGGATAAGGTTTCAAAGGAAGAAAATTATAGGCCAGCCACTCCACCACCGGAACCAGCAGGCAAACAATCAGGATCCAGCGCCACGGCCGACGCGGCCTCATGAACGCCACGATCATGCACCCGAAAAACACCACCATCGAAGTAAGCGCGATCTCGGCAACTCTGATATCGAGCCATCCCGAGCCCACCCCGAACACCACGGCCAGCAAGTAAGCGCCGCCATCGCCCCCAGGCGCGCTCTCCCGAATCAGTCGCTCCCCGGAAGTCGTCATCCAACCATCTTACAAAGAAGCAGGCAGAGCCTCAGCTCTGATTTGAAGCAGGATAATGTTTGCAATGCCTTCACGCACCGAGTCCGCTTTTCGCAGTCAGGCTCACTGTTTCAGGTCCGCGGGCCAGTTGGTAATCAGGGTGAGCGGTTCAGTAATGGATTGCGGCAGGACGGTATTCACCACACGAACTTCTTGCCGTCGGCGGAAACGGCGTAGGGTCCGCTGGCGGGTGCCCCGTCCTATCGCGAAGCGAAGGGCGGGGACTTTGACTTCCGATCCCCACCACCACTTCCATCCGTCCATCCATGTTCCCTTCCCAAAACGGGAAAGACCACAACGACATCCACCTGAAAAACCCCTCTTGGCTGGTGGCCCACATCCGCTTCCACCCCATCGGTGCCCCACATCTGCCCGGTTTTGGCAGATGTGGGTCTTTCCCGTACCCTCGTCGCATGCCCTGGGGAAAACTCGGGAAAACTCGGGGACAGACGGGACGTTCACCAATTTCTAAAAGTGTCGGAGTGGCCCGTCCTATCGCGAAGCGAAGGGCGGGGACTTTGACTTCCGATCCCCACCACCACTTCCATCCGCCCATCCATGCCCCTTCCCGAAACGGGAAAAACCACAACGACATCCACCTGAAAAACCCCTCTTGACACCCGACCCTGTCACTTTGAAGAAATCGCTCTCCGAACCCCACTGCTCCATTTTTCCCAAGTCGAATCTAACTCGTGACCTATCTATGGCTTGCCCAGACCATCCTCAAAACGCCCACTCCGCGCCCCAACCCTCCAATCCGCCACAAAGCCAAAATCCTGCTCTCCACAAAAATATTTTTGTTGGTCTTATCGTACGTACAATCCAGTCTGCATAAACGCCACCGTTCCGCCCAACTTTTTCATCACATTTTTCCAGTACGCTCATCACCGACATGCACCCCCATCCCCTGCGAAAATATCCCGAAAGTCGATCAGAATAGGACTTTGCTTGCTCGTAGCTCGTAGCTCGTAGCTCGTAGCTACTTAGTGCACCATCGAAAACCGCGCCAGTCTCCAGAGACAACCGGCGTTTTCGGCCTCAAATTTTAAGTGCTTTTTTGACAAAATGGCCCCGGTCGACACCCCCCGCAAGTCCACGCCAAATAGCAAAAGGCAAGGCTAAGTCCAATGTTTTGTATTAGTTGCCTCTAACTATCGTGTTATCAGCAACTTAATCAATTTTAGGGGGGAGGGGGGGGTACCCCCTTCAATCTTGCAAATTCAATCAGGGGGTAGGGGGTACCGTTCGCAGGGCACTGCAAGATTAGGTCACTACAAAGTCTGTTTGATGGCCCATCCCCGTCTAATACTTGTAGAAGCCGCGCCCGCTTTTTCTTCCCAGCCAGCCCGCATCCACCATCTTGATGAGCAGGGGGCAGGGCCGGTACTTGGGATCGCCCAGCCCGTCCTGCATGACGCGCATGATGTCCAGGCAAACATCGAGGCCGATAAAATCGGCCAGCGTCAGCGGCCCCATCGGGTGCGCCATCCCGAGTTTGAAAACTTCGTCGACGGCTTCCGGGGTCGCCACGCCTTCCATCACCGCGAACATCGCTTCGTTGAGCAGCGGCATGAGCACACGGTTGGAAACGAAGCCCGGAGCGTCGTTCACTTCGACCGGCGTTTTTTCCAGTTTGAGCGCAAGGTCGCGGACAGTATCGTAGGTGGCCTGCGAAGTCGCCAGCCCGCGAATCACCTCGACCAGTTTCATCATCGGCACGGGGTTGAAAAAGTGCATGCCGATGACTTTGTCGGGACGCTGTGTAAGCGCCGCGATTTTCGTGATTGAAATCGAAGACGTGTTCGACGCCAGAATGACTTCCGGCTTCATGATGCGGTCAAGCTCGCGAAAAATTTCGGCTTTGATTTCGAATTTCTCCGTCGCCGCTTCCACGATCAGGTCGCAATCGGCCAATTTCGCGCGCTCGACAACAGGCGTAATGCGCGCGAGCGCGGCATTCTTATCGTCGGCCGTAATCTTGCTCTTCGCGACTTCGCGGTCCAGATTCTTACCAATCGTCGCCAGTCCGCGATCAAGGAAGCGTTGCTCCACATCGCACAGAACAACGTTGAACCCCGAGCGCGCAAACACATGCGCTATTCCATTTCCCATCGTGCCCGCGCCGATAACACCAACTCGTTGGATGGTCATGATTGCCTCGCTGTTCGGAATGAAAGCACTGGGAAGTTTAGCAGGCTCGAAGCGTCGGCTCTCCGCGCACGACTGTGCGCGAGCGAAGAACTCGTTCTTTCATCGGCAACAAAGGCTATTTCTCCGAAGCGACTTTGATCCGCGTTTCCGCCCGCTGCAGCGCATCTTCGGCGCGAGCGTAGTCGACATCGCTGCTATTGCTCTTCAGCCGGTCTTCGGCGCGAGCCTTGGCCTTTTGCGCGCGGGCCACGTCGATCTCTTCCGGACGCTCGCAGGTCTCGGCAAGAATTGTCACTTTGTCCGGAAGCACTTCCGCAAAGCCCCACGCGACCGACAGAGTTTTCGTCGCGCCGCTCGCGCGGTACGTCAGTTCGCCGGACTTCAGTTCGGTAATCAGCGGCGCGTGTCCCGGCAAAATGCCGAGATAACCATCGAGGCCCGGAATCTGCGCTTCTTCGGCGGCCACGCCTTTCACCACCTGCTTTGCAGGAGTGACGATTTCGAGTTGGAATGTGTCGGGCATTTCGTTATGCGGCTACGGCCTTCATCTTCTCCGCCGTCTCCAGCACCTCTTCGATCGTTCCCTTCATGTAGAACGCCTGCTCCGGAATATCGTCGTACTTCCCTTCCACTATGCCGCGGAATCCCTTCACCGTTTCGGCGATCTTCACGTAACGTCCAGGAGTTCCAGTAAACTGCTCCGCCACGAAGAACGGCTGCGAGAGGAATTTCTGCACCTTGCGGGCGCGCGCGACGGTCAGTTTCTGGTCTTCGCTCAGTTCATCGATGCCGAGAATGGCAATGATGTCCTGCAGGTCCTTGTAGGTCTGCAGCGTCTTCTTCACCATCTGCGCCACGTCGTAGTGATCCTGCCCAACGATGCGCGGATCGAGAATGCGCGAAGTCGAAGCCAGCGGATCGACCGCAGGATAGATTCCGATTTCGGTCAACGCACGCGAGAGCACGGTCGTGGCGTCAAGGTGAGCGAACGTAGTTGCCGGCGCGGGATCGGTGAGATCGTCAGCGGGCACATAAATCGCCTGCACCGATGTCACCGAACCTTTCTTCGTGGATGTAATGCGTTCCTGCAACTCGCCCATTTCAGTGGCCAGGTTCGGCTGATAACCCACGGCTGAAGGCATGCGGCCAAGCAGCGCGGATACTTCCGATCCTGCCTGAGTGAAACGGAATATGTTGTCTATGAACAGCAGCGTATCGGCGCCCTGCTCGTCGCGGAAATACTCCGCGACCGTAAGCGCGGTCAGCGCCACGCGCAAACGCGCTCCAGGAGGCTCGGTCATTTGCCCGTAGATCAGCGCGGCTTTCGACTCTTCCGGCTTGCCCGGCTTGATGACGCCCGACTCGCTCATTTCCAGCCATAAGTCGTTGCCTTCGCGGGTGCGCTCGCCGACGCCGGCAAACACGGAAAAACCACCGTGCTGCTTGGCGACGTTGTTGATCAGTTCCATGATGACGACGGTCTTGCCCACGCCCGCGCCGCCGAACAGTCCGATCTTGCCGCCCTTCAAGAACGGCTGGATCAAGTCAACCACCTTCACGCCGGTCTCGAACATCTCAGCCGTGGTCGACTGTTCGTCGAAGGCCGGAGCCAGGCGGTGAATTGGCATCCGTTTGTCGAACGCGATCGGGCCAAGCTGGTCCACTGGTTCGCCGATGACGTTCATCACACGGCCGAGCGTGCCGCGGCCCACGGGCACGGAAATTGGGCCGCCCTGATCGATGGCCTTCATGCCGCGCACCATACCATCCGTAGGCTGCATGGCGACGCAGCGTACGCGCCCCTCGCCCAGGTGCTGCTGCACCTCGAGGATGACGTCAATGGGCGTGGGAACGGTGAAGCCATCGCTGACGACGCGAAGCGCTTCATAAATAGGAGGCATAGCGGCCTCGACAAACTGCACGTCGACGGCGGGGCCGGCGATTTGAATAACGTGTCCGATATTTTCTGGCATAAATCCTCAGCTGCTAGCCACTAGCTTCTAGCTGCTAGCGAACAAAATCTAACCTTCGTCGGCGAGAGATCCAAAATCCTCTCGCTGCGTGTTCGGAGGCTAAAGTCGGGCCCTATCCGAACTTGGTTCTTGCTAGAAGCTAGTAGCTAGAAGCTAGAAGCTTCTTCATCCCTGCGCCGCCGCGCCGCTGACGATCTCGATAATTTCCTTCGTGATCTTCGCCTGACGCGCGCGGTTCATGATCAGCGTCAGCGAATCGATCATGTCTGACGCGTTGTTAGTGGCAGAATCCATGGCCGTCATACGCGCGGCATGTTCGGCCGCGACCGACTCGAGCAGCGCATGGAAAATCTGGATGCCGATGTACTTCGGCAGAATCTCACTGAAAAGCCGCTCGGGCTTCTGCTCGTAGATATAGTCGACCTGCGCGGTTGCAAACTTCTCGGCCGCTTCGTCGATGGCGTGGGTGTCCGCTGGCCGCAGCCCCACGCCAGCCCCTTTGGCCGCCTCGATCCGGCGCTTCTTCTCTTCCTCTTCCGCCTCTTCGGCCATGCGCACGTCCACCGTGCCGATCTCCTTGATGGGGAGAATGTGCTCGACAATCAGCCGCTGCGCGATTACAGATTTGAATTCGTTATAGAGAATGTAAACGCCGTCGATCTCGCCATTCGTGTAGCGTTCAATGATGCTTTCCGCCAGATTCGAGGCAAAAGCGTGTTCGACCTTGCCGAGAACACCCACGTGCTCGCCCACAATCTGAATTTGTCCGGCGCGAGGGGAGACCGGCGGGACATCTGAGCCGTGCTCGACGGGCGACACGCCCGCGCTTCCATCTTCTATCGTGTCTGCCGGAGCCGCCGGGTAACGCCGCCGCATGAAGTCGCGGCCCTTGCGCCCAATACACTCCACGTCAATATTCTGGTCCGGCTTCGATTCGATGAACTTGGTGACGACTTTCAGGATGTTCGTGTTAAATGCGCCGGCCAGGCCTTTGTCGCCGGTGACCACGATCAGCAGGATGTTCTTTTCTTGACGCTCGATCAGCAGCGGATGCCGCGGCTCGCCCGTAACCGGATCGTAGGCGTCGGCGCGCGAGACCAGCGATTTCAGCACGTTCGTCAGCATCTGGGAATAGGGCCGCGCCGCCAGCGCGCCTTCCTGCGCGCGGCGGAGCTTCGCCGCCGAGACGGTCTTCATCGCCTTGGTGATCTGCCGCGTGTTGATCACGCTGCGGATACGGCGCTTGATATCGAGAACGTTGGCCATGAAAGAGTTCTCAGTTCCCTGTTCTCAGTTCTCAGCAACATCCACCTCGACCCCAGTCCCTACTGAGAACTGAGAACAGAGAACTGAGAACTGCTATTTCGCTACTGCCTGCCTTGCATCCACAAACTGCTGCTTCGCTTCCTTGATCACTTGCGTCATCTGCGCTTTCAGATTGTCGTCAAGAATCTTCTTTTCCATGATCGTGTTGAGCAGACCGGGGTTCGTCGTGTCTACGTATTGATACAGCGACTTTTCGAAGTCCCGCACCTGTTCGACCGGCAGATCGTCGAGCACGCCGCTGGTACCGGCGAAGATGGCAATGATCTGTTTCGAAAACGGCAGCGGTGAAAACTGCGCTTGCTTGAGCAATTCGACCAACCGCTGGCCGCGGTTAAGCTGCTGTTGCGTGGCTTTATCGAGATCGCTGCCGAATTGCGCGAATGCCGCCAGTTCGCGGTACTGCGCGAGTTCGAGTTTCAGCGTTCCGGCCACCTGCCGCATGGCTTTGATCTGCGCGCTGCCGCCCACGCGGCTCACCGAAAGGCCGACGTTCACCGCCGGCCGCACGCCCTGGTTGAACAAGTCGGTTTCGAGATAGATCTGGCCGTCGGTAATCGAAATGACATTGGTCGGAATGTACGCCGAAACGTCGCCCGCCTGCGTTTCAATCACAGGCAACGCAGTCAGCGATCCGCCGCCGTTCTTGTCGCTCAATTTCGCGGCGCGTTCCAGCAGGCGCGAGTGGAGATAGAACACGTCTCCGGGATAGGCTTCGCGGCCCGGGGGACGGCGCAGCAACAGCGAAATCTCGCGATACGACGCCGCGTGCTTGGACAGATCGTCATAAATGCAGAGCGCGTGCCGCTTGGTGTCGCGGAAGTACTCGCCCATAGCGCATGCTGCGTAGGGCGAGATGTACTGCATGGGCGCGGGCTCGGAGGCCGACGCGGCCACCACGATCGTGTACTCCATCGCGCCGGCATCTTCGAGAATCTTCACCACCTGCGCAATCGAGGACCGCTTCTGGCCGATCGCGTTGTAGATGCAAATAAGATTGTTGCCTTTATTGTTGATGATGGTGTCGAGCGCGACGGCGGTTTTGCCGGTCTGGCGGTCGCCGATGATGAGTTCTCGCTGGCCGCGGCCGATCGGAATCATTGAATCAATGGCTTTGAGACCCGTGGCCATCGGCTCTCGAACGGGTTGGCGGTCGATGACGCCGGGAGCGATGCGCTCGATCGGAATGAACTTGTCCGTCTGGATCGGACCTTTGTCGTCAATCGGCTCGCCGAGTGAGTTGACGACGCGGCCAACGAGCGCATCGCCGACGGGCACGCTCATGATGCGGCCTGTGCGCTTGACCTCGTCGCCTTCTTTGATCTCGGTGTATTCGCCGAGGATGACAACGCCGACCTGGTCTTCTTCCAGGTTCATGGCGATGCCGGCCACCCCATGCGGGAAGCTGAGCAGTTCGCCGGCCATGACCTTGTCGAGGCCGTAGACGCGGGCAATGCCGTCGCCGAGGGTGATGATCGTGCCCACTTCGTCGACCGCGATCTTCGACTCGTAGTTCTCGATCTGCTCGCGGATTAATTGCGTAATTTCGTCTGCTTTGATTTGTGCCATAAAGTCAGCTTCTAGCTACTAGCTCTTAGCTTCTAGCTCTTTCGATGAACCTTACACTTTCTCTTTTGAACCTCTGCCTCGTTCACGAACGGCGCGCCACGTCGCAACAGCAAAACCCTTACGGTTCAAGCTAAGAGCTAGAAGCTAGCAGCTAGAAGCTGCTCTCCACCAACTGCTCTCGAATCCGCTCCAGTTGCCCATTCACCGAACCGTCGTAAATCGTGCTGCCGACCTGCACCACGGCGCCGCCCAGCAGTGATGCATCCTGCTGGTAGCGGGCGCGTACGCGCTTGCCGGTCAGCTTCGCAATCTCGGCTTCGAGCGCCTGCTTTTCTGCATTGCCCAGCGCCCGCGCGCTGGTCACCTGCGCCTCGGCAAAACCCAGTCGCTCGTTCAGTTCCTGCTCCACCTGCTTCACGATCTCACCGAAAAGCGGCAAGCGGCGGTGATCGGTCACAACGGCAACGAAATTTCGCACTGGACGCGACCCGCCTATCTTCTGTATTACGGCGTCCAGCACCGCGCGCTTCTGCTCGCCCGGAATCGACGGATTCTCCATGACGCGGCGGAGTTGGTCGCTCTCCGCGAGCAACGCTTCCATGGATTGCAACTCCTCAAGCATGCGGGCGGGATCGGCCTTGCTGCCAATAACCACATCCGCAAACGCGCGCGCGTAGGTGCCAACAACCGAGGCCACGTTAACGTCCGCCCTTTCCGCCGTCGCCAGCCAGCTTAGCGGCGAAGTTGCGCACCAGCACCTGGTCGGTATTGGAATCGACGTTGATCTGCTTGCGCGCCAAGGCTATCGCCAGGTCCGCCGTGTGCGCCGAGAGTTCACGGCGCGCCAACTTACCGGCGGCGGCAATTTCCTGCTCGGCGGCCTGCACCACCTTCTGAATCTCTTCTTCGGCGGCCTGCTTGATTCTCGCTTCCTCGCCCTTGGCTTCCTGCTCTGCCGAAGCCTGCATCTTGCCGATCTCAGAATCCATCTGGCGCAGCCGGTTCTCAATGTCTGCCAACCGCTTGTTCGCGTCCTCGCTGGCCTTGCGTGCCTCTTCCAGAGCCCGCTGAATCGATTGCGTCCGGTTGCGCAGCACACCCGGCACGTTCTTGCCCACGGCCCAGATGATGAGAAAGGCGATGATGGCAAAGTTCACCCCGAGCGCCAACAAGTGCGCTCCGTGCACACTCAGCCCAGTCAGCTTCGCCAGTTTCTGCACCATTGCGGAGTACTTCAGGTTGGCGTTCTCTTCTTGTTCGTCGCCTTCGGACTCGCGCGTCTCTTTGGCAAGTTCGCCGCCAATGCTTGTGTGTTTCGCCTGTTCCGCGGGATTCTCGGCGGAGCCCGGCTGCTCCGCCGGCTTTTCTGGAGAAGCCTGCGCAGACTGCCCGGCACCGTTTTCCTGAATGTATCCAAATGTGCGCGTGGGATGGATGCACACGACTGCTGCCAGGACTAGCAGCAATATCACACGCATCATCATCTTTCTCTTCATGCGCCACCGACCTGGCTGGGAGCCGCGACCGGTCTCAAAACCGTGCGCACAATTTCGGTCGCCAATCTTGCCGCTTCGCCTTCAAGCTTCGACATCGCATCCTTCTTATCCTGCTCGATCCCCGTCCGCGCCTGCTTCACCTGATCCTGCGCCCGAGCCCGCGCCTGGTTGACGGCATCCGCACGCGCCTGATTTGCCAGCTGCCGTCGCGCATCCTGACTCTTGAAGACCTTCTGCCGCGCCTCCCGCAGGCGTTGCTCGTATTCGGCGGTGCGTGCTTCGGCGGCGGCAATGTCGGCGCGCGCCTTTTCCATGGCGCCTTCGGTCCGGTTGCGGCGCTCTTTCAGCACTGCGGCGAGCGGCCGGTAGACCAGAGAATTGTAAAGAAGATAAAGAAGGGCGAGAAGGATGACCGTGGGCACGGATCCGAGCAGAAGTTCGCCTAGTTGTCGGAGTGTCTGCTCCATGGCCTCTCGATCATTGCTCTTGTGATCGCCAACCGTCGCATCGAACGCGATCCTCAGACCACATCCCGGCGGCGCTAGATAGAAGAGCGTTCAATAAAACCAATAAAACTAACATCCTGATGAATATGTGTCAACGACCGGCGTCACTTCAGGCACGAAAAATCTCGCGGCTCGAACGATGAAAATAAACCGCTTCCGCTAACGATGGCGGTGCCGGTAGATCCGCGTCAGTCTGCGTCGCGTCGCCGCTTCAGCAAACAAATACCTGGGTAGCTTCCTAATTTCACTTCGCCTTTTGCTGCGTCCTCCGCGGATTCCCAAATGCTTTCCGTGATGGCATGATGAGATCGGTCAAGGCCCTCAGCCGCGGGATCAAGACGAATGCTTGGTTATTTGACCAAATCTGCAAAAATATAGCCAAACCGAACGCTTGACAAACGCCCCGCCAGGTTTACCATGTAGGTATCACCTCCGATCCCTTTCCGGATCGAATGGGCCGAGAGCCAAGGAAACGTCACCGCTTCTTGGCACCCGGCCCATTTTATTTTTTCCTCCTATGCGATCTCGATGGCTGCACTCCGGCCCTGGGGGACTTGCCTAACTTCGCGACCGCGCTTCCCGGACCTGGAACGTGATAAGAAACTCCTCCCAAGGGATTAAGCTCGTCCCTACATATGCGCGGTTTGGCCGCAGCCATGAAAATCAGAATCTGGCAGATCACATTGTTAGCAAGAACATGTGAACCATTAGCTCAAGGGTTGGGCGCTGTCGGTTGCCGCAGCGCAAACGCGGAATCGCCAGCCAGTACAGTTCGACACTAACGAAGGAGTCGCACTACCTCGGTAACGGTTGGTTCGTTCCCATTTTGTTTGGCTGTTCCCACGTCATCTCCAACGGTCGCGGTGTCACCCTCTCCCGGCGCCAGGAACAGATTGCTCTCCAGCCCATGCTGCTTGGTGTAGAGCTCGAAGTAACGTCCGCGGAGCGCATAAAGTTCTTCGTGAGTGCCGCGTTCGACGATCTGCCCCTGTTCGACCACCAGAATCTGATCGGCGCGCCGAATGGTCGACAAACGGTGCGCGATCACAAAGGTCGTTCGGCCCTGCATCAGGTAGGAGAGGCCTTGCTGGATCATTTGCTCGGATTCGGAGTCAAGGCTGGAGGTCGCTTCGTCCAGAATCAGAATGCGGGGCTCAGCCAGGATGGCGCGTGCAATCGAGATACGCTGGCGTTGTCCACCCGACAGCTTCACGCCGCGCTCACCGACAATCGTGTCGTACTTGTCCTTAAAGCTCTCCGCAAATTCATCGACCCGGGCGATCCGGCATGCGCGCATCACGGCCTCTTCGCTGGTGTCCGGCCGGGAGAAAGCGACATTTTCGCGGATGGTGCCGTCGAACAGAAATGATTCCTGCAACACAACTCCAAGCTGGGTGCGGTACGAATCGAGCCGCACCGTGCTCAAGTCGATGCCGTCTACCAAGACCTTGCCGCGGGTCGGAACATAGAATGCGGAGATCAGTCCAATGATCGTCGATTTGCCGGATCCCGACGAACCGACCAATGCCGTTACCGTTCCTGGAGCGGCGTGGAAGGACACGTCGTTCAGCACGGTGCGAGCGCCATCGTAGCTGAAGCTGACCGCTTCAAAATCAATGTTGCCCTCGATCTCCGGCAGAGTGACGAGACGACGCGGGTCGCTGTCTTCCGCAGGTTCCGATAGGATTTCATGCGTACGCTCCAGCCCAGCCAGAGCTTCCGTGATTTGTGTACCGACCTGGACAATCTGCATGATGGGCGCGATCAGAAATCCCATGAACAAGGTGTAGGTAAAAAAGCCGCCAATCGTCAATGTTCCGGCGAGAATCTGTTTTGTGCCGACGAACATGATGACCGCCCCGACCACGCCCAGGAGCACGCTTGCCGAAAGCCCCATGATGGAAGTTGCAGTGAGCGAGCGCAGCACGTTGTCGAGCAACCGCATCGCTCCTAGCGAAAAGACTTTTTCCTCTCGATCCTCGGCGTGATAGCCCTTTACCACTCGCACCCCGGCAAGAGACTCCGACAAGCGGCCGGTGACTTCGGCGTTGATTTTGCCACGCTCGCGAAAGATGGGACGGATCGTCTGAAATGCCTTTTTCAAGGCGAGTCCGAAACAGAGCAGGAAGCCAAACGCGAGTACCGTCATCAATGCGCTGATTCGGAACAGAACCACCAATGCGATCCCTGCGGTGAGCAGGCCCCCAATTAGATCCACCAGTCCAGTACCGATCAGGTTGCGGACGCCTTCAACGTCGGTCATGATGCGCGATACCAACACTCCGCTCTTCGTGGAATCATGAAACGAGACCGGGAGCCGTCCGATGTGAGCTTGGACCTTCTGCCGAAGTTCAGCGATCAGACGTTGGGCGGCCTTGGAGAGCAGTTGCGTGAGCGAAAATGAAGTGACACCTTGAACAACCGTCGCCAGCAATACTCCAAGCACCAGGGGCTTGAGCAGATGAATATTGCGCTTGATGATGACGCTATCGATCAGGTATCTGGTGGAATAAGGCAGCACCAGAGAAGCCACCCGGTTAATCGCCATCAAAACAAAACCAACCGCCAGTAAACCGCGGCGCGGACGGACAAGTTCCCACACCAAGGGCAGAACCGTGCGCAACTGAGGGGCGGGCGCCCTGCCGCCGGGCTTCGGATGAGCAGTTGCCATATTGATTAGACACAGCATACGCGCCGGAGGTTCAATTTGAAGGTGGGTCGATCCGAAGAACCACGGGAGAACTACTTTCCTGCCGCAAACACGCGGGAATGAAACTTCAGTGCCTCACCGAGGTGGGCCAGAAAGTATTCCGCGCCGTGATTGCCGGGATAGAGATGAAACTCGTGTTGGATGCCCTGAGACTGGAGTTGCCGGTGAAGCTCCGCAGCTCCTTTATCGAATCCAAATTCATCTTCGCTGCCACAGTTGAAATAGATGGACAACTTGGCAGCACGTATCCGTTCGCGATTCTCTTTCGCCAGGACGAAGGGACTGTTGTGGCTCCAGTGAGGGAGATCAATAGGATTGCCGAACACCGCCCCCAGCAGCCCATTTAGCGGCGATCCCGCGGGAATAGCCTCTTTCGGACGCGGGGACTCTGCGATAAGCGCCGCGCTCTGCGCGCTGACCGACGAGAATAACTGCGGATACGCAAAACCAAACCGAAGGGCGCCATACCCGCCCATCGACACACCGCTGATGGCTCGTGCGGAGCGTTCGCGGCGAATCGAGTAGTGCGATTCAATATAAGGAATGAACTCGCGAATAAAGAAGTCGCCGTAACGCAAGCGGCCATCTGCGGAATTAATGTAGAAGCTGCGTTTCCCTTCGGGCGCGACCACCAGAAAATCGGAGATCTGCCTTTGCTGGCGAAGGTCTTCGATCACATCCCATCCACCGCCTTTGAACAAAGTCTGTTCGTTATCGCCGAGTCCATGTAGAAAATAGAGCACCGGGTAATGGCGGGGAGAACTGCTGGTAGTCGCAGCATCGTAGCCGGACGGCAACATCACACAGTAGTGGACTTTTTGTGCGAGGATACGGCTTTGCACCGCGTTGCAATCGATGCGGCTCTGAGCGTGGGCTTGGCAAAATAGAAGAAGGAAACAAAAAAGCGTAAGCCATCTCAAACAACCGGGCATTTGTTCAGTTTACTCGTAGCGCAATGCCTGCACTGGATCGAGACGCGCGGCTCGGGCAGCCGGGTAGAGCCCCGACAACAGACTGACGGCGATTGAGAAAGCAATGGCACCGAGGACAAGCCACAGCGGCACGGACCAGATCTGCGCCGGAGGAAAATGCTGGCGCTCGAGATAAATGTTGGTTCCGAAATTGATGAGACGTCCGATCAGCCAACCCAGCGTCACTCCGAAGGCGCCACCGACCAGACCCATGGCGCCTGCCTCGGCAAAGAAAAGTCCGCGCACATCGGCGTCGCTGGCGCCGATGGCCTTCATGATTCCGATTTCGCGCCGACGCTCAAGGATCGCCATCACTAGCGTATTGACGATTCCGATCGAAGCAACGGCCAAGGCCAGGCTTCCGAAGATCGCAAGAAAGCCATCGAGCACGGCAAAAAACTGACGCATACTGCGGGTCGCATCGACCAGGGAAAAGGCTCCGAATCCCATCTTCTTTATTGCATCTTCAACGGCTGGGACCTGATTGGGGTTCGCTACCCGCACGCTGAGTGACGAATAGCTAAGCGAATCGCTGGCTGAAGTGTCACGCAGGCTCGACGGCATGATGTGCAAGTTCTGTACGAGCGCGAGGGGAAGGAAGACGCGTGCTCGCGTAGTTCCGCGCATGCTATCGGGATCGAGGTCCGTCAACCCGACAATTTTCAGTGTCTGCTCGTGCGAGACGACCGAGTACGCCGCACCGTCACTCTGACCAGCTGGCGACGAAGATGGGGACGAGGTGCGCTCGGCGTAGCGGATTGTCAATTCTTTCCCGAGCAGAGGCTTTGCTAACTCGGCGATATTCGCGTTGTCGGTGCCCGGCTTGGGCGTCATGCCGAGCAATTCTTCGGCGAACGATTTCTGTAGGATGACTTCCGGCGCTGCCTCAGACGAGAAAAAACGGCCCTGCACTCCCTCGAAAGCATCATTGTTATTCCTGGCCGAAAACGGGACGCCAGCCACCATGGTCAGGTGCGGCTTGCTGTCGAAGCGCACGTCCGTCACGAAACGAATATCAGGATAGGCTTCGACCACGCCGGGGATTTGCTCGATCTTTTTTCGCGCCGATTCATCCAGGGACGGGCTCTCGGCGGGTGGCGGCCCGTCTTCGCGCTGTTCGCGGAAGTTGCGGAGGTCACGCCTGGAAGTGGCCATGACCGTGTCGAACAGACCGGATTTTTCCAGCCGGCGTGAAGCCAGCTGCTGCAGGCCAATGCCAAGTGAGAGCATCGCGACCAGCGAGGCCACGCCGACGGAGATACCAATCGTCGTCAGCGAATTGCGGAAGATGGACTCACGCAGGTTGCGGAAAGCGAGGTCGGTAACGTCGTAAAACTTCATGGCGCTTCTCCACGTGGGGTGGACGCCTTCATCGGCTCTGACGACATGTTTGTCGCGTCATCTGTCCTTGCGTCGCGGCTCGAGACATCATCAATCAGCTTTCCATCCGCCAGTTGCAACATTCGTCCGGCATACTTTTCGGCGAGTGCCTGCTCGTGCGTAACCATCAGCACGGTCATGTTCAGCGACTGATTAAAGCTACGAATCAGTTCCATAATTTCCGTGCCGGTGCGACTGTCGAGATTGCCCGTCGGCTCGTCCGCCAGAAGAAGCTTGGGGCGGTTGATGAGCGCCCGCGCCAACGAAGCTCTCTGCTGTTCACCGCCGGAGAGTTCCATCGGCCGATGCGCGAGCCGTCCGCTCAAACCCACGCGTTCCAGCGACCGGCGCGCAAGACTGGAACGCTCGCTGCGATCGATTTCAGCAAAGCGTAAGGGGAGCTCCACATTTTCTAACAAAGACATGCTCGGTATCAGATTGAACGACTGGAAGACCATTCCAACGGTATGGAGCCGGTACTTGGCCAGTTGCTCCCGCGAGAGCACAGCCAGGTTATTTCCGTGAACGATCACCGCTCCGGATGTAGGGCGGTCAAGGCCAGCCACCAGGTTGAGCAGTGACGACTTGCCGGATCCCGAGGCGCCCAACAGCGCCACAAATTCCCCGGCCCGAATATCGATGGAGATTCCATCCACCGCGCGCACCAGCGCCTCGCCCATCTGGTAATGACGGCAGACGTTCTCGGTGCGGACTGCCAGGGAACCCGGCCCGGAAATTTCCATGAGATCAAATGGCTCCCCAGACGAAGTAAAGAGCCTCGGGTAAACCAACGGTCTGGAAGGCTTCGGCAGAGCCACCGTCGGATTTAACCCCTTGCATTAGGAGTATTGTCAGCACTGGTCTTCAGCAAAATCATTCCTATGTCTATTGTAGGATGCAAATGGTGATATGTCGGTTTCAAAGCATTGGGGCCCCGAACCTTTCCACCGCTTTGGCCCGTTGATGACTTGCCCAAACCTTAATTCGCAAGCCGACGACTTTGGGACGCTGGGCGAAGACTTTCAAGGTCTCTGGATTTCTGCCCGCGTCTGTACTGGATCAAGCCGAACAGTCCACCCAACACAGTGAACGCGATCAGAACGAAAAGCACATCCCAGTAGTACAGAGCGAATAACCTCACGATGTGCCGCCCGTAATGGGCCCCGAGATAGCCAAGAATAGTAAAGCGAATGCCGCGCCCCACGGCCAAAGCGGTTAGAAACTTCCTGGTGGGGTATTGCATGGCACCAGCGGCCAAAAGCATGGGTACGATGGGGAACGGCGGCGGCAGCAGAGCGGGGATCGCAATTGCCGCGAAGCCCCAACGGTCAAAGATTGCGTACACCTTGTTGGTCGTCTTCTTCGAGAATCTCCTTTCCAGAGTCTCTTTGCCACCTTTGCGAGCCATGCGGTAAGTAAGATAGCCCCCGAGGATGGCTCCCGCCGTCGCCATGATCGTGTAGTAAAACCACAAGTCCGAATGGTGGGCTGCCAGCAGGATAGTGACGATGTCCGTGCTACCGGGCAGAGGGATGACCGAGTTGTCAACGAGGCCGAGCAAAATCAGGCTGGGTCCGCCGAGATGGATCAGCCATCGCAGGGCGCTCTTTTTCGAAACAAGCAGGATGATCGCAAGTAGGTGCATCGTTATTTATTAGAGCAGGGTTGCGGCCGCCAAGTTGCAACGCTAAAGGCAGCCGTCCCCGCCCAAAGGCAACGATCACAAAAGGCATTTCGGGCTGGAAGATACAACAGGCGCCAGCGCCGCCGCCTTAACGAGATCGCGTTACCTCGCCCGTTTGAGAATCTCTTCCTCGGCGAGGAACCAGTCCTGTTCGTCTTGGCCGGGTTCACGACCGCGGCTTTCATACAACTGATAGGCCCGGTCTCTTATCTTGTCTTGTGACGGGGTAGGGTTCACCATCGTCTTGACGTTGCTAGAGGAGCTTTTCGGGCCAGCGACACTTGTTGGCTGCGACGGTTGAGTCTTGGTACTGATCATCGGGAATCCTCATGGATGCTGCGAAACTAAGGGGAGCTTACTTCAGATGAACTGACTTAGCTCAGAGGACCTGAAAGAGGAAAAGAACTGATCACTCACTCTCAACACTACGCTGAATCGTCGTGCGCGTCCACTTAGCGGTTTCTGCTTACCTTCCGAGTGCTATGCAGATCACGACCTCGCCGGGGCGTTTGTTCCTAACCGAGGCAATTGCGCTAGGCTGACCCTTTTTCCCTTCAGTGTGGGCCTACTGCAGATTGCGAAGTTTAAACACTCGCTTGCGCACAGGACTCAGGCTCAAAGGAGAGACGGCGATCCTTCCTGCCTTCGACCACCGTGTGGTTCTTGTCGATGGTGATCTTGCGGGCCAGGCCGAGATCGGAAATGTGTACGTTTCTCAGCTGCAGATCGATTCCTTCGCCGATGGTCTTGGCACCCGTGACCAGGGCAATCTCCCGCAGCAGATGATTGCGTTGCTCTCCGAAGCCGGGTGCCCTTTCGGCAGCGACCTGCAAGGGGCCACGCAGCTTGTTTACGACGAGCGTCGCCAGCGCCTCGCCCTCGACATCCTCTGCGATTATGAGCAGCGGCTTGCCAATCTTTTTGATCTGCTCAAGGAGAGGGAGCAAGTCTTTCTTGTTACTGATTTTCCCTTCACTAATGAGGATGCGGGCGTCCTCGAAGGCAACTTCCATGCGTTCGGGGTCCGTGATGAAGAAGGGTGAAAGGTAACCGCAGTCAAAGCGCATGCCGCCAACCGTCGGTTTGTCGCTGGAGGCGCGGGGTACGATTCCCCCGTCGAAGATGCCGCAAGCATCTTCTGCCCCAGCCAAAATGCGATCATCTACTGCAGCGAATTTCGCAGCCATAATTGCCCCTCGTTTCTAGCCTGGGCTGGTTTGCTATCACTGCCGAGTATGTCCCCTATCCGCGTTACATGCTGGTCAGTTTTGTACACACTCTGGAATACAAACCAAGACATGGCCCGCAGGGTTATTGCCGGCGAGATTCTTGGAAGAAGGGAGCCGTTTCGCAATCGGCGAGGCTCGATTCCTGCGGCCATCCTGAATTCTGGTCGATCATGGACTAGAACGCGGATCTGGCGCCCCGTGCCCATTATTAAGATGCATGCGTGAGAGCAATGAGCGTGGTCCGCTATAGAGGAATTCGAGGCCGACATTCGCGCCTACATACCCAAGCAAGCTGTAGTTGCCCATTCGGAATGCATCTTTGTAATCGTAGCGGCCGGGATACCACCCGTAGACGGCCGTCATGGTGCCGGCATACGGCGCAACCAGATCGGGAAAGGAAAACACCCGATGGCCATCGTCGCCGCGGCGTGCGACAAAAGTAGAAATCACCGCGTGTCGCAGTCGAGGAAACACGCCTTTACACTCACAGCGGTAATACAAAGTGTCTTCGTGAAAGGCTTCCGAGAGCGCGTAGCGCGTCGTCGTGGTCACCGCGGCGATGCCAAAGTCGGAGCCAAATCGCTGGCCGTAACCATTCGCGCTTTGCTTCCACTCTGGTGGAGTGTTCTGCATCTCGTTAATGCCGGCAGCAAGGCCAACAACCACGATGGGATAAGGACCGAACGTATCGAAAAGGTAGTTGTGGACCTTCGTGGCCTGCGGCGGACGCACATAAGTCAGATCCGGTTGCGGGATCGCCGTACTCACTGGCAAGTCGATAGTGCTGGAGGTCACGTCGCTCGAATCAACCAGCGATTGCGCCTTCGTCTGAACCGGTAGAGCTGCTAGGAACGCGATCAGAAACAGCAGGAGCATAGTTCGGCGCATCTTCATACGGATTCTCCCTGGTCGATGGTCACTCGATCGGTCGGCACACTAGTAATCTCTTATGCCCATTCAGACGGTAAGCGGACAAGTTCCGTGGTCGCACTGGCATGCAATCTCGACTTCCTGAGATCCCGCTTCTTTACAGGACTGTCCGCAGTATTTATCGCCGTGTTGC
>Ga0326728_10012875_pt1 | contig 18391 bp, 10 predicted proteins | sample MB3enrmetagenome_FD_207602 | JGI IMG/M metagenome (GOLD analysis project Ga0326728, IMG submission 207602) | Lab enriched peat soil microbial communities from McLean, Ithaca, NY, United States - MB31MN | ecosystem: Environmental > Terrestrial > Soil > Wetlands > Peat | place: USA: New York... | reverse complement strand
GATATCCCGGGCATGCCGCTGGCCGACATGCGGCAGGTGCTCAAGAACAACAGCAAGAACTACCTCCAGCAGGATTTGCCCGGCCACGTCTTCGACTGCTGCTTCACCGCCTCGGCCTCCAACCGCCTGTCCCCGGAAAAAGCCAAACTCGGCGTGCCCGGCGGCAAACACCGCGTGCTGGTGGCCGGCGCCAGACAACAACTGGTCGAGGACATCCAGGCCGCCGTCAGGACTGCCGGGCTTGTTGCCGATGGAATCGTGCCCGGATTGGTTGGCCCGGTCAACGCCTTCGAAATGGCCATGCCCGACGTTTTCTCCGGCGAAGTCGTGGCCCTGGTGGACATCGGGTTCAAGAACACAACCATCTGCCTCTTGCAGCAAGGGGAGTTGGTCATGAGCCGCGTCGTCGCTATCGGCGGGGACAAGCTGAGCGCCGGTCTGGCCGAGGCCCTGACCATCAGCTATGCCGAGGCCGACGGCATCAAAGTGGGCATGCCGACCGAAGTCCAGGCCGTCCTGGAATCGCTCCTTGTGCCCCTGGGCCGGGAACTGCGGGCCTCCCTCGACTTTTTCGAACATCAACAGGACAAGCCGGTCGCCCGGGTATTCTTCACCGGCGCTTCTGCCCGCTCCGGATTCATCGTCCGCACCCTTCAGACGGACCTCCTGGTCGAGTGCAAGCTCTGGAACCCGCTGGCCTTTCTCCGGCCGGTCTTGCCGCCCCAACTGGCCGCCGACCTGGACAATACAGCGCCGCAGTTGGCTGTAGCTATCGGCGCCGCCATCCCTTCCTTGTTGTAGCTTATGCCTATACGCCTCAATCTGCTGGCCGAAGCCCAAGCCCTCGAAGAGTTGCGCCGGCGCGACCCCGTCAAGCGCGCCATCTTGGGCGGGGCCTGCCTGGTGTTGCTTGTCCTGGCCTGGGCCGCCTCGCTCCGATTCGGAGCTATGCTAGGCAGGATGGACCTCAGCCGGATGGAGGCCCGCCTGGCCTCCCACACCAACGCCTTCCGCCTGGCGCTCGACAATCAAAAAGAACTGTCCGACGCCAACCAGAAGCTTAAGGCCCTGCGCCAGTTCTCCACCAACCGCTTCCTCCAGGGCAGCCTCTTGAACGCCTTGCAGCAGGCCACGCTGCCGGATGTCCAGCTCACCCGGTTCCGCTCCGAGCAGAACTACGTTATGACGGACGAAATCAAGCCGGGGTCCGACCCGGAGAACCGCCCGACCCCAAAGCGGCCCGCCACGGCCACCGAGAAGATACTCCTGACCGTCGAAGCCCGGGACACCACCAGTCCCAATCCCGGCGACCAGGTCAGTCAATTCAAGAAAGCCATTATGGATTGCCCCTATTTCCAAGACGCCCTGGGCAAAACCAACGAGCCCCGCCTCGTGAACCTCTCTCCCCCAAGGATCATGCCCGACGGCAAGCCCTTTGTCACCTTTGCCCTCGAATGCCGTTTTCCTGACCGGACCCGATGAACAAGCTCTCCAAAGAAAAGCGCAACCAGCTCATTCTGATTACCGGCCTCACGGTCCTGGTCTTGGCAGTCCTGTGGGCGACCCTTATCGCCCCCGCCAGGCAACACCTCCGGGAAATTGCCGGCCGCAGAGCCGCTCTGGCGCGCAAACTCGACCAAATGAGCCAAACCATCAAAACCACCGACCGCGTGGTCGCGGAGTTGGCCGCCGACCGCGCGATGCTGGCACAACTCGAGGCACAGATGGGCTCCGGCGACCTCTATTCCTGGGCCATCAACGCCCTCCGTCAATTCAAGGTCTCCTACCGCGTCGATATCCCGCAGTTCAGCCAAATTGACGGGCCGCGCAGCATGCCCATGCTCCCGCAATTCCCCTACAAACAAGCGGCTCTGACTATCGGCGGCAGCGGCTTTTTCTACGACTTCGGCCGATTCCTCGCCGACTTCGAAAACCAGTTTCCCTACATCCGAATCCTCAACCTGAGCCTCGAACCGATCCCATCGCTGGTGCCCGTGGACCAGGAAAAACTTGCCTTCAAGATGGACGTTGTGTTCCTGGTCAAACCCGGCGATGCCTGAGCCGCATGCACGCATCCAAATGGAACTCGCATTTAACGGAGGACGCTCATGAATAGACCGGGTCCAACCCGGCGGGGCGCAGACCTGTTTTTATTGGCCCCGCTGCTGCTGTCGCTTTGTGCAGCCCTGGCCGCCCCGGCTGCCCCGGCTGCCGGCTCCCCGGCCCCGGCTCCTGGCGTCTCCACCAATGCCAGCCCCGCCGCGGCATTGGCCGCGCCAGTGCCCCAATCCGTCTTCATCGTTCCCACCAGCCCAAAGCAGGGCCGCAACCCTTTCTTCCCACGCTCGACATTTAACAGCCTGGCCGCTCAACCAAAGCCCGAGGTGGTCGATACCTCACAGGTGGTGCTCAATGGACTCACCAGTCCCCCGCGCGCCACAGCCATGATCAACGGACACACCTTCGAAGCGGGCGAGAGCGGCGAAATCAGGCTCCGCAATGGCGCTAGGGTCCTGGTCCGGTGCTTGGAAATCAGAGCCGACGCCGTGGTCGCCGTCATCGGCGCCCAACGCTGTGAATTGCGCCTTCGCCACACCTTCTAGGTCTTGAGCGGATCAGAACCAGCCAAAGAGCGCACGAAGGGCACAGGTCGAGGTTCTGCGTCGGTGAAATCTGTGGCATCTGCGGAATCTGCGGCTCCAAAAGACCTTGGCTTGAGCCTTCGCCGGCCGGGGGCCGGCTACGGCTGGCAGGCCGTCCCGCTTGTCCTACAGATGGACATCGTTCTTGAGCAATGGCCTTGGCGGCGGCTCGAAAGCCATGAGAATGACGGCGGGTCGCTGTTGGCACGGTGCTTGCTCGGTGCCATGACATGGCCGCGCTGGGGGTGGCCCGTCAACCAGCATGAATGTTGTCACATGAAAGTGCCAGTCACAATTCTCACCATGGTCGGGCTGGCGATCTGCGCTCCGGCCAGCCCGGCCCAGACGAATCTCCCGGCAGCCGAGGTTTCGGCCTCCGGCCCCGCATTGGCGGCCACGAACGGCCCGGCACTGGCAGCCACCAACGGCCCGGCACTGGCGGCCACCAACGGCCCGGCCCAGCGCGGGATGGTCATTCCCCTGATCATAATGGACGAAGTGCCTTTGACCGACGCTATCGGGAACCTGGCCCGGCAGGCCGGCCTGAACTACTTAATGGACCCGAAGGTGGGCTACGGCCAACCTGGCGCCGACGGCAAGCTTGCGCCGCAGCCCAGCGTCACGCTCCGCTGGGAGAACATCACTGCCGAACAGGCCCTCCTCGCCTTGCTCAACAACCACAATCTGCAACTGGTCGAGGATGCCAAGAGCCGAATCGCGCGCATTACTACGAAGGACCCGGCCGCGCTGCCTCCGCTGATGACTCAGATCGTTCAACTGCACTATGCCAACCCCACGAACATCCTGGTCAACCTGAAGGCCGCCTTGACCGACAATCGCGCCCGTGTCCTGCCGGACGTCCGCACCAGCCAGTTGGTCGTCATTGCCACCGAGACGGACTTTGAAGCAGTGAACCGCCTCATCGAGCGCCTGGATATGCCGATCAGACAGGTGCTCATCGAGGCGAAGTTGCTGGAAACCTCGGTCAACCCCACAACGACCAAAGGTGTCGATTGGACGGGCACACTCCAGGGCCAGAACGTGTACTTCGGCAACGGCATGATGACCGGCACCAGCACCACGACCTCGCCCGGCGCCTCCTCCACTACGACCCTGCCCGGCGGCCGCACGATTGCCTCCAGCCCGGTCTCCAGCACCAGCACAATCCTGAATTCCGCGCTGGGCACTGGCGGCCTTGGCTGGAACACTGCCGGCGGTTTCTCCCCCGCTACCGGGTTCCTCAACGCCGACGGCGTCCACGCCGTGCTCTCGTTCCTGAACACCTATACCGAGACCAAAATCCTCTCCTGCCCTCGGACGGTTACCCTGGACAATGAACTCGCCCACATCGAGGTCGGCACCCTGTTCCCTATCGTCAACACCACCGCCGGCACTGCCAATACGACCGGCGGCTCCCAAATCACCTACTCAAACCTGACGGTTCGCCTGGATGTCACACCCCGAATCTCCGCCAACAGCCTGGTGCAGCTCAAGGTCGCTCCGCGGATCTTCAGGTTGGGCAACACCGTCACGAGCACCGTCGGCAACGCCCTCAACACCGTCTATGAATTCAACGCGCGGGAGCTCAACTCGACGGTCATGATCCCCAGCGGCAACACCCTCGTCATGGGTGGCCTCGTCGAAGACGACATCCAAAATGGCAATACCAAAGTGCCCATCCTCGGCGACATCCCCGGCCTGGGAGTCCTGTTCCGCAGCGACACCAAGTCCCGCACTAAATCCAATCTCATCATCTTTCTCACTCCGACTATCATCAACGAAGAGGATTTTCAGGTGAGTAAAAGCCGCTATCTCAAAACGCCCGTCCCCGCCCAAGACACTCTCGAGCCAGACTGGTCCGCCTGGAACAGTGGCCAACCCAAAAACTGGAGCAACTCCAAGAAAGAACCCGCGACGCCCTCATTCGATGAAAACACTCTGCCCCCACCGAGTCCCCAGGCCCCAGCGACCGTGAACTGAACTCAAATCCGAACCTCATGAATATGAAAGCCATTGTTGTCCCGCTTTGTCTCCTGCTCTCCGGCCCGCTCATGGCCAACCCGGTCTTGAAGACGATCGCAGGCGGCCCTTCCCAGCTCGACCCGCGCTACTACGGCTACGTTGATGGCGTCACCGCCACTGTGGCGCAGTTCGATTTCCCCTGCGGCCTGGCTCTGGACCCCTCGGGCACGTCTCTGTTCATCGCCGACTGCACCAATAACGCCCTCCGGGTGATCTCCAGCCTCGACGACGCCACTGCCAGCATCACTTCCACCTTTGCCAGCCTCACTAACGGCATCAACCGCCCGGTGGCAGTGGCGGTGGACGGCGCGACCAATGTGTACGTCTTGAACCGCGGCAATGGCACGGACGGCACCGTGCTTCAATTCAACGGCTCGTATTACGGCGCCTACGGCTTTGCCTTCCTCGTGGCCACGAATGCCTCCGGGCTGGCCAATGCAACGGCCCTGGCGCTGGACGCTCTTACCAACCTCTACGTCACGCTGAACGGCAACACGGTCCTGCGCATCACTCCCGCCGGCGTTTCCAGCGTGGTGGCCGTCATCCCCAACCCCGGGGTTTCTCTCCAGGGCGTCACTGTTCTAAACAACGGCTTGCTGGCCTTGACCGACGCCGGCAATAACGGCATCTGGATGCTCAATCCAGCCACCGGCATCGCCTCCAAGTTCACGGGCTTCCACGGCGCAGGCGACATCATTGGCCCGCCCAGCATTGCCGCCTTCAACGGCCCGGCCATGATCGCCCAGGCGGCCGGCAATCAGTTAGTCGTAGCCGACCGCAACAACCACAAAGTCAAAACCGTCGATTCCCTGGGCCAGGTGACCCGTCTCTACGGTGTGAGCTCCAACTACTGGGTCGAGGGCAGCGCCAGCGCGGGCATTCTCCCGGGCTGGGAGGACGGCACGGTTTGTTCCGTGGACACGCTCGGCTGCCCCGAGGCCCGCGAGCCTCTGGGAGTGGCTGTTGCCCCCGACGGCTCAGTCTATACGACGGAGGTCTATTACCACATCATCCGGCACACGACTGTTACCGGTTTCGCCGGGCCGTTGCCGGGCAGCTTGCCCCTGTTCAACGGCCTGACCGGCATTGCCTTCGACCCTTCCTTCAGCCGCATATTCATCGCCGATACCGGCAATGACGCGGTCCAGGTTCTGGACCTCGGCCTCAATCAGACGACCGTCTTTCTGCAGGCCGCCCAGGGCCTGGCCCAGCCGGTGGACGTGATCGTGGATGCCGCTGATAACCTTTATGTGCTCAACCAGGGCAGCCGCGGCAGCGGCTCCATCCTCCAATTCGATCCATTTGGAAATCTGGTCGCTACCAACGCGTCCGGCCTGGCTACGCCCACGGCCTTCACCATGGACAGTTCGGGCAATCTCTATGTGGCCTGCCAGGGCGGCGCCATTCAACGGTTCGGCGCCGGCAAGGCCAAGACCGTCGCTACGATCACCGGCGGCGCGGGGGTGCAACTCCAAGGCATTGCGTTGTTCGATGACGGCACCATCGCCGCGAGCGATGCCGCAAACGATGTCGTGTGGCAAGTGGACCCGGCGACCGGTACCCCCAGCCTCCTGACCGGAGCCGTTGGCGTGCCGGGCAGCACTTTGGGCGGCGTCGCTTTCGCCAGGCTCAACCAACCCAAGCGGTTGGCTCGAGCCCTTGGCGACCTGCTGGTCGTTGCGGATGGCGGCAACAACCGCCTGGTCGTTGTCGATCGCTCGGGGTCCGTTACCAACGCCCTGGTTTCCACCAACTCGACAGTTTGGTATGGCCGGGCGGGCGACCCCCATGGGCCGGGCGACTCGCTCTTTATCCCAATGCTCTCGCCGGTTGGCCTCGCTGTCGGCAATAACGGCGGGGTCTTTGACACGGAACCCGGCAGTGACGCGTTGCGCGAGGTCCTGGCGACAGGGTTGGCCAATCCGGGCCTGGGCGGCGGCGGCACCGGCACCAACGCGGCCATCCTGCCGCCCCTAATCGATCCCGACTCGGACTCCGGCTACTATCCCATGGGCCGGCTCATCACTGTCTCGAGCCTCAGCTCGAATGTCTTTTACACCACGGATGGCAGCGAGCCGACCACGAACAGCACCCAGGTGGCCATGAACGGCAACACCGGCGTCATCCGCTGGTTCAACCTGACCAATGATGTGAGCGGGTTGCGAGTCGTGGCCATCGTCGGCACCAACTCCAGCGCGACTGTCAGCGGCCAGTCCCCGGCCGCCAACACCATTGGCTTTCCGATCCCCTCTCCGCGCGGCTTCGTCCCCGCCGGGATCGGCTCGACGATTGTCCTGCCGTTGGTCGTCAACCTGCAGCCGGGCGTCCAGGTCGAGTCATACCAGTTCCGGACCGAAATCTCGCCCAACGACTCGGCTTCTCCGCCTATTGCCAGCGGGTTCAAAACGCTGCCCGTCAGCGGAAATGATTTCCTGCCCCTGGTGACCGCCGCCCAAGGCAACGTTACCCTCAGCCTGCCGGCCCAGCCCTATGTCAGCGGTTCCACCAGCGGCCTGGCCATCTCAACCGCCGGCAATGGCAGCTTCCTCTTCCAACGGTTTGCCGTCGTGGCCATGCTGGCCGTGAATATCCCCTCTTCAGCCAATGTCGGCAACTCCTATACCCTGAGCGTGACCAATCCCAGCGCCACCTCCGACGGCCTGAGTGCCGGTGTCACGCTGACCCCGATGCCGCCCGTCACCATCCTGGTCACCAACCTCCCTTACGCGGTCGGCAATTCCGCCTCCCCTGCCGGCGGCTGGTACAACGCGGGTGAATTCGGCGACACCAACCTCGACAATGCCGACGTCAATAACGCCTTTTCTGCCGCCGCGGGCCTGCGTGTCCCTTATGCCTCCTCGGATGTCTTCAACGCCATGGACGCCTACCCGCCCGATGCCGATGGGTTCGTCGGGGGCGACGGCCAAATTCGGTTTCTGGACTGGCAGGTCATCCTGCAGCGGTCATTGCGTCTGGATACGAATAATTGGGATCGCGCCTGGTCGCCGGGCGGCGTGCTTACCAATTTCACCGTCTCGCTCGAGCCCGAGCCCCAGCTCAGGGTTCCACGGCCCAGGGTGATTGCGCCCTGGTACCGTCAGGCGCTCCTCGGCGCTGTCTCCATCGGGCAAGCCGTCCCGGGGGCCTCTGTCGCGGTGCCCGTGTACGTGGAAGTGACCGATGGCGCCACGCTGTCCGGGCTGCAATTCCGCGCCCTGGTCGCCTCGCCCAACGGCGCCCCGCCGCCAACCCAGGCCCCGCAGTTCACCCCGGATGCCTCGGTTTCCGCTCCTTCGCTCCAACAGAGCTTTGAGGCGGGTGAGATGGCCTTCGGCTGGTCGCTAGGGAGCTTTAACCTCCTGCCGCTAACCAGCAACTACCTGGGCCTCCTGACCTTCACCATCCCGCCCACCGCCCTGTCAGGCCAGGTCTATTCCCTCAGTTTCGCCAATGTGGATGGGTCTCCTGACATCCAAACTCAGTACGACCTTGAAACCCGCTCCGCCTCGGTGACGGTCGGCGGCCCCGCCGTTCCCGCCTCAATATGCTCCGATGACTGGAAACTGCACTTCTTCGGCAGCCTCACCGATCCGCGCGCCGCCGACACAGCGGACCCTGACGGCGATGGCATGCCCAACTGGATGGAGTTTCTGGCCGGCACCAGTCCGATCGATCCCACTTCGAAGCTCCAGTTCACCTCCGCCGAAACATGCGTCGTCGAAGGCCAGGCTCAAGCGGTCGTTCATTGGCTGACAGCTCCGGGCAGGGCCTACCAGGTGCTGCGGTCCGCTCAGCCCTCGGGGGGCCCCTGGAATGTTCTGGCTACGGTCTCGGGCGACGGGACGGTTGCCGCTTGCGCCGACACCAACGCCCCGGCCGGCTCTTGCTATTACCGCTTGCGCCTGCTGCCATGACCCATAGCCACCTCCCCTCACCAACCACTGGAAAGCCATTTACCATGAAATCTGAACTTAGCCTCCTGGCGCTCTCTCTGGCCTTGACCTGCAACGCCCAGATCACAGTCACCACCGTCACTACCAATGGCATGAAAGAGCCGTTCAATGTCGTGGTCGACGCCAACAACAATGTCTATATCTCCGACAGCGGACACAACCGCATCCTCAGATTGGATGGGAGCACCGAGGCGGAGACCACCCTGGCCGGGATTGTCACCGATCCGCCCGGCAGCAACGACGGCCCTTCCTACGCGGCCCACTTCAATAATCCACAGGGCCTGTTGGTTGCCGGCTTGGGAGGCGTCGGGGGGCTGCTGGTCACCGACAGCGGCAACCATTTGCTCCGCTTCGTCCGTTTCAGTGACGGCACGGTCACCACGCTGGCCGGCCAAACCAGCGGGGGCCCGGCCGTCAACGCCAGCGGGACCAATGCGACCTTTCGCTATCCCAACGGCCTGGCCCAGGACGGCTCGGGCAATGTTTATATTGCAGATTGGGGGAACAACGTGATTCGGGTGGTGAACCTGAGCGACCCCCTGTTTGGGGTCACTAACCTCCTGCTCAGCGGGACCAGCTTGCATCGCCCAACCGGACTGGCTTATGCCGGCACAAACCAGGCCGGCGCCGGCCTGCTTTGGGTTGCCGACACCGGCAATGAAACGGTCAAACTCATTACCTTGACCAGTCCGACGACCGGCGACCTGACCACCTACCTGGGCACGCCCGGCGAGACAGGCACCAATGACGCCCTTTTCGGGGCCAGTGCCCTCTTCAACGCGCCCAGCGGACTGCTCTGGGTCAACCAGATCGGCCTCCTCATCAGCGATACCCTCAACAACTCGATCCGGCTCGCCACCAACAACCCCCTGCTGGGCGCCACCAACTACAGCGTCGTGACCTTCGCCGGGACCCCGGGCCAGGCAAGCGGCGGCTTGCTGGATGGCAACGCCCCGGCTGCCCAGTTCAATGCGCCTCAGGGCTTGGCCATGGAACTGGACAACAACGGCTTCCTGGTGGCCGACTTGAAAAACAATGCCTTGCGCCGTATCCAGAACGGGCCGCCTCTGTCGCCGGTCGGCGCGCCCGCCATCGGATATGTCACTTATCAACCCGGCGCCGAGGGCGAAATGGTTTCCGAATTGCAAACGGCGCAGCCGTTCCTGCTCGACAATGTCTATACGATAGCCATTGAAGCCGAGCCCGGCGTCGAAACCCACTTCACCTGGGGACCGACCCCTGCCACTCCCATCGACGACACGATTCCCGACCCCAGCGCCACCGTCGGCAGCACCGCCCCCTTTTACCAGGATGGCGTGACCTCAAACAGCGTCCCTCCGACCATTGTTAGCCCCGGGCCGGACATCACTATCAAGGCAATCAGCTTCCAGCCCGGGCGCCTGAACAGCCCCATCGTCTCGGCCCGGTTCCAGTTCAAGACTGCCAACCCGCAGGTCAGTGGCAGAAATGCCGCCAGCTTCGCCGTGACCGACCAGACCCTGGGCGCCGCCATTTACTACACGCTGGATGGTTCCGATCCGACCAATGGTTCACCCAGCCTGGGGCCCATCGCCAGTGGCGCCGCTCTTTCCCTCAATGCCCCCTCCAACCTGGTGTTCCAGGCGCGCGCCTTCTACCCCAACTTCCAAAACAGCGACACCGTCAGCAACCTCTTCCTGGCCGATGACTTCATCCCCAACAGCCTCACCTTCGGCTTCGCCTCCGGCCAGGCCTCGAGCGATTTCGTCGCCTCTCCAGGCCAGTCTTTCGTTGCGCCCGTTACCTTGACCGTCCTGCCCAATACCACCATCTTAAGCCTCCAGTTCGATCTTACTGTCACCAATGGCGGAAGCAATCCGGGGCCGCAGGTGGCTCCGGGCACCTACGGTTTCCAAAGCACCCTCACTCAACCGAACCCTGCTAATCCGGGCACTTACATGGCCATCCCCCCGGCCATGTACCTCACCGCCCTCTCAGGCACCGTCCCGCCTCAAGTGCCCCCAAGTCAGGTCATGGAGTATCAAAGCGCATGGTTCGAGAACCTGGAATTCACCAATTCGAGCCTGAATCTGATCGGCGTCGGCTGGCTCGAACGCGAAGGGGAGTCCCACCTCTTCAACACCTCAGCCCAGGACCTCATCGAAACCTCCCAGCCCCACGATACGGTCTTCAGTCAATCCGCCGGCCAGGTGGTCGTCGGCAAATACACCCTCCAGGTCCCTGTCAACGCCGTCAATGGCCAGACCTATCAAATGCAGCTTTCGCGCCCCTCCGCCACTTCGGACGGCATCGGCGACCCCGGCTCCGAGGTCCTCATCACCACGCCCACCAATGGTGCTATCACCGGCACTAAGACCCTCACCATCGGCCAGCGCAGATACATCGCAGGCGACAGCGCCCCGTTCCGCTGGTTTAACGCCGGGGAGTTCGGCGACACCAACCTCGACAACGCCGATGTCATGCAAGTCTTCCAGTCCGCCATCTATGCCCTCGACATGCCCCCCCAAGGCAGCGACTTCTTCGACAGCATGGATTCCTGCGGCTACACCTACGTCGACCTGGGCAACGGATACCTGCAACCGAACACGATGGTCACCGGCGCCAATGAATGGAATCCCCTGTTCGACGGCGACGATAAGACGATCAATCAAATCGCCTTCGGCGACGGCGTCCTCGACGTCTGCGACGTCTATGTCACCTTCCGCCGGTCCCTGGACCCGAGCTTGACCTGGTTCCAGCGGTTCTGGACCAACGGTGTGCGCGCCGCTCAGGTCATCGGCAATCCTCCGCCTCCTCCCGTGGCCGGCGCCGCCCCCAAAAACCTCCTCGTCCAACGCCCCAGCGTCAATTTTGCCAGCAGCGATTTCCTGGCTTCCCCCGGCCAAACCCTCCAGGTTCCCATCACCGCCCAGGTCTTCGGAACTTACCCGTTGCGGGTCTTGATGCTCAGTCTGAGCGTAAACGCCCTCGATGGCTCGCCCCCGTTGACCAGCCCCGTCCAGTTCACTCCCAACCCTGCCCTGGGCCAGCCCACGTTCTCTTCCGCCCAAGCCCTCGGCTCTTACGCTGCCGCCTGGCTCGACGCCAGCATCACCGGGTTCTCAGGCGCCGCTTCCCTGGGCACCTTGACCGTCCCAATCCCGGTCAACGCCCCTTCCACCGCTGCCTACGCCATCCATTTCGACCATGCCTCCGGCTCTCCCAATGGCCTGGCCTCTTTCCCCAAACAGACCCTCACCGGCCTGATCACCCTCTCAGACCGCTCCGCTTCCTCCTATAATGACGCCATCCCGGATTCCTGGCGCTTGCGTTACTTTGGCACCGTCTCCAACCTCCTGTCCCAGGCCAGCGCCGATGCCGATGGCGATGGCGCCAACAACTGGGACGAGTACCTCGCCGGCACCGACCCGACCGATCCCAAGTCCTGTCTCCGGCTCTCCAATATCCAGGCGCAGGGACCCCAAAACCCCGGGTCCGTCGTGCGCTGGCCCAGTGTCGCCGGCAAGCAATACGTCATCGAATCCTCCGCCACCCTCTTCGCCCCCAATTGGATTCCCCTTTCCACCAACTCCGGCTCCGGCGCCGACCTGATATTCCAGGACAACTCCGCCGCCGCCAACGCCACCTTCTATCGCGTTCGCCTGGTCCCGCAGTAGCTGGTTTTCACCCGCCGTCTCGTTCAGTCCATTCGCGGCGTGGGCATCTTGCCCACGCCCTGGAGTTTGGACCTCCTGCGGCACCGCGTAGCGGTGATTTGAAGGTAGCCGTGGGGCTTCAGCCCACGGAATCAGCGGCCCGTAGCCGTCGCGTCGCGCCAGCGACGCTTGCACCCCCCGGCTTGCCTTGTCAATCCCACAGATACCGCTCGTCGTATTCAATCTCATGGCGGTCCAATAGCGCCCGGTACTCCTCCTGGAAGTTCTTTTTGCGGTGGTGTTGCCCCTGCTTGGAGATATACGCCTTGACCTGGGCGTCCTGCGATTTGCTCACAGTTGCGTGAACGCGCTGGGTGCAGCAGGCGTCGCTCCGCGACGCAATACTAATCCGGGGCGCGCCACCCGTGGGCTGAAGAAGACTACCTTCAAGACATCGCTCCGCGATGAGCACCGGGCAACCAGCGCGAACCCGGGAAAAAGCCGGCGAAAACGTTCAAACGCCAGGGCGCGGGCATCTTGCCCACGCCCGGACTTTGTGCCTATGGAACCAGCCAGGCTGCGCCAGGGACCTTTGTCGAAACCTTCGTCGAAAGCTTTGTCGAAACCTTTGTCGGCCCCCCAAAGGATCTGACAGAGGATCGGTAGAGGATCCGACAAAGGAGCGGACAAAGGTTTTGGCGTTGCAGAATGGCTTGACAAACCAAGGGCTGAGAGGATAATCGCGACAACAACCGGAAAAACTCAACTTGAACCATGTGCATCAAATCAAACGGGAAATCCCGGATGAAACCGAACGCATCGAACTCTCGCGCGAGAGCTGCCTTCACGTTGATTGAATTGCTGGTGGTGATCGCCGTCATCGCCATTTTGGCAGCCATGCTTCTGCCGGTCCTGTCTCGGGCCAAGGATCACGGCATGGCCGCGACCTGTTTAAGCAATACGCACCAAATCTCCCTCGCCGTCATCATGTACACCGATGATAACCGGGGGACCTTTCCCGATCAGTGGTGGTATAACGGACCTTACCAAAACTACCTCGGACTGAGCTGCGGAGGGGAATGGCTTTCCACACCGGCGCACACGCTGGCAACCTATCTGAAAAACCCCATGGTTTGGGTCTGCCCAAAAAAGCGGCGTGGGCTTACCTACACCACAGTGAGCGGCACCTTCGACCCGAGCATCACGGGTTTTCTTTCCTACGGGTTCAATTATTTGGGGGTTTTCGGCGGATGCACCGCAGGCTCGGACCCTACGGCCCAGGCAGAATTCAAAGTCGCCTCCATAATAAGACCCAGCCAAACGGTGGCCAATGCCGAGGTCTGCGCGACCGTCAATCCCAAGGAGTGCGGGGGAAGCATCGGCAATGGAAAGGCAGATGCCGCCTGGCTGGATACATACTGGTCGGCCAACTGTTATCCGCAGGACATGTCGCCGCTTGGGGACGCCAATTTCCGGTTTCAATCGCAGATGAACAAACACGTGAAGCGAATGAATGTGGCCTATGCGGATGGTCACTCCGCAGCGACCAAAGGCAGCCAGGTTTTTTGGGGCCAGTTCTATGACGTCTTTAGCGGCCCCACCGCTACACGGGACGGCCAGAAGCAATGGAATCAGCCAGTGAGTAATGCGCTGCTGGACGCTTCAGAAATCCCGCCGGATCAGGCCAATTAAGCGGGGCTTTGTCGCCCTGGCGCAATTCGGGTCGGAGGCCAAAGCCGCCGCCCCCGCAATCTGCCGGTTGCTTGAAGGCCACAGTCCTGGCGGAACGGCTTGATTCGCGGGGGCGGCGCGGTTATTGTCGAGGCATGACGAGCTGGCGGGCGTGTTTGAGAAGGCCTGGCCGCTGAATCATCGCTTATGGATGCATCTCCTGACATCCCCGTGGCAGCGAGACGTGGCTCGCCACTCCCAACCGATCTTCAAGCGGCCGTGGCCCGCCTGGGCGAAGACCTCTTTGGCCTGATGGAGGCGGCTGAACCGCCGTCGCTGTTCAGCAAGAAGGGTTTTTACGGGAGCCTGATCGAATGGGCGATGCGGGATGAGCGGTTCAAGACCCAGCTCTTCCGCTTCGTGGACGTGCTGCCGACGCTGACGTCTTCGGCCGAGGTGGCGCGCCACCTCCAGGAGTACCTGGGCGAGGACCAGGTGCGGCTGGCTCCGGCGTTGCGCCTGGGGCTCAAGGCGGCGGGGGGAGCGGGATGGCTGTTGGGGGCCGGCGTCAGGTCTCAGGTAGCCGGGATGGCCCGGCAGTTCATGCTGGGCAGTGAGGAGAAGGAGATCGTGGCCACGCTCCGACGCCACCACGACCAGGGCATTGCTTTCACCGTGGACATCCTGGGCGAGGCCGTCGTGAGCGAAAGGGAGGCCGGCCAATACGCGCAGCGCTACCTCGGCCTGATGGAGGCGCTGGGACGCGAAACAGCCCGCTGGCCGGGGCCCTGCCGGAGCAACCTCTCGCCGCGCGGCCCGGTTCCCGTGCTCAACCTCTCGGTCAAACTCTCCGCCCTTTATTCCCAGGTCCATCCTGCCGACCCCGATACCGCCCTGGCCAGCATCTCCGGCCGGCTGCGGCCCATCCTCCGCCGGGCCAAGGAACTGGGCGCTTTCATCAACCTGGACATGGAAAGTTATGCCCTCAAGGACCTGACTCTGCGATTGTTCAAAACGATTTTTGCGGAGCCGGAGTTTGCCTCCGCCCCGGCGTGCGGCTTGGCCATCCAGGCATACCTGCGAGACTGCGAAACGGATTTGCGGGGACTGATAGCCTGGGCGCGCGAACACCGGCGGCGCCTGACCGTCCGCCTGGTCAAAGGCGCTTATTGGGATTACGAGACCATCCTCAGCGGCCAACGCCACTGGCCTGTGCCGGTCTTTGCGCACAAGGCGGAGTCGGACGCCAGTTTCGAGGACCTTTCGCGCGTGCTGCTCGAGAATGACGACGCCGTAGATGCCGCATTCGGCACGCACAACGCGCGCAGCATTGCCTGCGCCCTGGCGCAGGCGCAACGCCTCGGAGTGGAACGCCGCAACATCGAGTTCCAAATGCTCTATGGCATGGCCGAACCAATCAAGGCCGCCGTGTTGGGGATGAATTGCCGTCTGCGAGAGTATTGCCCCGTCGGCGAATTGCTTCCCGGCATCGCCTATTTCGTGCGTCGCCTGTTGGAGAACACGTCCAACGAAGGATTCCTGGCCAACAAATTCGCCAAGGGCGCCAGCCGCGAGGAGCTGCTCAAAGACCCCCGCCTGTTGCTTCCTGCCGGCGACGGTCCCCGCTCGGCCATCAAGGGGTTCCGCAACGAGCCCCCCACCGATTTCACCCGCCCTGCCGAGCGAAAAGGGATGCGCGCCGCCATTGGCGACTTGCGCCAAAAGCTGGGCCGGCGCCACCCGCTCATCATCAACCACAAGCCGGTCTCGACGCCCGATTGGCTGCCCTCATTGAATCCAGCCAATCAGGAGGAAGTCATCGGCTACACGGCCCAAGCCACTGTCGCAGACGCCGAATCCGCGCTCGCCGCCGCCGGCGCCGCCCAGCGGCAATGGGGCCGCAGGCCCGCTCCCGAACGCGCCGCCATCCTGGAGGAAACCGCCCGGCTCATGCGCCGCGACAAGGCCGCCCTCTGCGCCCTGGAAATCCTGGAGGCCGGCAAGAACTGGACCGAGGCGGATGCCGATGTGGCGGAGGCGATCGATTTCTGCAATTATTATGCCGAAGTGATGCGCCAGTTGGACCGGCCCCAGCGCACGCAAGTGCTGGCGGGAGAATCCAATTTCCAGCAATGGCGCCCCCGCGGGCTGGGTGTGGTCATTGCCCCGTGGAATTTCCCGCTGGCCATCCTGACCGGGATGGCGGCGGCTGCCGTCGTCGCCGGCAATGCGGTCGTCCTCAAGCCCTCGGACCAAACGCCGGTCATCGCGGCCCGGCTCATGGAGTTGCTCGTGGAAGCGGGGCTGCCGCCCGGGGTGGCAAACCTGGTAACGGGTCCCGGCAGCCGGGTCGGCGCCCACCTGGTCGCTCACCCGCAGGTCGATTTCATCGCCTTCACCGGCTCCAAGGAAGTGGGCCTGAAAATCTGGGAACTGGCCGGACGCACCGTCCCCGGCCAGCCCAACCTCAAAAAGGTCATCTGCGAAATGGGCGGCAAAAACTGCGTCATCCTCGACAGCGATGCCGACCTGGATGAGGCCGTCGTCGGCTGCATCGCCTCGGCCTTCGGTTACCAGGGCCAGAAGTGCAGCGCCCTCTCCCGGCTGGTAGTATTGGCCGACAATTATGACAAGTTCATCGACCGTCTCATTGCCGCCGCGGACTCTTTGCGGGTCGGGCCGGCCGAAGAACCAGGCGCCATTGTGGGCCCCGTTATCAACCGCGACGCCCAACAGCGCATCCTGGCCGTCATTGCCGCCGGCAAACAGGAGGCCAAGCTCGCCTGGCAAGGCGCGGTTCCCAACGACGCCAGGGCCTGCTACGTGCCTCCTGCCATCTTCACCGACGTCCCGCCCTCCAGCCGCCTGTTCCGCGAGGAGATATTCGGCCCGGTTCTGGCCGTGGCCAAAGCCGGGGATTTCGACCAGGCGCTGGCGTTGGCCAACGACAGCGAGTTCGCGCTGACCGGGGGCTGTTACTCCCGCAGCCCAGTCAACCTCCAGCGCGTCAAGGCCGAATTGGTCTGTGGCAATCTCTATCTCAACCGCGCCATCACAGGCGCCGTCGTCGAGCGCCAGCCTTTTGGCGGATTCAAGATGTCCGGCGCCGGGACCAAGGCCGGCGGACGCGAATACCTCCAGCATTTCATGGCGCCGCAGGTGATTACCGAGAACTGCCTGCGCCGCGGTTTCGCCCCGCTGGAAGAGGGATAAAACAGCGGCCCGGTAACCGGCCGCTGTCTTGGTCTGCATGCCGAGGGCCGCCGCGACTTGTTGCTCGTGGCGCTCCGTAGGCAGCAACATCATAACAGCATGGCCCTCTTGGGGCCTACGGCGCTGTCGCCCGATAGAACCGGTGGCTGAAGCTGCCCGCTGCCGGATCCACAATCTGCGTACCCCCGTTGGTCGCCACGAAGGTCGTCATGGGCGTCCAGTTCACCAGGTCGGTCGAGCCGCTGACCGTGTAGCGCCATCCTGCAATTCCGTTCAGGGTCAATTGCATCGAGCCGCCCGGCTGCGGCGCCGGGGGCGCGCGTGGCAGCTCCGTTAGGAGCGCCATGGTTATAGCAATGCAACCAAACAAGGCCTCTCTCAAGCTCCGCCAGGAGCGGCATGTTGACCCCTGGACCGCGCTATCCTGATATGCCGCTCCTGACGGAGCTTTGCCCACGCGACCCGCTGGACTACAGACATGGCGCTCCTCGCGGAGCTTTGCCGACGTGGCGGGTGGGCGACCGCCGTTGGCCCATGAAACATCGAGTTCGCCTTAGTGGTCATGAGCACAAATACGCCACCGGATTCATGTTCATGTCCACTTAGGGGCCCATTTCGTACTGAGATGCCGTGGGCGACTCGGCCATCGGATTTCGGATTTCGGATTTCCTTCGGATTTCGGAGCTCGGCGCCTTTGAACGGCGGCCTACGGCGCCGTCGCCCGATAGAACCGGTGGCTGAAGCTGCCCGCTGCCGGATCGACAATCTGCGTAGCGCCGTTGGTCGCCACGAAGCTCGTCAAGGGCGTCCAGTTCACGAGGTCTGTCGAGCCGCTGACCGTGTAACGCCATCCTGCAATCCCGTTCAGGGTCAGTTGCATCGAGCCGCCCGGCTGCGGCGCCGGGGGAGTCAGCACCGGACCGCCGACCAGGGCGACGCTGTTCCAGCCGCCCGCGGCGATGACGGCCACGGGGCCAAGGCTTGGTGGCTCCTGGCCACCGTTGATGCTCCAGGCCACAATCCTGCCCTCCGTTGTCAGCCCCATCCCCTGCGCGCCGACCGCGACGGCCTTGAAACGGGTGCCCGGCTCGACCAACGGGATGTCGTCCACACCCCACGCCGTGACCACGCCGGCCTGCCCGGCTCGCGCCTGCGCCTCGCCGGCCAGGGGCGCGGCACAGACGACCGTCAGTAAGAGTGCTCTTGCTGCGTTCATATTACTCCTCAGATTACGTTGACTCGAAATCAAATGCGA
>Ga0326728_10012872_pt1 | contig 18393 bp, 12 predicted proteins | sample MB3enrmetagenome_FD_207602 | JGI IMG/M metagenome (GOLD analysis project Ga0326728, IMG submission 207602) | Lab enriched peat soil microbial communities from McLean, Ithaca, NY, United States - MB31MN | ecosystem: Environmental > Terrestrial > Soil > Wetlands > Peat | place: USA: New York... | reverse complement strand
CTTGTCCGTCGAGAAGGCGCGGAACGATGCCGCGCTGCAACCGATTCTCGTCCCGGTGACGCGGCGCGCTCTGGTGATTGGCGGGGGCGTGGCCGGAATCCAGGCGGCGCTCGATATAGCCGACGCGGGCCACGAAGTAGTCATGGTGGAGCGCGAACCCTCCATCGGCGGCAAGATGGCGGGCCTTTCCGAGACTTTTCCCACACTGGATTGCTCGCAATGCATCCTGACGCCACGCATGGTGGAGATGGGCCAGCATCCGCGCATCAAGCTCTACAGCTATTCGGAAGTTGAGAAGGTGGAAGGATTCATCGGCAATTTCAAGATCACCATCCGGCAAAAAGCGCGCTACGTTGACATTAGCAAGTGCACCGGGTGCGGCGAATGCTGGAACATCTGCCCGCTGAAAAGAAATCTCAGCGAATTCGATTACGGGATGGGAATGCGTCCGGCGATCTACATCCCCTTCCCGCAAGCCGTTCCCGCACGGCCCGTGATTGACAAGAGCCAGTGCGCCAAGCTGATTCGCAATGGCTGCGGGCTATGCGAGAAGAAATGCAAGCCCGGGGCGATCAATTTCAAGGATGAGGACAGGCTCGTCGAGGAAGCAGTCGGCGCCGTGGTGGTGGCCACCGGCTACAAGCTTTACAGCATTGCGAAATCGCAGCCCAAAGCGACGCTGGCCGGTTATGGCGAGTACGGCTATGGAAAGTACAAAGACGTAATCGACTCGCTGCAGTTTGAGCGGCTGGTGTCCGCATCGGGGCCGACAGGCGGCGTGCTGAAACGCCCGTCCGATGGCGCAATTCCGAAAAGTGTCGTCTTCATCAGTTGTGTTGGATCGCGCGACAACGCCAAAGGCCTGCCGTATTGCAGCAAGATTTGCTGCATGTACACCGCCAAGCACACCATGCTTTACAAGCACAAGGTGCACGACGGCCAGGCGCACGTCTTCTACATGGACATTCGCGCGGGCGGCAAGGGCTACGAGGAATTCGTGCGCCGCGCGATCGAACAGGATGGCGCCCGGTATTATCGCGGGCGGGTTTCCAAGATCACACAAGAGGGTGGGAAGCTCGTCGTGCGCGGCGCGGACACGCTGGCGGGAATGCCGGTAACGATCGAGGCGGACATGGTCGTGCTCGCTGCCGCCATGCGGTCTGCAGATGGCATCGAAGAGCTGGCGCAGAAGTTGAATATCGGCTACGACGAGTTTGGCTTCCTGCTGGAATCCCATCCGAAATTGCGCCCCGTGGAAACAAACACCGGCGGAATCTTCATCGCCGGCGCGTGTCACAGCCCGAAGGACATCCCGGAAGCCGTGGCGCAGGCATCTGCCGCGGCAAGCAAGGTGCAGGTGATGTTGGCGGCCGACGAGCTTACGCGCGAGCCCGAAATCGCCGCGATTAACGAACAAACTTGCGCTGCGTGCTTCACATGCGTTCGCACCTGCCCGTATCACGCGATTGAGCGCGCGGAAGTGCGCACACCCAGGGGCGCGTTCATCAAGAACACGGCCAGGGTGAATCCAGGGTTGTGCATGGGCTGCGGCACCTGCGTTTCCGTTTGCCCGTCGAAGAGCGCGGACCTGCAGGGATTCACGGACCAGCAGGTGTACGCGGAGGTGGAGAGCCTGGCATGAGCAAGGCACAGGAATTCGAGCCGAAGATCGTCGCCTACGTGTGCAACTGGTGCACGTACCTGGGCGCCGATCTGGCGGGAACCGCACGGCTCGAGTATCCCCCGAACGTGCGCATCATTCGCCTGCCCTGCTCCGGGCGAATCGATTTCAACCTGATTATCAAGGCGCTGGAAGTGGGCGCCGATGGCGTGCTGGTCTCCGGCTGCCATCCGGGTGATTGCCACTACACCGCTGGCAACTATCACGCGCGGCGCCGGTGGATATTGTTCCGCGAACTGCTTGACACGCTCGGCATTGACCTGCGCCGGATTGAGTTCAGCTGGATTTCGGCGGCCGAGGGCAGGAAATGGCAGCAAGTAGTGACCGAGTTCACCGATCAGATGAGGACGCTTGGGCCGTACAAGGAATTGTACGCCACGGGTCTGTTCCCGGATGTTCCAACGCCTGAGACTGACTCGCTTGGGGCGAAGAGTTTTGCAGCCGAGAGCGAACTGCGCGAGGTTTGCGGCAAGCTCCTGGCCGAGGGCACGGTGAAGGTCGTGATCGGATATGGCGCGCACGGACCTGTTGTGGTGACGTGTCCCGAGGATGCGGACCGCTTGGTTTGGAACAACCGCTGCTTCAGCAATCTCACCGCATATTTGAAGCGGAAAGAAATCAAAGCGTTGGGGAAAGCAGCCGTCATCGTAAAGCCGTGCGACGAGAAGTCGCTCGTTGAACTCGAAAAGGAAGCTCAGCTCGTGCGCAAAGACGCGCATGTCATCGGCATGGCCTGCGAGGGCGTGGGCCAGCCCAAGTGCGCGCACTGCACCGCGCGCACACCGCGTTTCGCGGATGTGACCCTTGGTGTGGCGGCAGGCCCGGAGCCGCAATCCAACCCCTCGCCAGACCGCTTCGCCGCACTGATGGCCCTGCCGCCTGCGGAGCGCATGGCCTTCTGGACCGAGGAATTCAATCGCTGCGTGAAGTGCTACGCGTGCCGGCAGGTTTGCCCGATGTGCTACTGCGAGCGGTGCATCGTGGACAAGAACCGGCCTATTGCCATTGATCCTGCCCCAAGCACAAAAGGAAACTTTGCGTGGCAGATTGCGCGGGCGTTTCATCTGGCGGGACGCTGCGTGGGGTGCGGCGAATGTTCGCGCGCCTGCCCGGCGGGCATTGACCTGGCATTGCTGAACATTTCGCTGCACATCGCAGCACAGAAAAACTTCGGCTACGAAGCCGGCGCGGACCCCAAGGCGGAGCCCCTGATCGGATCGTACACACTGCAGGATACGGAGGACTTTATCCTGTGAGCCAGATTATTCCCCAATCCGCATTGCGTGCGCTTGCCGCCGAATGGATCGCCGGAGGCAAGAGCGTCGCGGGACCCGCGCGGGTAAAGCCGGATCTCGTCCTCTATCGCGCGCTGCGCTCGGGTGACGACCTGCTGCTCGAAGGCTTTCAGCGGCCCTCGAACTCCATCAAGGAGTTCCTCTTCCCGAAGGCGGAGAAGCTGTATGGGTATAAGATTCACGGGAACAGCATTGAGCTAATCGAGAATGATTCGCCAGAGCCCGCACAGGTGATCATCGCAGCGCGGCCGTGCGACGCAGCCGCGCTGCCGATTCTGGATCACGTGTTCAATTGGGATTTCCAGGACGAGTTTTACAATCGCCGGCGCGCCGCCACCACGGTGGTCACGCTGGCATGCAGCGCTCACGACGAAAACTGCTTTTGCACGTCCGTGGGTCTCGATCCCGGCTCGGAGCGTGGTTCAGACGCCATCCTGTTTGAATTGGGAGAGGGCCAATACGAGTTGCGCTGCGCCACGGAGAAGGGCCGCGCGCTATTCGACGGCAAGACGGAGAAATCGGAGCGGACGGGCAAGGCGATTCCAGGTCCGGAGAAGAAATTCGATGCGCAGGCGGTGCGCGCGTTTGTCACCACGCATTTCGAGGATCCCTTCTGGAAAGAGCATGCGCTCACGTGCATCGGCTGCGGGACCTGCGCGTTTTCGTGTCCGGCTTGCCACTGCTTCGATATCGTGGATGCCGGGCCCGCAGCGGGCAACGCGCGCGTGAAGACCTGGGATTCGTGCCAGTTTTCCACGTTCACGGCGCACGCGTCGGGCCATAACCCGCGCCCCGTGCAGCCGGCACGCCAGCGGCAGCGCATCCTGCACAAGTTCGCCATCTACCCGGACAAATTCGGAGAGATTCTCTGCACCGGCTGCGGCAACTGCACGCGCAATTGCCCCGTGGGGCTGGGCGTGCTGAGCGTGGCGACTGAGATCAACCATGGATAACGTGTACAAGCCCGACTTGATGGAAGTGACGCGCGTCCGCCAGGAGACGCCGGATGTGAAGTCCGTTTCCGTGCGTTTTCTCGATTCCGAACGGGCGCGCAACTTTTCGTTTCGGGTGGGGCAGTTCGGCATCTTCTCGGCGTTCGGCTACGGCGAGTCCACCTTCAACATTTGCTCGAGCTCAAACTGGAAAGATCACATCGAATTCTGTTTCCGCAAGGTTGGCCGGGTGACGGAAGCATTCTGGAAAGTGGAAGAAAAAGATGTAGTCGGCTTTCGCGGACCGTATGGCAACGGTTACCCGATGGAAGCCTGGAAGGGGCGGGACCTGATCTTTCTGGGCGGCGGGATTGCCATGCCTCCCATCCGTTGCGCCGTGTGGTACGCGCTCGAGAATCGCGCCGATTATGGCGAAATCACGGTGGTGTATGGGGCGCGCACGGTGGCCGACCTTGTGTTCCTGGACGAATTAGATGAATGGTCGAAGTCCGAACGCGTGCGCATCATCCGCTGCGTTGACCCTGGCGGCGAGACGCCGGATTGGAAGGGCGAGATTGGCTTCGTGCCGTACGTGTTCGAGCGCGCCCAGGTGGCGGCAAAGGATCCAGTGGTCCTCGTCATCGGCCCGCCTATCATGATCAAGAACACACTGCCGATCCTCGACAAGATGGGCGTCAAACCTGCGTCGGTTTACACCAGTATCGAGAATCGCATGAAGTGCGGCATCGGCAAGTGCGGGCGTTGCAATGTTGGGCCCATCTACATCTGCAAAGAAGGCCCTGTGCTTACCATGGAGCAGTTGCAGGGACTTCCGGCCGATTACTGATCGCAGCAGCGGCGGTTCTCACTGCTGAATTTCTTCCTGCATGTATCCTCATTGCATTGCGTAGCTAGCATGACGCGCAACACCAGGACCATCCGTCCCTCTTATCGCCGCTGCAAGAAGTATTAATTGGACTGATGTGCCAGAGGGCGATATCCTGCCGCCTCCTAGCGGCTCATCCTACAACCTGTGACTTATGTCCTGGGATACCACAACAGGCCTTGACGGTTGGGACGCACTCAATCGAAACCCAGACCACCGCTTCTGGCCTCATGGGCCCGACATTTGGCCGCCACTCTGCAATGGGGACAAGGAATCCCGTTGTGGGAAGCGCTATTTGAGCCCAAAGCCGATTGCTCTCCGGCACTGAATCCCACCGCACTTGGATGTGATAGTGTATTTCTAAGTTTTGTACCTCGCTCCATGAATGATAGGTTTTTTCGTTCCCAAAGATGGAAGAGAGAAAAGCTCCGTAAAATGCGATTTGTTTATGCCTAGTCAGGAAGATCGTCGTTGTGATTCTTCGCAAGCGCAGAGCTTGCGTGCGCGGGCGATCTGTGGCGTTCTGCTTGCGTTTTTTCTCCTGCCTCTTTTCATCCCATTTTTCAATCTCGGATCCGAATCGACCCTGCCCGCTTGCTGCCGCCGCGATGGGAAGCATCAATGCGCCATGTCCGCCCGTTTCCGGCAGCTGGTTCTGAGCGCCTCTTCGGAGCCCGTCGTCCGCGCCGCAATACCTGTTTGTCCGTATCGTTCGCGCCTGTTGATGCCGATTGTTTCTCGCGTGCTCTCCGTGCCATCCGCGCCGGCCTTCTCCGTTCCCGGTTTTTCGTCTGCGGCGCTGGGCGTTGAAACGATACGCGTCGCGCGCGTTTCCGAGTTCCGCAGTCACCTGAAGCGCGGCCCTCCTTCTCTCCTCACCTGAAAGACGATCTCTGCCAACGGGAGTGTGTCGTCTCCTTTTTCTCGCTGTCCCACTTTGTTCGACCATCGCTCACAGTGGAGGAGAAACTATGCGACGCCGGGGCTCTTATCTGCTTGCGCTCGTGGTGTGCCTGCTCGGCTGGAGCGGCCCCGCGTGCTGTGAGGAAGTTCGTGGCGTTGTCAGCGATCCTTCCGGCGCGGTGATTTCTGGGGCAATCGTTCGGGTGCAATCTGCCGGCCGGATGATCGCCTCGGCCAAATCGGATGAAAAAGGCGCTTACGCCTTGCACATCGAGCATCAGGAGGTGGTCGCCGGTGCCTTACAGATCAGCATTACCGCTCCTGGATTTGCCGCTGCCAACTCCTCGCTCGATTTTTCCGGGTCCGCGCTTGTGAACTGGTCCGTCCACCTGGAAATTGCCACTGCTTCCGAACAGATCCACGTCGAAGCCAAGAGCCTGCCTTTTCAGGACCAGCTCGACATGAGCGAAGTGCGCGAAAGCTCCGCAAAAGACCTTGGCGAAGCGCTCACCGCCGTGGATGGCATCTTTAAAATCCGCCAAGGGGGCATTGCCAGCGACGTGGTCGTCCGCGGCTTCCAGCAGAACAACGTCACTGTCTTGATTGACGGCGCGCGCATCTACGGCGCATGCCCCGGCCACATGGACCCTGCAGCGCAGCAGGTGGACTTCGCCGAAGTCGAGCGCGTGGACATCGTAAAAGGCGCCTTCGATATCGACAGCGCGGGCAGCCTCGGCGCCGAACTCCAAGTTGTCACGAAAACGCCTCCGTTTGGGCTGCATTTCACTCCCAGCCTAAGTTTCGGCTCTTTCAATTTTTTCAATCCCAGCGCTACCGTTTCCTTCGGCAACTCGAAATTTCGCGTCCTTGCCGGATATTCCTACCGCGTTTCCGATCCCTACAAGGATGGCTCCGGCAAGTCTTTTCTCGATTACGCAAACTACTCCTCCGCGGCGCTAAACAAGCATGCCTTTGACATCAATACCGGCTGGTTCAATGCCGCATGGACTCCTTCCGGCGATCAGACGCTCTCGCTCTCTTACACCCGCCAGCAGAGTGGTTTGGTCTTCTCTCCCTATCAAACCATGGATTCGGACTACGACCACGCCGACCGCGCCACGATGAAGTACGAGATTCACAATCTCGCTTCCTTTGTGAGCGCCATCCGCTTGGAGGGCTATCTCACCCAGGTGATTCACTTCATGAGCGACCGCTACCGGACCTCCGCCGAAATGGCTATGGGTTCTCCGTGGATGATGGCTGCCGAGCCGCGTTCGCGCACCGGCGGCGGGCAAGCGGAATTCGACGCGGGCAAGGACCTGACCTTTGGCTTTGAGGGATACCACCGCAATTGGAACATGCTGGACTTCATGAATATGAGCGGCATGATGTCCATGAATCCCGCCTTGCCCAATGTGGACACCAACCTCGCGGGCGCCTTCGCCGATTACCACCACTCGTTTTCGGACCGCTTCCGGCTCAGCGGCGGCCTGCGGTTTGACCACGCCGCGATGTCAACCGGTGTTCCGGGTCTCGACACCGATCTCTACTTCGCCTACCAGAACACGCACAGCACGAGTAACAGCAACAACTATGGTTCGGGCAACCTGCGCCTTTCCTACACGCTTCCCCGGCAGATCGAATTGTTCGCAGGAGCCGGCGTGACCGGGCGCGTCCCGGATGCGGAGGAGCGCTACTTGCTGGAGACCTCCATGTCAGGGCCGGACATCGGCAATCCGAATCTGCCGGTGGTGCGCAACACGGAAGCCACCGCCGGCGCTATCTACCGCCATGGCTCCTCCTATTTCAAACCAACTGTGTTTTTCTCGGATCTCGACAACTACATCCTTGTGAACGATCAGCCGCTCCTGAATCCCATGATGGGGATCAGCAGCAGCGCGCGCTGCTTCACTAATGTGGATGCCCACATTTATGGCGGCGAGGTCAGCTACGGGGTGAGTCTTCCGGCCGGGTTTTCGCTCCGCGGCGGCAGCTCCTATTCTCGCGGGACGAATGACCCCAAGCCTGAAGCGGGCGTTCTCAGCACGAATCTTCCCGAAATGCCGCCGTTCCGGACGTGGGCGGCGCTGCGCTACACGCACCATTGGGGTTTTGTTGAAGTCGGCGGCACGGGCGTTGGGCGGCAGGGACTGGTGGACACGGACCTGCACGAAACGCCCACTCCGGGCTACGGCTTGATGAATGCAAAGCTCGGCTTGCTGTTGCGGAAATGGACCGCCAGCCTTGTCGTGGACAATCTTCTAAACCGCTTCTACTACGAAAACCTGTCCTACTATCGCGACCCCTTTGCTTCCGGGACAAAAATTCCCGAACCGGGGCGCAACTTCTTTGCCCAGGTGAGATACAGCTTCTAACAGAGCCTCCGCTGGGCAGAAACTATCCGGGAACGAGGTTCTAGGAAATGCCCTGTTGAGTTTTAAGCCGGTGAATCCGGCTGTCAGCCGTGGCGCTGGACAGACATACAGAAGCGGATCATTGGTCTTATCTGCCCCTTTTTGCCCCCGCGTGTTCTTGTTAAGTGTCCATCCATCAGGAAGATGGTTGGTAGGGGCGGTGGGGATCGAACTGCATTTCAATTCTATAAGGCTCATGCTTTTCAACGCGTTGCAGCCGCCCTTTGCTTCAATCGGTACAAACGGTACAAAACAGGGACCTCATGCTCTATTATGGAAGCTAACCGCGCCTGAACTGCGATCTTCTTAAGCCCAGGCTCGGGTATCTTGTCGTAGTCTGGCGATGTCCTTCGTTGGCGCACTCCCGAAGAAGCGGCTGTATTCTCTACTGAACTGCGAAGCGCTTAAGTAACCAACACGCTGACTTGCACTACCCGCGTCCATCATCGCGGACAACATGAGACGCCGCGCCTCTTGCAACCGCAGCACCTTTTGATACTGCAGCGGGCTCATCGAAGTGACCGACTTAAAGTGCTCGTGGAAAGAGGAAGCACTCATGTGCACCAGTTCTGCCAGCTCTTCGACCTTCATCGGTTGGGAGAAATTGGCGCGTAGCCAGGAAATCGCCTTCGCAACGCGCTCCACACTGGACTCGGCAAAGCCCATCTGAGCTACGCGAACACCAATGGGGCTGCGTAGCAGGCGGATCAAAATCTCATCCACCACCAGTGGCGCGAGGAGTTCAACATCACCGGGCTGCGCTAGACATCCCATGAGTCTCGTCGTTGCGTTGACGATACTCGCGTCGATCGGAGCGACGTAAACGCCGCTCCGCTCTTCAACAGGAGGCACACCCCGGGGATACACCTTCAAGACCAGTTCGGCTATCTTGTGCGGGTCGAGGTCCAGCCGTAGAGCGAGGTATGGCTCGGAATAGCTGGCTTGCGTGACTTGGGCAGCAACGGGCAGAGCAACGGAGAACACGAGCATCCGCGACGCGTCGTACTCATACACCTCCTCCCCCACGATGACGGTCTTGGCTCCTTGCGCGATGAGGCACAAGGAGGGCAATCGGAGGGCATGCGCACATTCCGTATTGATTCGCGAAGAGCGGCTGGCGGTCAGACCAGGGATGCGCAGCTCAAAACTACCGTCATGGGGGGCATACGCAACAATGCATCGGGCTAACTTAGCCATGTCTGGCTCGTTTAATCCCGCAACCTTGTCTACCCGCCGCAGAGACGCTGTTTTGCTGTTGGTACTCACGCTTTCGAGAATACCTCCTTTGCAATCATGATGGCGCTCATTGCGTTGGGCCAACCTGAATAAAACGCCAGGTGCGTGATGACCTCAATCAATTCTTCCTTCCTAACTCCATTCTCCACGGCTCTACTCAGATGAAATCGCAACTGATCCGGACGATTCAAAGCAATCAGCGCCGCCACGGTTGCGAGACTACGATCACGCTTTGAAAGCTCCGGGCGTTCCCACACATCGCCAAAGAGCACACGATCCGTCAAATCCACCAGCTTGGGGGCAAAGTCACCAATCATTTTCTGGACTGCTGAAGGCTCTCTACTCATGCTTATTGCTCCTTCCACATCCAATGACTCGGACAGCCTACTCCACGAACCGCTCGAAACGATAGGCCAGTTCGATCGGGCCTCTCATTGCGCCGAGGATCACGCGTTGCTCTCCTGCGGCATGACCTTGAGAGTCGCGGAGCGGGCGCGTGAGCCAATCATCGGTCTGAGATACGGGCTGCCCTTGTACTTTGCCCGGTACGCGTCATCAATAAGGTCGTTGATCGGCCCGTCGACCGTCTCGAAGGCGACTTCCTTCGTCATGCCAGCGGCAGTAATCCGCCCCGCCTTCTGCCGCACGGCGGCCTTGTACCAGCGAGAGTTCTGCCCGTTGTACGCGCGGACATACAGGGAGTCATCGACCACGACGGACCAAATCCACGTAGGCGTACCGTATGTCCTCCCGTCCTCGCGGAACGGCGAGATGTGCAGATCATCTGCTTCAGCAATCTTGCGCAGTTCGCCTTTCGGCCATGTGCTCATCGTGGGACCTCCTAAGCATCCGTTCTTTTCATGTGACCACAAGGGCGCATTAGCGTCTTGATGGCGCGGCGCTCGTCCATCGCGCGATAGCCCTCCGCCACCTGATCGAGAGGCAGGGGCGTTAGGCGTGCAATGATTTGCGGAGGTAGCCTAGTAATGCTCCCAAGCCACTCTCCAGTGTTCATCCGGGCTAGAGGACTTCACGATTAGCTGCTTGCCCGAAAAGTCGTATACGCGCGTCAGGTCTTTGCCGATAAGGGTCAGCACCAATGCGCCCTCGACATGATAGGTGAAGATGTGAGCGCGTTCGTCGATCTGATACGTGCCATAGGAGGCCTCGTAGCCGCCCTGCGCGTATTGCACCGGCGCAGCATTGCTCCCTGCCTGTGGGTTCCGATACATCACCTGGACCGACATGTGGCCGTCGCGCGTGTAGACCAGCAGCCCGGTACAGTCAGCCCTGTGAACTTTCCCGTCTGCGCCTTCCTCTTCGAGCCAGGCCAGCCGCCACGCTCCGACAAACCGTCCCCGGATGCCATCATTCCCGCCGCGATCCTGGCCGTGGGATGGCGTCGTGGCCGTCATGCCGATAAGCAAAAAAACGACGCCGAGCGAAAGCAGTTTTCTCATGTTCGGCTCCTCGTCACTCGTGTCGCCCTTCGTGATCAGCTTCTTGGCTTCCTCAGAGGCCAGGAGATAAACGTCATCAAGCCCGAACCCAGAATGCCAATTCACATGCTGTCTCTGTCTCCGACCAAGAAATCGGTCTACTCCGATTTGAGAGAAGCCATATCGATGGAGAAGCGGTACTTCACATCGGATTTGAGCAGTCTCTCGTAGGCTTCATTGACTTTCCGAATGGGGATGATTTCGACATCGGCGGTGATGTTGTGTGCGCCGCAGAAGTCGAGCATCTCCTGGGTCTCGGCGATGCCGCCGATGAGCGAGCCGGAGAGGCTATGGCGTCCGAACAGAAGGCCCATTGCAGCGACGGCGAGAGACTTCGCCGGCGCGCCGACGAGGGTGAGGTTGCCGTCGCGGCGGAGGAGTTGGATGTACGCGTTAATGTCGTGATCGGCGGAGACGGCATCGAGGATGAAATCGAAGCTGCCGGCGTGTTTCTGCATCTCGTCGGCGTTACGGGAAACGACGACTTCGTCGGCGCCGAGGCGGAGTGCGCCTTCCTTCTTGTTGGGTGAAGTCGTGAAGACAACGACGTGGGCTCCGAACGCGTGTGCAAGTTTCACGCCCATGTGGCCCAGTCCGCCGAGCCCGACCACGCCAACTTTCTTGCCCTTGGTAACGCCCCAGCGCCGCATGGGGGAGTAAGTGGTGATTCGGGCGCAAAGCAAAGGAGCGGCTCCGGCGAGGTTCAGATTTGAAGGGACGCGCAAGACGAAGCGCTGGTCTACGACGATGCTATCGGAGTAGCCACCATAGGTGACACCTCCGAGATGCTTGTCCGGGGAGTTGAAGGTGAGGATCATGTTCGGGCAAAACTGCTCGAGGCCAGCGTGGCACTCTGGGCAGGTGCCGTCCGAGTCGACCATGCAGCCGACCGCGGCGATGTCGCCGGGCTTGAACTTGGTCACGGCGGGGCCGACCTTGTTGACACGGCCGACGATCTCATGGCCGGGGACGCAGGGGTAGACTGTGGGCACGTGCTCGCTCCACTCGTTGCGGGCAGTGTGGAGATCGGAGTGGCAGATTCCGCAGAAGAGAATTTCGAGCTGTACGTCGTGTTCGGTTGGCTCGCGCCGCGAGATCGTGGTTGAGGCAAGTGGCGATGTCGCACTGGCGGCGGAATAGGCTTGCGCTTTGTACATGGACTCTCCTTTTTTGTACTACTTCACACTTGATGTGAGATCCGGGTTAAGGGGCCGCGAAGCGTCTGATGACACTCATTTTCAAGGAATACAACTGTGCTTCCGTGACCCCGGTCATGTGCCTGTTCAGCTTCTCTTTGCTGCGCGCATTACTGAATACCACCTCATGGTGCTCAGCGGCCAGTCATGCGCTGCAGCTGTTCGGGGTAGCGTTCCCCTTGCACCTTGATCTTTGAGGCAGCGCTATCGATCTCACGGAGGTCGTCGGGCGTAAGTTCCACTGCGGTGGCTCCGATGTTTTCGTCCAGGCGATGAAGCTTTGTCGTGCCCGGGATAGGAACAATCCACGGCTTCTGGGCCAGCAGCCAGGCAAGCGCGATCTGGGCGGGCGTCGCCTTCTTCCGCTGCGCGATTTTGCCCAGCAAATCAACCATGGCCTGATTCGCTTTCCGGTTCTCTGGCGTAAAGCGAGGAACGATGTTGCGGAAGTCCGAACTGTCGAACGTAGTGTTTTCGTCGATCTTTCCCGTTAGAAAGCCCTTGCCCAGAGGGCTATAGGGAACGAAGCCGATCCCGAGTTCCTCCAGTGTCGGCAGCACTTCCGCTTCGGGCGAGCGCCACCACAGGGAGTATTCGCTCTGTACCGCAGTGACAGGTTGGACCGCGTGTGCGCGACGAATCGTCTTTGCTGCTGCTTCAGACATGCCGAAGTGCTTGACCTTGCCCTGCTGAATCAAGTCCTTCACCGCTCCCGCCACGTCTTCGATTGGCACGTTCGGATCAACCCGGTGCTGATAGAGCAAGTCAATTGTCTCTACCTTGAGCCGTTTCAACGAGCCTTCGACTGCCACCTTGATGTGCTCGGGCCGGCTATTCAGACCTGCCGCTCCCGGCCGAGTATCGCTGCCACTCAGATCGAACCCGAACTTGGTGGCGATCACCACTTTGCCACGGAAAGGAAAGAGAGCTTCGCCCACGAGCTCTTCGTTTGTGAACGGGCCGTAGACTTCGGCAGTGTCGAAGAATGTGATGCCGCGTTCCACTGCGGCATGGAGAAGATCGGTCATCTCCTTCTTATCTTTGGGCGGGCCGTAGGAAAAGCTCATGCCCATGCAGCCGAGGCCGAGAGCCGAAACTTCCAAGTTGCTTTTTCCAAGTTTGCGCTTCTGCATTGTTTCTCCTCGAGAAATGTTGAACGGTGAAGGCCGAATCGCTTGTTGCGGGACCTCAGCGATAATGACGAAATTCTAGCCTCAACGATAAGAAGTGTAGTCTGCTTACACTTCGGGCGCTTGCCTATTCCGCCAGAGTATTTGCCCGATCCTCCGAGACTCCCAGGCATTCGATGCAAAGCCAATGGCACAGCCTTACCCGCAGTCTCCATTTTGACTTCCGGGATGACCGCTAATGTGCCTCAATCCCGTCGGTCTGCCATGTTCCGCTCGTTTTTTGAGTGCAGCGCCTTTCCGGCGGCCGCAACTCCCGCTGCTGGGAAGATTGTCGCGCGGCCGCTAAATCCCTTCAGTGGTCGGTGGGGTCCCGAAAGCGCCGATTATCAAGGAGCGTTGGATGCGCCCGCAAATTGCCGGTTACCTTGATCGAAAAGCTCTGGACGCTCGGTACGCCATCCACACCGTCCACAGTGAGACGGATAGTGAAATCCATTGCCCTGGTGTAGGTGTGAGAGGCCTTGGGACCGCTTGCGCTGGTGCCATCGCCGAAATCCCAGCGATATTCGACCGCGGGCACTCCGGTGGCTTCGGTTCGCGCTGAGAAAGAGACGGTCTCGCCAGCATTGGCGGCCGAGGGCACTTTTGCGGTCACGCTCGGTGCGCCCGGCGCCATGTTGCTATCGATAATCTTGATCACATTCACAGACTCGGGAAGTTGATTCTCGATCTGCAAGGCGCCGCCCGCCACCGCGACCGGCGCGTTCTGGTTGAGTACGTCCATCGCTGTAAAGGTATGCTCCGCAGGCAACCCGAGATCAACGAGTTTCACCGTGTGTGACCGCGAAGTCTTTGTCCAATTAAAGATGGTCAGGATGGCCTGGTGCGGACTTTCCTGCAGAAAGAATATGCTGGGTTGTTCATCGTCGGGGTCATAGCTCATCAAATCGAGGGGCGTGGAAGCCCGTCCAACTTTGGCCATATTCAGCAAGTCTTTGTTCTCAACGAGCGCCAAGCGGTCCTTCTGGGAACCCAAGACCAGCATGTCGTCGCCAATCTCATACATGCCTCCGGATACGGCCGAGAGAGCGATCGACGCCTGTGCCGCGGGCAGCGCAAGGAACTGCGGCCTTTCTTCGAATTCGCTGAAGGGCTGATCTGTGGTGTTGAAGGCGTCGGGATCGTTCAGGAAAAAATTGTGGTGCATGTAAAAGCGGGCGGCAATCCCCGGCGCGGCATCCTTGGTTGCTTGAAAGGAATGCGCCGTGTCCGAGGAGACTCGGCCGGTGTCCACCAGCCCCACCGGCGTGAGCATGGGACTGCCGTCCTTGTCCAGGACCACCTCGTCACCCACAGCATCGCGAATTATTTGTAAGCCGATGCGCTGGGCTTCCAGGGCGGTCGTGTTGGGCCGGTACCTGAAGCCTTCGATGGCGGTGGTGTCCATGAAATCGAGCTTGATGAACCGGACGCCCCATTCACGCACAAGAGTCTTGTAGGTCTGGCCCAGATAGTCCTGCGCTCCAGGATGCGTTGTGTCCAGCGTGAAGAGCAGATCCGTTTTTTGATCCCAGACTTCGCGACCCGGGATAGGTTCACCCTTAGCGTTGTGGACCAGCCAATCCTTGTGATGCTGGTAAACCCAAGCCCGGGAGGTCACCTCAAAAGGAGCCGTCCAAACGCCAAACGTCAAGCCATCTCGGGTTATGTGGTGTCCCACGACGCGCATACCATCGGGGAACTGAGTGGCATTGGTTGTTACGTATTCTCCCCGGGCATACTGGTAGCCTTCATCAATTTGAAAGTACGTATAGCCGAGTGCCTTCAAATGTTCGCTTTGCCAGTCCGCGTTGGCCAGGGTCTCGCCTTCGTTGATGGCGCCATAATAGGCCGTCCAGCTCCACCAACCGATCGGATTCTCAATGGAAACACGAGCGTGGTGCAGCCGTCGAATCGCATCGCCGTAAGCCAACAACTGATTGTGGTAGCCCTGCCCGGCCTGGAGCATCAGACGCTCCGAGACCATTTCTGAGCCGGATACGATGGAAAGGCTTAGTTCGACGAGATTTTCCGCTGGAGCATCTTTCAGATCAAAATCTTTTTGTATTTCCGTGGCTCCTGTGAAGTCAACGCTATACGACGCAATCTTCATTCCCGCGCCTTCGCCGGCAGTCTGCAGATGCAAAATGGTCAGAAACCGGTCCGCGGTCAGTGCGCCGACGAAGAGACTTTGTTTGCTCTCCCGGTTGTAGACGAGTTGACTCCCGACACCGCGATGCATTGCGCCTGGCGCTTTCCCCAGGTCGTAGAGCCGCAACTCCGGCCAATCTTCACTGAAGCTGTCGGAAAGGACACGATTGGCGAAGGCATGACCACCCAGATCAAGCAATGGCTCCCCAAGTGCCTCCACCCCTCGGATGGCCTGCACCGTCACTTCTTTTCCAGTGCTGTTCCGTACGCTCACCTGAAGAGTCGCGTAAGGATTTTGGTCGTAAAGCTGGACCACATAAATGAGGTCAGCTTTCCCCTGGAGTCCCGAATTTGTGACGGTGATTGCCCGGCCAGAGCCGAGTTCATCGCTGAACGTCGATTCGGACACCTGGTGACGCGGATAGTCAGTCGAGCGCAGCCACTGGTGATTGACCTGAGCTGCCACACCGCTCGTGAAGATGGGCTGCCCGCCTCGCACCGCCAGTTGATACCTTCCATCTTTAGCGTTAACGCTCAGGGAAAGCTTGTCGTTCGTCAATTGCTGAGCCGCACAAGGCGTGATGACCATCAGCACGGCAGCGATAATCGCGATTCCCACGTTGCAGAGCCATCCGCATCTCAATTTCGACATGATGTAAGTCTCCCTTTGAGGCAGGTTGCCCCTAGCTTTAATTCACGGCTACCGCGATCCGCGGAGTGTTGTATCCCTCGAGTCTGACCCATGCGGGTGTGTTGCCTAGTTGCGGGACGACACCGTGAATCACGACTGTTTCGCCTGGAAAAACTGTGACGTAATTATCGTCGTACTCGATCGGAAGAATCTCGTCGGCATCTCGCTCGGACGTGATCTCCGCTCGTTCGAAGAATGCGACGTGTTCGGTCGCGTTGTGCAGCCGAATTGTGATGCGATTCGCACCGGGTACCGACGTTTGTGTGGCACTTAGCTGTAGCGGGACTTGCGGCATGGAGTTCAGTGCCGTCATGTCGGCCCAACTCTCTTGTTGCAATGCAAAGGCACCGTCGTTCTTCCGATCACCTAAATCGTCGTCCTTCTGCGACTGCCAGTAGATATTTTCCGCAAGGACCTTGCCGGAATTGTCAAACAACTGACAGCGCACAAAGTAGACCGGGGAGCTGTTCGGATACCTAGGCAATGTCATGGCCTGGACCGCCCCGCCGGCAGCGACCTGGATCTTTGCCGCCTCGCGGTCGTCCAACACCTTGCCTTGCAGGTCGTAGATGCGTACGCGCACATGCAAGCCTTGCTGCTCGATGGGCATCTGGTTGACGACGGTGATTTTTGCCTGGCTGTGATCACCAGTCGCGTAGGAATCAAAGACAACAGAGAGGCGCCGCAAGCCCTTCTTGGCGCCGTAATAGGCTCCGCCGGGGCGCAAATAATAGTCGAAAATATTTCCAAAGAAAGAAGGCCAGTGGCTGTTCAGCATCCAATAAATGGTCATTTTGTGATTCGCCCAGCCGTTGGCAGCGAATGCCTCGAATTGCGCACGGGTACCTTCGTAATGAGCAAGTTGGGCCTTCCGCGCAAACTCCTCCGCGCTGTTTGAGGGCCCATAGCGGCGATCCAGGACGCGCTGAATGTTGATCAGCGTACTGTTTCCCGGGTTTGCGCCCGAGTGGAAGTACCAGGTGTCATTGATGGGCCAGAGCTTGTCGCTGGGAATGAACTTCTTCAGGCTCTCGTAGGGAGGGATATGTTCATTGTCGCCCTGTTCGGCGCAGGAGCCGCGCGAGGGTTCATACAGTCCACTGAACCAATATGTGGGTGGCCGCCAACTGTAGGGTCCGGCCATATGGATGCCATCCCACAAGCGCTCGCCGCGATCATCCTTAGCGAACGACGAGACGGTGTCAACGACGGCATTCTGCCAGTGCAAGTCCGACAGGATCCCGTGGTACACGCTGAGCACGGATTTCGGCGGCAGACCGTCGCTCCCGTTGGCCCATATCCAGACTGAAGCATGGGGACGCAGCATCAAGATTTGCGAACGCAGACTCTCGGCCGCAACGCGATGATCCTCTGCATTCCACTGGCCCCACTTCTCCCACTGGTTGCAGCACATCCAGCCGAACATGAGCGGGATGCCCTGCTCGTCTGCCAACTCCACAATGTGTTCACTCGAAATCTTCGATTCCCACCGGAGCATGTTGAGTCCCAGGTCCTTTACGTAGCGCAGCACCGCGGCTTCCCGGTCCGGGTCGTACCGGTATAACAGGTCAGGCGTGTAAACCGCTCCGCGCACCAGGAAGTCTCTGCCATTGACCTGTAGATAGAAGTTGCCCCCCTTGCCGAGGTCGGGGAACTGCTCATCCTGATCGCGATGTTGCGTGATGCTGCGGATCCCAAACCGGATTTGCGTCGCGTCGGAAAGTTCGTGGCTCTCCAGAAACTCGAGGCGAAGATCGTAGAGGTTCGGCGCTCCCATCGTATAGGGCCACCAAAGGTCGGGATTCTGTACGACCAACTCGGGATATCGATCAGGTGTGAAGCTTGCGTGCCGCTCTTCGCCTGGTGAAAGACTGACCGATTGTTCGAAACGTGTAGGGGGTTTGCCTGGACGTGAAATAGTTCCCCGGAGAATCCCACTTACTTGCCGATTCGAGAAATTGTGGAGATCAGCGAAAACTGTCAGCCGGGCCGTGGTGGTTTTTGGCAGCGGAAGCTCAGAGTTGACTAACGCATGTTCGAGAGTGACCTCACCCGCGACCTTCAAATAGACGGGCTTCCAGATCCCGGCATTGCGATCCGCGACAAAAGAAATCCCGTTCTCAAAGTTCTTCCGGGGACCTTGATAGCCCAAATACTTCCAGTTGATCCAATCGAACCAGCTATCTGCCAACTCCACGCCGTTGACATCTTGAAGCGCCTGTTCCGGCGTCACTTTGACCGCAAGCGTGTTCAATCCTCCACGCTTGATCCATTGCGTGACATTCAACTCGTGCGCGCTATACATGCCCACTACGCGCTTGTTGTCGGCTACCATCTGGC
>Ga0326728_10012871_pt1 | contig 18395 bp, 19 predicted proteins | sample MB3enrmetagenome_FD_207602 | JGI IMG/M metagenome (GOLD analysis project Ga0326728, IMG submission 207602) | Lab enriched peat soil microbial communities from McLean, Ithaca, NY, United States - MB31MN | ecosystem: Environmental > Terrestrial > Soil > Wetlands > Peat | place: USA: New York... | reverse complement strand
TGTTCATGGCGAACATGTGTTCTTGGTCACTGTCATAGACCCCAACGGAGCACTGGGGCCACGCACCCAACTGCCATGGAATAACCGCCTCAACCAACAGGTCAGGAATTCTCACCAGGTTCGGATATTGGCGCATGCAATCGGTATCAACCAAGAAGTCAGTCTGCAGAATGACCTTGTCTGCCGCCCGCGCCAATTCGAAGCGGCTCCATTCGGTACCCAGAATGATGGCGTTCCCCTCGACATCGGCCATGGTCACGTGGATTACGGCCAGTTCGGGTTTGGCCACCGGTAAGGCACCGTAGATTTTTCCCGTAAAGGGATCGATAATGTCAGGAATTTTGCTTTTACAGGGGTATTCCTCGGGGTTAAAGGCACTGCGCTGCTGAATATCGGTCCCGATGTTTACCGTCGTCGGGACGAATGGCCATCCCAGCGCGGCCCCCAGGAAACGCAGGGGCATGCTCAGGTTTGAATAATCCTCCCAGAGCACGGCCCCGGATTCGCAGGCCCTCCTCACCCCGCTGGCAAAACCGTAGACTTCGAGACCCGAGAAACCACCTTCGATCTTGTCGCAGGTCCCGGTCGCGCAGAACAGATTGACTTGCTGGCTGCAGCAATGGGCGAGGTAATGGAGATTTTTGCGGCCCTGTCGCACCATTTCCTTCCCGAAGACGACCGAGTCTGAGCCCACGGGCAGGGCGGCGCCACTGGCATACAACATGCCGTCTCGGGTATATCTTGAAACGGCTTCATGAAGTGTAGTGAGTTTATTCGGCATCTCTACTCCTCCTTTCCTTATCTGGTGGCGTTCTTTTTGGGATTAACGGGTTGTGCCTCTAAGCCTGGCCCACTGATAGTCTGATTTGTAGTGCAATTGCAGCCATTAGCTTTCCATCCCAATTCCTCCCATAGGCCGGGGGTCTCACGACAAATCGCGGGCTGAAATCCCAGCCATTCCGCCAGACTGTTAAAAATGCGGGCCTTAACGTGCGATGGGTACCGTTTTATCCCGTTACGGGATTCCGCCAGCTGCTTCCGAGGTCTTTCCTGCTGGCAACGGGAAAGCCTGGGAAAATGCTTGAGCACGCCCACCGTTACTCGTTCAGGGGCCAGGGCGCTTACCTTTCGGGCCACTTCCCGGTAATGGCCGATCCCCACCTCGGGGATCACCGGGTCGATTCTGATTCTGACTCTCCAGCCCGCTTCTTTTAACCTCCAGGCGGCGGCTAACCTCTCATCGGGATGGGGAGTATTCTTTTCAAATAACTCCCAGGTCTTGACCGCATTCACCGAGAAAGAAATCCATACCTGGGAGGTGGGTCTCATTCTCACGAACAATTCGATATTTTTGCTCTTGGTGGTGAGAAAGAGGAATTTATCTCTCTGCCTGCGGAAGTATTCTATGGCCGGCTGGAGCAACGGCGGGGTAACCGCGAGGCTGTCGGCCAGGTCCCCGGTGGAAAAAACCCCGGTGGGAATTTTCTCCAACTGCCTTTCCACTTCCAGCCAGGGGTTGGTAAAGACCACCGGGCCTCTGTTATCCCCAAAAGTGAGTCCCAGATAACAATACTGACAGCTAAACGGACAGCCATTGGAAAGAATGAGCCGATAAAACCGATTGCACACCAATCCATCAGTGCCGTCGAAGCGCCTGATAAAGCCTGATTTTCTCGGTCTGGCTATCATCATCGCCTCTTGTGCCTGATTCCTCCCGGCGATAGCTGTTTTTTCCCTTGCCGATTCAATCACGGTTCTCAGGGTCAGAGGCTGCTCTAAAATAGCTTCCTCAAGAAAAGGCAGGTGGTGCAGACTCCCCTGCCTCTCCGGGGCCTCAGCCTTTACCCTTAGAAGGCAATTCTCATTCATTGGCATTAAGTTTTTGTCCATAAAGGGCCGCGCCCAGGGCGCCCACCAGGTCGGGTTGGCCCGGAACCAGGACGGGTTCTCCCAGGCTTTCTTCCAAAAGGGATTTGATGCAGGGGTTATGGGCCACCCCGCCGGCGAAGAGCACCGGCGGCGTCTCCCCTACCCGGCGCAGCATAGCTACCGTGCGGGAGACGATGGCCAGGTGCAGCCCCATAGCGATATTGGCCGTACTTTCGCCCCGGGCCATGAGGCTGGTGGCCTCGCTCTCCGCGAACACGGTGCACATGCTGCTGATCTGAATGCGCCGGTCGGCTTCGAGGGCAAAGTCGCCGAATTTCTCCAGGGGCACCTGCAGGGATAGGGCCATGAACTCGAGGAACTTCCCGGTGCCCGCGGCGCAGCGGTCGTTCATTTCGAACTTGGCCACCTTGCCGTCCCTCGTTAGGGCAATGGCCTTGGTGTCCTGGCCGCCGATATCCAGGATGGTGCGCACTCCGGGGAAGAGGTGCCAGGCCCCCAGGGCGTAGGCCTGGATTTCAGTGATGGCGGTGATCTCGGGATGATCCAGGTTTTCCAAAAGAAGTTTCCGGCCATAGCCGGTGGCCACAATCCTGCTGGCCCGGACCTGGTCCAGCAAACTTCGGCATTGGCCCAGGGGATCGAAGGTGGTGGGAAGCAGGTCCCAGTGCACCACCTGGCCGTCCTGGAGCATCACCAACTCAATGGAGCGGGAGCCGATGTCGATGCCCGCCACCAGGGGATGGTTCGCGGTAACGGTTTCTTCACCCATTACAACTCGTGCACCAGCCGATCACGGGCTTCTTCCAAAAGCGCACAAGCCCGTTCCAGGATTTTCACCGCCCGGGGCGAGGCGCCGCCGGGTCCGGCCGCATTGTCCAGGGCCACCTTGACGTAGGCCAGGGTTTCCGTCATCAGCGCGGTTTTCAGTTTATTCACCCGATGCCAGTCCTGGAATCCCGGGTTCAGGTGCAAGGGAATGACCGTGGCCTTGTCGCCCATCATGGCGTTAACCCCTTTCAACGCACCATCTCCAGGAAGGCTTCCACCCTGGTCTTGAGCTGCTCCACGTCTTCCATGCTGTAATCCGTTTCGATGCTGAGCATGGGAATGCCCGCCTCCTCCAGGACCTTGCCCACCTTGAAGGCCTCGATGGCGTAGGGCTGGCAGAAGTTCAGGGCAAAATGGATCACTCCCTTGACTTCGAGGTCCTTCGCCATGGCAACGATGTTGTGGAGCCGCTCCTGATTAGGCGTGAAGCAGGCGCAATCAATGCGCATGTAGCGATCCACCAGGGCGTCCAGCATCTCCTCCAGGGTGTCACCCGATTCATCCACCAGGTCCCGGATGTTCCTGGCGCCGATGCAGGATTCTTCACCGACGATGACTGCGCCGGAGGATTCCACGATATACGGCAGCTTCCAGTTGGGCACCGCCATGGGGCAGCCTGACAGCATGAGCCGCGGCGTCCCGGCAGGCACCACGCCTTCCCCGCCCTTAACCCGCTTTTCCAATTCATCACACAGCTCGCCGATCTTGGCGGTAAAGCGGACCGGATCGTCATAGAAGCTCACCTGGTTGATGAGCAGCACGTCCCGCCCGGAGATGGGGGTGGGGATGGCGGCTCTGAGCTGGTTGAGCCGCTGCAACACCCGCCGCCGGCGGTTCACCAGCTTGATGGCCTTCTTGAGGCTCGCCGCGGTGATCTCTTTGCCGGCGACCTCTTCGATTTTCTCTTTAAAGCGCCGGACTTCCGCCTTCCACAACTCCCGGTCGCAGGCCTGTTTCATCTGGGGAATTTCCATGACGTAGACCGGAGCGTAGTCGTTGAAAATTTCGTAAGCTTTTTTCTTGCCGTCGCAGGTGGTCTCCCCCACCACCAGGTCGCAGGACTCGATGAAAGGACAGAGGCGGGATAGCTTAAAACCTACAAAGGATTTGATCAAGGCGCAGGTGTTCCGGGGCAGGATTTTCTCCGCAGCCTCCTTGCCGATCTCGGCCCCGGCGCACAAGCCCACGCAGACGGCGTCCGCCGCCAGCACCAGCTCTTCCGGCACGAAGATGCAAAAGGTGCCGATAACCTTGCGCCCCTGGGCCTTGGCCTCCTGGATCTCCTTGATGCGCAGGCCGTGGACCTCGGAGAGGACAAAGTCCAGGTATTCCATGCCCTTGAGGCGGCCTTCCTGGGTCAGGTAAATGTCACCGTAAAACTTTCCCAGGACCTGCAGCAGCCCCTCATGGGCTGGCAGGTCCAGGTTCAATTTCTCCCACATGTCGTCGTATGGGGTCGGCATAAATGCGGTCTCCTATGATGGTTGGCGTTGTCTCAGCTCCCTTTCTCCACCGGATAGGCGGCTTCCATCCAGGCCTTGATGCCGCCGGGATAGCGGTAGACGTTCTTATAGCCCAGCTTTACCGCCCACATGGCCCCGTTGTGGCTGCGGGTGCATTTGGTGAAGCCGCAGTAAAACACCAGGGTCCGGTCTTTGTCCGGTCCCAGGATTTGCTCAAACTTGGCCTTGGTGGCCTCTTCCATTTCCTTGACTTCCGGGATGGGGAACTCAAATTGGACCGCGCCGGGGATGTGTTGCTTCTGGTAGCTGGCTTCCAGTGGCATGGTGTCGATGACCAGCATGGGCTTCTTCTCATCGAGCCATTCCTTGAGGGTCGGGGCCGGGATGACCTGATAGCCGCCCCGTGCCACTTCCTGCACCAGATTGACCGCGGTCTTTTCCGTCTCCAATTCCTTGGCCCCGGTGGGAGCTTTGCCGCAGCCGGTGAAACCCCAGAGCAGTGCCAGAGAAAGGATGGCCAGTAACCAGGCGTTTTTGTTCAGATCCATATATCTTCTCCTTTAGTTGGTTATTTATGGCGCTTACTCAGGAAGGGCGCGGCGCCGTGGACCCGCGGCGCCCAGAAAAGAAAAAAGGTGGCCGCCACCATGACGAGATCCCGCCAGAAGGCCGCCTTGACACTATTGCGGGCCCCGATTTCCTCCAGCAAGAAGCAGCCGCAGTCGATATCCAGGTCCCGCAAGATGGCGTAACCCAGGACCGCCAGAAAGATCAGCAAGAGAGAGGAAATGACGGCCAGACTGCCTCGCACCTGGAGGACCAGGCCTAGGCCCGCCAGCAATTCCAGCGCCGGCAAGCCCAGGGCCACCACAGGCACCAGGGCGTCGGGCAACAGGTCGAATTGGGCCAGGGAGTGGGCAAAGGCCTGAGCCTGGAATAGCTTGGCCACCCCGGCATAGATGAAGATACCCCCGAGGCCGACCCGGAGCACATGGTAAGCCCAGGGATAGAGGCGGTCCCACAGGGGACGTCTGGCCGGGCATTCCCCGGGATCATGGCCCCCGGGCTTTTTGTCTAAAATTTCCCGTTCCATGGGCAGTTGCGGCCTGACAGCCCGGCGGGAAAACGCTGCCGGACAATCAGCCGCGGGATGGAATCGGCGGGGTGATGGAAAAATCTTCGGTGAGGTAAGGCTTCAGAGCGCCGAACCCCCAGACCCTCTAAGGGGAATGGACTTAAGCGGCAGGCCCTGACGGGGAACAGTACACCCCGGCTAGCCAGGCTCCCTCAGATAGTGGCGTGCGTGGCGGTAGGCCGAAAAATGATGCGAGCGGTGAACCTAATTCAGGGAAGGAGTGACCCGGGAGCGGACCTTAAACGGCAGGTGTCCGGGTTCACGGCCTGTCCCTGTTCCGGCCTCCGGTTATAGAGCCTTACCAAGGCTCCACGGACGCCAGTTCTTCAGGACTTTACGGGAGCAAATCTCACCGGCCGATTCACCAGGATCACCTCCTTTTCTAGTTCTCGTTGGATTATATGGCGATAGGGTATAATATGCAACAGTTTTCTGGCCTGTTTACCGGCTATCTTGGCCTCCCACACCGCTCCTGCCTTGAGATGCCTCTATTACCAGCGATTAGTGTGCACCCGGGACGCGTCATAAGGGTGCGGCATCTTCCTCTCCGCCGGGTACCCGAGGGGAATGATGTTCAGGGGGATGACCTGTTCCGGCAGATGCAGCAGCTTTTGCACCTTGGGAATCCGGTCCTGGTACGGATAAATCGCGGTCCATACCGCCCCCAGCCCCAGTGCATTGGCCGCGATGAGGATGTTCTCGCTGGCCACCGCCCCATCCAGCAGCCAAAACCCCTGCCCCTTATTCCTCTCTTTGGCCTGATTGCCGCACACCAGGATGGCCACCGTGGCCTTCTTGAGCTGAAAGCTCTTGGGGTTGGGATTGAAATTATGAATTTCGTCCAGGATTTTGCGGTCATTAATCACCACAAACTCCGTGGACCGCTCATCGAAGGCCGACGGCGCACTCAATCCGGCTTCCAGCAACAGCTTGATCGTCTCTTCAGAAACCGGGTGTGGCGTATAGTCCCGGATACTGCGCCGGGTCAGGATGGCGGTGATGGCATCGGGCGTTCCCGCCGGGACTTTGATTTCTAGCGGCGCCCCCTGGGCCGCGGCGCCCGCCGCCGGCTTTTCCTCCGCCCAGCCCCGGGGGGTCGTGAGCCCCGGCTGCCACATGAGGGCCAGGAGGCCTAAACCGATGATACCGATGCGAGGAGCAATTTCTGTATAAGAAATTCCTGAATCACATTGAAAGGGTGGCGTCCCTTGATGCCGGCCCAAAGTTTCAAAATAAAGAGCTTATTGTAGGAAAGCACCTCCTGGACGTTCGGGAATTTCTCCCATTCATTCAATACTTATACGATAAATTAAGGGAAATGGAGAGTGTCAGGAAAGTGATAATCTTGCGTAAAGAAGAGTGGAAAAACAATACAGATTCGGAAAAAATTGCAGAAAGTTTGCTGGCGGGGAAAATCTATTGGGACAAAATTATTTTTCCGGAAGCGGTGCTTTACCACCTGCTAAAGAAGTCACCGATCTTAAAAGAGGGGGAAGAATTCCCTTTTATCATGGCCACGATCCTCACTTTTTGGGATGCTCACCTACAATGGCAAGAGAAAAAACCACGTGTTTTTCTCCGGAAAAAGTAGATAGATGGATACAGTCTCTTTAATCCAGGATGCTGAGGCAAAATTAATCGAACCCTTATTTAGATTTTGCCCGTTATGTTTGAAGGACATTCAGAGTCAGCGGTACCTAGCTACTTATCCATATACCGAAGGACCTGGAAAAATTCAGGTTATCCGCCAGATTATCCGAACCCTGAAGCCGCTCCGCGAGAGTGCCCCCTTGCTAAAATTATTTGAGAAATTTGAAGCTTTTATGTGGGCCATCGGCAAAAGAGACCATTTTATCCATCAATTTGAAGTTTTTCTCCTAGGATGGTATATCTTTTCTGCCCTCACAGAGAAAACCGGCTCTGACCGGATAGAGATCAGCGGCTTAGGTCCCATCGACTCCGAAGTTTTCTTCGAGTACTGGCTGTTAACGGCTATGGGGCATGACCTCGGCTATCCCTTGCAGGAATCTCCCAATATTATCAGCGAATTAAGAAAGCTTCACCAAGATGGTAGGTTGAGGGGCGTCGCAAACCTTTACCTCGCCTTCTGGAAAACGCTTACCTGTAGGAACCAGCAAAACCACTTGCCTTGGGTGGAAAATCTCCTGAATAAGCAAGGGAAAAAAATCAATCAACATATAATTATGGGCCTGCAGTTTAGTCTGAAAATTAGCCCGGAGGCTGCCAGAAAAATTGGGATGGACCTTGCCGAGGCAAATAATAATCATGGCTACTTAAGCGCCCTGCTCATAGGAAATGCCCTTTACCCAACCTTTGCCCGGAGGGGTCTTGATTCCTCAAACACAAGCGTCCATCTTTACCGGTTGTTATTGGCTGCCATTGCCTTGCACCACATCAAAGGTGAGCAACAGAAAGAGAAGGACATTATAAGGGAAATAGATTTTTCTACAAACCCCTTTGCCTATCTCCTTTATGTCGCAGATAACCTTCAAGAATGGTCAAGGCCACCTGGGGCAAGTCCTGAAGGGGCTGCTCCTGAAACCCTTCTCACCTCATGTCACGCCATTGGGGGACAGATCGGCCTTGTTTTTGTTACCCGACATGATTCTTGGGGAGCTCAGCTGAGCCGACAAGTTTTAAAAGAGGTCAATGCTGCAAGCAGAAGGCTGAAAATCCCCCGGGGGCCGAGAAGTGGAGTCAAGCTGAAGGTTATGTATTCATTCAATAATATTAACATGGAACCAAAGATATTATCTTTAGCTATATAGTAATCAGGTAGAGAACATGGAACCAGCATTCCCTCTTATGAATGTTAAACAGGGTCAGCCGTGGCGCTGTCTTTTTTTGTCGGTTTAAAAGTGAAATAGTAGCTCACTTGCCAAGTCCAGAACTTATCCCCAAAGCCTAAAAAATTGCAGATATGGTCTGGATAAGGGAAGGTCTATCATATGACCTGCCTCTGCCTGACGGCCCCGGATCTGGACCCCTGGCATCCGCCAACCGCTCGTCCCGTTCCCCTACGGCCCCGCCCCACGCCCGGAGAATTTTCGGCCCGGAACCCAAAACCCCTAGTGGGACTCCTACGCCCCCCCCATAGTCAATGCTTTGTCCGCCAAATTTTTCATAATTTCTTTTTTCAGACCTCCCCCCGGGGTGGTGCATTTTTCAAGAGGCGATTTTTGAAAGGCTTTCCGATATACGAACCATATGGAAAGATTAACGGAAGGGCGTATAGTGGCAAGATAGAGAAAGTTGGGCAGCTCCAATTTTGTGTGACCGTGCGGGTGAGGTTCCTTTTGCTACTTGAGCCCAGGGAGTGTCAGGAGGAAGCGATGACTTTGATGGCGAAGATTTATTGAGTGCCCAGAGCTTGGATTTTAGATCTTAAGACCTGCCAACCGCAGGCCATCGAGGAGGGCATCGGCCAGATCTTTGAATTTCACGTAGCAGCCAATCAGGAAGGGGCCATTTGTAGAGAAATCCTGCTTCAACTGGAGCAACTCCGCCACCGCTTGGTCGGCCTCTCGCTTTCTCCCCAACTGGCCCAAGGCCGCGGCGCGCAGGAGCGGGTCCCAGAAGAATTGGGGCATCTGGAATTCTTGGGCCTCCTGAAGGGCCTCCATATATCTGCCTTGGTGGTAGAAATAAAAATACGGCGCTATATGGAACCAGCCCGGGTAGTGGGGATTCAACTCGATGCCTTTCCCCAGGATGGCCAGCCCCCGGTCCCACTCGCCATAGAGCGCCAGGAGCCAACCCAGATACCCGATGAGAAAGGGGGAGTTGGGGTTGAGGGCCAGGGCCTTCTCAGCTTCCAGCAGGAATAAGTCCCGTTCATTATAACGGAAATGGAGATTGGCTACGGTTGCCCGCACCTGTTGGTTCTGCGGATCCAGCGATACCGCCTTCTTGGTAAAAACCAGGGCTTTTTCCAGTGGGGTCTCTCGGGGAGAAAATTGCAGCGTGTAGTTCATGACATAAAGGTGCGCCAAATGGGACCAGGCGAGGCCGCATTCCGGCTCCCGAGTCACGGCCTGTTCCAAAACGCGGAGGGTCTCCTCGAAGGTCTCGGTGGTCAAGACGTTGACATGGTGATAGAAATGGAGGAAGGCTTCATAGGTGTCGAGGGATTCAGGGGGCTTCTTCCGGGACTCTTTGGACAGGTTCCGGGGGATGATGCCATACTCGCTGCCAATTTTCCCCGCTACTTCCTGGGCAATCTCCTCCTGCAAGGCGATGAGCTTGTCAGGCCTCAACTGGCGCTGGTATTGATCCCCCCACACTTGCAAGCCGTTTAACGTATCCACCAAGCGGACCGTGATTTTGATAAGCCTGGCTTCCTTGCGGATGCTACCCTCCAAGAAAAATCGGATGTTAAGGTCGCGGCCCACTTCTCGGGCGTCAAGCTTCGCGCCTTTCCAGCGAAGAGTTGATTGGAAGGCGATAACCCGCAAATCCTGGTAGCGGGCCAGTTCATTGGTTATTTCTTCGGCCAAGCCATCGGCAAAAAACTCTTGCTTCCGGTCGCCCGTCAGGTTGAGCAAGGGCAGAACCGCCACGGATGGCCCTGGGGGTAGTGTCAGGACAGCTTCATCCGGGACCGCCGTCGATGCCTCCGCCCCGGCTTCATCCCGGGCAGCCAGATGAAATGTAGGCACATAGGCGCCCTTAGGGATGTCGATCCGTATGGGGTCCTGCCCGCTTAGGGTCAGATAGTAGCGCTCCAGAGCCCGGCGCAACCTGCCGCCCTGAATCCTCACGATGGTGTCTTTACCCGCATCAAAGTCGGATTTCCGCCCAAAAACCTCGGTGGCCACTGTGTAGCCTTTAATCTCCTCGGCGCGGCCGGACAAGGTTTTTTCCACAACAAAACGGAGAAAGTCGCGCAGCATTGGTGAGCCCTGAAACTCAGGGCTCGCCAGTATTTTCTCCAGTTGCTGCCTGATGTCATCGCCAGGAGGGCTATGGCAGTCGGAACCCGATAGTGATGGGTCGTTGGGCTTAGAAGACATTGGCACTGCCCTTAGGGGGAATATTGATAAGCAATTAAAATGCTTGATGATACTGAAAACCAGGGTTCATGTCAATACCCGTGAGTCACCGTGAATTACTTGTTTTAATTTACCTTATCTACTAAGAAACAAACAATTAAAACCTCTCTCAAGCCAATTATATGAACCCTGAGGACATTCAGGCAAAATCCGCTGAAGCCGGTCTCTCCTTGATCATGGAGCGATTTATCGAAGAGGGACAAGCCTTGTGCCGCCTCTTTCAGGAAAGCATGTCCTTCCAGTCCCTCTGCAACGACTATCGGGAGTGTCTTGCTGAGCTGCAACACTGGCAGCGGTCAACCTCAGAGGAGGCTCCTGCCTGGCGCGATGAGTACATTCATTTGCTGCTGGACCTGGAACAGGAGGTTAGGAAATACCTGGAAAATCCAGCTGCCTTCAGCACCGGCCCTCGGTGAAAACAAGGCGGATAGGGCACGGTGATAAGGTCGTCCGAACAGGGTTGGGCCGATCGGGGACTTTCCTTGATAGCAGGTGCCGGTAAAAGGTCACACTGAATTATGCTGGACAATTGTTAGGGAGAAACTTCATGGACCTCATGAAGAAGAAGTGTCGCACTAGGGTATTAGCATCTGCCCTGATTTGCCTGTCAGGTTTGCTCATTATGGTGCAAGGCTGCGGCGTCGTGAGAACCAGAAACCCGGTGCCGCCGGAGTACATGGACGAAGCGCGGGTGGTGGGCATGCCGGATGTTAGGGGATACGGCGATTCACCTGATGACAGTATGCACCGGAGCGCAGTGGAATCCATCCGCCAGGAGTTGGCGGCCCAGCCCGGCAAGCCGGCCGGCGTCTTTGCCACCCCCACGGTGGATATCCTGGCCCTCTCCGGCGGCGGGGCTGACGGCGCCTTCGGAGCAGGGCTGCTTTGCGGCTGGACCGAACACGGCGACCGGCCCCAGTTCAAGTTTGTGACCGGCATCAGCACCGGTTCGCTTATCGCGCCATTTGCCTTCCTGGGGCCGGAGTACGATCAGAGGCTCAAGGAAGTGTACACCACCATCTCCACTAAGAATATCTACAGAGTGCGCAATCTTTTGAAGTTGTTGCGCTCCGATTCCATCGCCGATACCTGGCCCCTGGCCGAACTGGCAGCCAAGTCAATGGATGACGACATGCTCCGGGCCATTGCTATAGAGCACCAGAAAGGCCGCCGCTTATTCGTGGGCACCACCAATCTGGACGCCCAACGCCTGACCATCTGGGACATGGGGGCCATCGCCTCCGTCGGCACCCCGGAGGCTTATAAACTGTTCCGGCAAATCTTACTGGCGTCAGCCTCTATTCCGGTGATGTTTCCCCCCCATTTACCTGGAGGTTGAAGCCGGCGGCCACAAATATGACGAAGTCCACGTGGACGGCGGGGTCGCGGCCCAGGTGATCACTTACGAGTTCGTTTTCAGGCCCCTAGCGGTCAAGACTGAAGTAAGGGGGAAAGACGCCAAGCCCCGGCCTGGCCGGATGTATATCGTCCGCAACAGCAAGACCAAGCCCGAGTTGGGCGTGACCGAAGCCGGCCTGAGAGGCATTACCGAGCGGGCCCTGAACACCATCATCAAATACCAGGGCATCGGTGACTTGTACCGGATTTACACCCTGAGCAAGCTGGACGGGTGGGACTTCAACCTGGCCGAAATCCCCGAGGACTTCAACGTGCAGCGCCAGGAAGAGTTTGACCGTAATTACATGAACCAACTTTTCAACCTGGGCTATGACCAAGGGCGCCGAGGCTATTCCTGGATGAAATATCCGCCGGGATTGAAGCAGGTCGTGGAGGCTGAAGAGAAAGGCAAGACCGCCGGGAAGACCTCACTTCGGCAGGAAGGACGATAAGGAAAAACGAATGCTTATACCAGAGGAGAAAACCTAATGAAGAACTGGGGCCAAGAGACAGGGAAGGCGGCATGGGACCGTTTACCGGGTTTGTTGACTGTCATACTTTTCGCATCAATCATCTTCACTGGAGTGGCCCTTGGCGCCGCCAATTACGAAGCCCCCAGTGAAAAGCGAGCCTCCGAGGTGTTGCCGCCTAACCTGAGGTCCGGCCCGCACTTTAGGGTGCAGGACCGGGTGGCGGCGGACGGCTACATGCTCCGCTTCACGGTGACTTCGGATTACGGGACCTTTCCGGTCACCGGCGAGTATGGCCTGCGAAAGCTGATCAAGGAAATTCAGGCCATTGCCGCCCTGAAAAAGACGAGTAAGGGCGAAGCCTTCGTGGAGGGGGTGAGGGGCAAGGCGCAAGAGACCGTGGAGTTCGGGGCCAATCTCGTTGCTAATCCCGGCGAAACTCTGGCCAGCGTTCCAGTGGGGGTGGCCAAGTTGTTCGATAATCTCGGTACGGGTCTGCGGAAACCGAGCGAGCCACGGCGGGACACCGTGGCGGCACAGCTTTTGAATGTCTCCGACGCCAAGCGGAAAATTGCCTATGACCTGGGGGTGGACGTCTACTCCAGCAACCGGGTGCTGCAAAATGAATTGGACAGCCTCAGCAAAGCCCAGGCCCTGGGATCCCTGGGGGTATCGGCGGCTATCCCTTATGGCGGCGGGACCCTGGTGGGTATCAGCAAGATGTCCCAAACCGCCGGCGAGGTCAACAGGCTGCTCCGGGATGAATCCCCCAGCGGGCTCCGCAATGTCAACGAAAGGAAGCTGCAGGCCATGGGGGTGGACCAGAGCCTGATAGAAAGGTTCCTCAATCACACTCAGCTCAGTCCCCGCCATAAGACCGTGATCGTGGCCAGCCTGGAAAGGTTGTCCGGGGCTCGGGGCCGGGATGCTTTCATAAATTTTGCCTTGCAGGCGGATGACGAGGATTCGGCCAACTTTATGCAAAACATGGCCGAAATCCTGGCGGCCTATCAGCAAACGGTCTCCCCCATCCAGGAGATCACGGCGCCGGGGATCATTCTGGCCCGGGCGGCCAATGGCACGGTGCTTATTCCCTTCCCCCTGGACTATGGGGTATGGACCGTGCGGGCCGAGCGAGTGGTGAAGAATACCCTGGCCGGCTACAAGACGCCCAGCGGGAACCCTGCCAGGTTTGAGCTCTGGGTGACCGGCACGGTTTCACCCCTGGCCAGCCGCCAGCTCGAGGCCCAGGGGATCAAGGTGGTGGAGAACGTCGACCGGCGCATCGGCCTGATGGATTGATGGCCCATCAGTTTTTCGGAGCTGTCTGGCTTTCCGGGCGAGTCCTGACCGACCGGGACACTCGGATGGCGACCATCTCTGAGGTCAAGGTCACAGACGCCGGGAAGACCTCACTTCGGAAGGAAGAAGGGTGGGTAATAACAAAGGTTTATATCAGAGGGGATAAACTGATAAAGTTGCTTTCGATCGGGGAGGAATTTACAGGGAAAACAAAGACTAACCACCAGACGAGGAGAACAGCATGCGAGCTAAGAATTTGCTTTGGATTTTGATGCTGGGGATGCTTCTGGCAAGCTCCCCTCTGCTGGCGCAAGTGGCCCAGCAGCCGACGGCGACACCACCACAGGCCGAAAAGTCAGCTGCGCCGGCCCCCCAGACCGAAGAGGCGCAGCCGTCGGAGCCTGACCCGCTGCAGGTGCTGCAGAAAATGTGTGATTTCCTGAAATCCCAGCAACAGTTTAGTTACAAAGCCGAGGTTGACGATGACCAGGTATATGCTGGCGGCAAGAAACTCCAGTACGGCATCGATGTGGAGACCTTCGTACGGCGGCCTGACCACCTTAGGGTCAACGCCGATGGCGACCTAGTGGACAAGCAGTTCTACTTCGACGGCAAGACCATCACCTTGTACGACAAAGACGATAATGTCTATGCCACGTTAGAGGTTCCCCCTAATATCGAAAGCGCCCTGGAGAAGGCAAGTAAAGAATTTGGAGTTCGGGTGTCGTTGACCGACCTGGCCAGCCCGCAGCTTTACGAGCTTATTTGCAAAAAAGTTAAGCACTCTCTTTATGTGGGCTTGCACAAAGTCCGCGGGATCCCCTGCCACCATTTGGCCTTCGACGGCGATGATGTCCAATTACAATTGTGGATCGACGCCGGGGATAAGCCCCTGCCCCGGAAGATCGTACTGAACCATAAAAACTTGCCGGCCGAACCACAGTGGACCGCATACCTCAGCGACTGGAACTTGGCCCCGCAGCTCAACGATAACCTGTTTGCCTTTACCCCGCCGCAGGGGGTGGAAAAGATCAAGTTTATCCCGGTCCAAGCCAGTCAGGCCCCAAAACAAAAGCCGGAGAAGAAGAATGGAGGTAAGTCATGAACCTGACAAATCTTAAGACTCTCCTTTGGAGACTATTTCTGGTGGCGTTATTAGTGGGCCTGCCCTATCTCTGCTCGGAGGCTCAAGCCCAGCGGGGTGGTGGCGGTCGTGGCGGTGGCGGTGGCGGTGGCGGTCGTGGCGGTGGCGGTGCCAGCGTCAGTAGGGGTGGTGGTGGCGGCGGCCTTAGCGGCGGCAGCCTCCGCACTGGCAGCGCTGGCGGCGCTGGCCGTCCCGGCGGCGCTGGTGGTGCTGGCCGTCCCGGCGGTGCTGGTGGTGCTGGCCGTCCCGGCGGTGCTGGTGGTGCTGGCCGTCCCGGCGGTGTTGGTGGTGCTGGTGGTGCTGGCCGTCCCGGCGGCGCTGGTGGAGCCTACACCGGAACTGCCAATGTCAACCGGAATGTGAATGTCAACCAGAACTGGAACGCTTACACCGGGGCTGGCTATCGCCCTTATCCTTATGCCGGGGCTGCGGCCCGCGGTCTGGCAGTGGGCGCGACAGTGGCGGCTTTATCGGCTGCGGCCCAACCAGTGGTGGTGAATAATCAGACTTACTACTCTGACGGCGGCACCTATTATCAAAAGTGTTACGAGGGCACTGAGGTGTCCTACTGCGTAGTCCCGAATCCCAACCAGTAGCGTCGGGAGAACTTTAAGATAATTAGCATCAAAGGATCGTCACGGATAATGCTGATCCCGCAGTCGCTGGCCTATGCGCTGCTGGCAGGGTTGCCCGCGCATGCTTAATTTAATCCAGGCGGTCGGGCCTGGCATTCAAGAAACCGAAGGGCGGGGCATTCAGAAGCTGCGCGGGCAAACCCACCTGCGGCTGCAATCCTGCCAGCGGCTGCAATCCTGCCAGCGTCTCCAAACCGAAACGCTTCACGGAGATCACCACCTGGAAGGGCAAGGTGGATAGAGAGTTTTCCACAGTGCTGAAATACCCTTTCGCCAAGCGCCTCCAGGAACTTGGCGTTGGGGCGCCGGGCTGAAGAGCCTGTTGGAAGGAGAATCCTTTTGAGCGCCCTCCAGAAAATATTTTATGGGCTGGCCCTGCTCATCATCCCCTTGGCCATCATCCTCGACAAGATCGGGGGTGTACCTCAGCCTCTGCTGTTTTTTCTAGCCGCAGTGGCGATTTTCCCGCTGGCGGCACTGCTGGTGCACGCCACTGAACAGCTGGCCACCTATACAGGGGACACCATCGGGGGACTTCTGAACGCCACGTTCGGCAATGCCCCGGAGTTGATCATTGCGCTGGTGGCCCTCAATGCCGGACTGTATGACATGGTCAAGGCTTCCATTATCGGCGCCATTCTGGCCAATATGCTCCTGGGCCTGGGGGCGGCCTTTCTTGCAGGAGGGTTGAGGCGCCACATCCAGGAGTTCAACCCGGCAGCCGCCCGCAATTACATGACCATGATGTTGCTGGCGGTCATCAGTCTGGCCATTCCCAGCACGTTCCATAACTTTGTCACCGCCGGCACCATTAAGCACGAGCAGTATGTCAACCTGGCGGTGGCCGTGGTGCTTTTAGCCACCTACTTTCTGAGTCTGGTCTTCATGCTGAAAACCCACCCCGAATTCTTTGAGAGCATGGGGCAGGCGGAAGAACACAGCGTCGAAGGGAGGTGGAGCCTGCCGCGGGCCGTGGTCACCCTCCTCTTGACTTCGATCTTTGTGGCCTTCATGAGTGAGATCCTGGTGGGAGCGGTGGAGGAGACTGCCAAGGTCCTGGGCATGTCCCAGGCCTTTATCGGCATCGTTGTGCTGGCCGTTGTCGGCGGGGCGGCGGAGAGCAGCTCCGCGGTGGTTATGGGGGTGAAAAACCGCATGGACCTCAGCGTTTCCATAGCCATCGGCAGTTCCATCCAGATTGCCCTGTTCGTAGCACCGGTCTTGTTGCTGGCCAGTTACTTCATGGCCCCCCAGCCCCTCAATCTGGTGTTTGGCCCAGGCCTCCTGGGGGCCGTATTCTTGACCGTTTTGATCGGCATCATGGTGGCGGGAGACGGCAAAGCGAACTGGTTCAAGGGGGTGCAGTTAATCACGGTTTACGTGGTCATGGCAGTCATGTTTTACTTTCTGCCTGGCTCCCAGTAGGAGAAAACCAGCGCATGAATCTGACCAAACTCCATCCCCGGCATTTTTGGTCCACCGAAAGCGGTCTGACGGGCCTGCTGATCTTTACTCTGGGATATCTGATCGTCCTTAACTCCCTGAGCGAGTTCAGTTTCGGCAGGTTTTTGGCCCGCCTGTTCTTCTCTCTTATTATTATAGCCGGTGTCCTGACCACTTTCAGACAGGGTTGGCTTCGCCTCTTTGTCATCTGTTTGGCGGTGGCCAGTCTGGGCCTCAATTGGGTGGAGGAACTCCGGCCAACGGTGGTCCTGGCCACCCTGAACGCCGGCCTCAGCTTGATTTATTTGGGGGTCCTGTTGGCCGTGGTAGTCGTCCAGGTCTTCCGAGAGGGACCGGTAACCGGACACCGGATTCGCGGCGCCATCGTGATTTATCTGCTTCTGGGAGGAATATGGGCTATGCTTTACCAAGTGGTGGCTTTGACCATCCCCCATGCCTTCCGCCTGCCGGAAGGCATTGCCGGCGGGGATGCGGACGCGCTCCAGCGCCTGCTGACCTATTTCAGTTTCATCACTCTTACCACTACCGGGTACGGCGATATCACTCCAATCCACCCGGTGGCGCGCACGCTGACCATGCTCGAGGCCCTGGTGGGGCAGCTCTACCCGGCCATCACCCTGGCCAGTCTGGTATCTTTGGCAGTTATGCACCAAAAAAAAGGAAAGCCTTGAAATTTTCAAGATCTGAAAGAGATGAGGTCAACCCCTATGAATCGGTATCATGATGTCAAGAGTTCCAGCCTTGCAGCTTTTCTTCTGGCAGCAATCTGTCTGTCGGCTTGTCTGGTGAGCGGCTGCGGCGAGAAAAAGGCCACCGGCCCGGCCGCTCCCACGGTGGAAGTGACGAATGTGGTCCAGAAGGATGTGCCCATCGTGCGGGAATGGGTGGGCGCGACCGACGGCCTGGTGAACGCCAAGATCAACGCCCAGGTCCAGGGTTATCTCATCAAGCAAAACTATAAGGAAGGCTCACTTGTGAAGAAGGGCCAGATCCTCTTTGAGATCGACCCACGGCCATTCCAGGCGGCCCTGGAACAGGCCAAAGGGCAATTGGCCATCAACGAAGGCCAGTTGTACACCGCTAAGGCCAATTTGGAAAAGATCAGGCCTCTGGCGGCAGTAAATGCGGTGAGCAAAAAGGACCTGGATGACGCCATCGGCCGGGAGGCTTCCGCCCGGGCCGGCGTGCAGGCTGCCAAGGCCGCGGTGCAAAAGGCCGACATCGATCTCAGTTTTACCAAGATCACCTCTCCCATCGATGGCATAGCCGGCATCGCCAAGGCCCAATTGGGCGACCTGGTGGGGAACCCCGGAGCTCCGGAGCTCACCACCGTATCCACGGTAGATCCCATTAAAGTGTTCATTCCCCTCAGCGAGCAGGAATATATGCACTTTACCCGGACGGCAGAGGCCAGAGGGGAATCCAACCGGGAAGGGCCCAGCCTGGAGCTGGTCCTGGCCGACGGCAGGGTCTTTCCCCATAAGGGCAAGGTTTACTTTGCGGACCGCCAGGTGGACGAGCGCACCGGCACCATCAAGGTGGCCACTCTCTTTCCCAATCCCGGCAATCTGCTGCGCCCCGGGCAGTTTGCCAA
>Ga0326728_10012869_pt1 | contig 18397 bp, 11 predicted proteins | sample MB3enrmetagenome_FD_207602 | JGI IMG/M metagenome (GOLD analysis project Ga0326728, IMG submission 207602) | Lab enriched peat soil microbial communities from McLean, Ithaca, NY, United States - MB31MN | ecosystem: Environmental > Terrestrial > Soil > Wetlands > Peat | place: USA: New York... | reverse complement strand
CTTGGGCGCGCTGCCTCGGCGTTCGGTTTTGTGCCGCTGTCGGCGCTCCAGATGGTGACCGTTCTTGTCATCACCGCTGGATACATCGCAGCGACAGAAGGGGCGAAGGCGTGGTTCTACAAAACGCGAAACCCAAGCCGGCCGCTTGCAATCGCATGACATTGCTGATCGGGGCTAAAATGAGAGCAGTAAGCACAACATTCATTTCGCAGGAAATCTAACCATGTCTCCCAGCGCTACTGAAACCCCGGTCGCGAGTGCCGGTTTGACGGCACAGGAAGCTGCGATTCGGCTGGACCAGTTCGGGCCCAATGAGCCTGCGGCGACACAGCGCCATTCTTTTCTCTCCGATCTCCTGCATGTGTTCATGAATGCGCTGGTGTTGATCCTGGTGATTGCCGCCATCGTATCGGCATTCACGGGAGACGCGGTAGATGCGGGAATTATCGGCGTTATTGTTCTGCTGAGCGGGGCTATCGACTTAATTCAGACATACCGCTCCCAGCGCGCCGTCGAACAACTGCGCGATCGGGTTGCCCCGACGGCAACCGTCCTCCGCGGCGGGGAGTGGAAAGAAATGCCGAGGCGTGACGTGGTGCCGGGCGACATCATCCGGCTTTCCGCCGGAGATCTGGTTCCCGCTGACGCACGACTCTTGATTGCGCGCGACATCTATGTCCAGCAAGGAATGCTAACCGGCGAATCGCTCCCCGTCGATAAAGAAGCGACCGGAGAGCCCGCCTCGACCAAAGCAGATGCGCACAACATGGTCTTCCTCGGCACCTCCATCGTGAGCGGAACGGCAACCGCCGAGGTCGTCGCCACAGGCGCGCGGACCGCCTTTGGCGATATAGCGGCTCGCTTGGCCGCACGCCCGGAGGAGACAGCCTTCGATAAAGGCTTGAAAAATTTTAGCCATCTCATTGCGCGAACGGTCTTGTTCCTCGTTCTGTTCCTGCTTGTGACCAGCATCGTACGCCACCGCGATCCGCTTCAATCTCTGATGTTTGCAGTTTCACTAGCCGTCGGCTTGACGCCCGAGTTCCTGCCCATGATTACATCGGTGACGCTTTCGAAAGGCGCCATCGCGATGGCCCACAAGAAAGTCATCGTCAAGCATCTGTCCTCGATTCAGAACCTCGGCAGTTTGGACGTGCTGTGCAGCGACAAAACGGGAACGCTCACGGCGGGAACCATGACGCTCGACCGCTCGCTCGATCCCTTCGGGAATCCCTCCCCGCGCCCGCTGGAGCTTGCCTATCTCAACAGCAAGTTCCAAACGGGTATCCGCAGTCCATTGGATGACGTCATTCTGCATCAGTCTCCACCCAAGACGGAAGATTACATCAAGCGCGACGAGATTCCATTCGATTTCGAGCGCAGGCGGCTTTCAGTGGTGGTGGAGAAGCAGTCCAAGCGGATGCTCGTTACGAAAGGTGCCCTGGAGGGGATTTTCCCACTGCTCTCCGGTTACGAGGTCGAAGGTAAGGCCGAACCCATCAGCCAGGATGCTGCCAAGCGAATCCAACAGACGAGTGACGAGCTAAATACGCAGGGATTCCGCTCCCTGGCAGTGGCCTACGTGGAAGTTCCTGTGCGCCCGGATTACTCCGTCGCGGACGAGCGCAATCTAGTCCTGGCCGGTTTTTTGAGCTTTGCTGATAAGCCGTTGCCTGACGCCGCCCAGGTTTTGGCTTCTTTGAAGCAGGACGGGGTTGAGGTCAAGATCATCTCCGGAGACAACGACCGCGTCACCGGCCACGTTTGCGCGCAGGTAGGAATCGAATCCGGTCACGTCGTCACGGGCGACGAATTGGATCACACGACGGACCCGGCGCTGGCCCACCTCGCCGAAGAGACGCGCGCCTTCGCGCGTATTTCCCCCGTACAGAAGAACCGTATCCTCCTCGCTCTCAAACACAACGGCCACGCAGTGGGGTTCATGGGTGACGGCATCAACGACGCGCCATCGCTGCACGCGGCCGACGTGGGCATTTCCGTTTCCAGCGCCGCGGACGTGGCTCGCGAGTCTGCCGACGTCATTCTCACTGAGCCGGGTCTGCGGGTCCTGCATGATGGCATCATCGAGGGGCGTAAGGCCTTTGGCAACGTGATGAAGTATTTGTTGATGGGCACGAGCTCAAACTTCGGGAATGTGCTCAGCATGGCGGCGGCATCGCTCTTCCTGCCGTTCTTGCCGATGCTGCCCACTCAAATCCTGCTGAATAACCTTCTCTACGACATAGGGCAACTCACCATTCCCACGGACAATGTCGACGAGACTTACCTCGATAAGCCCCAACGCTGGAATATCAATCTCGTTCGCAATTTCATGGTGTTTATCGGACCGATCAGCTCCCTCTTCGACTTTCTGACTTTCTATGTGTTGCTACATTTCTTCCACGCCAGCGAAGCGCAGTTTCACACCGGTTGGTTTGTCGAGTCCCTGGCGACCCAGACGCTGGTGCTGTTCGTCATCCGTACGTCCAAAAATCCGTTCCGCAGCCGTCCCAGTAATCCTTTGATCGCAACTTGCCTTGGGGTTGTGGCAATCGGGCTTTATTTGCCGTTCAGCCCGCTGGCTGGCGTGCTCGGCTTTACGCGGCTGCCGGGGTCATACTTTGCTTTTGTTGCCGTCGCGACGGCAGCCTATCTGTTGCTAGTGGAAGCCGGCAAACGGGTCCTTCTCCGTAAGGAAACCGGGAGGAATACGGCCAAGCCTGGACAGATCCTGGCGGTTGCAGCCTAGGCTTAGGCGAGGAGATATCTGAATTGGACACCATGAAGGCAGTGCGTATCCATCAATACGGCGGCCCGGAAGTCCTGATCTTCGAGGATGCCCCACGCCCTGTGCCGGGATTTGCGGAGGTCCTGATCAGAGTTCATGCTGCCGGGATAAACCCCATTGATTGGAAAATTCGCGCCGGCTACCTGAAAGATGTCCGTCCCTATACGTTCCCCTTGATTCTGGGTTGGGACCTGTCAGGGGTCGTCGAGGTGCTGGGTCCCGGCGCCGGCGAGTTTAAGATAAGGGATGAGGTTTACTCTCGGCCTGACAGCGCTCGTAACGGGGCTTATGCCCAATACATCGCGGTGAAGGAATTGGAAGTGGCCTTCAAGCCAAAATCGATTGACCACATCCACGCCGGCGCCATTCCTTTGGCGTGTTTGACAGCATGGCAGGCAATTTTCGATACCGCCGGGTTGAGCGCGGGTCAGAAAATTCTGATTCACGCCGCGGCCGGTGGCGTCGGCAGCTTTGCCGTGCAACTGGCGAAGTGGAAGGGGGCTTACGTGATCGGGACAGCTTCCGAGGAGAACCAGTCCTTTCTTCGGAAGTTGGGGGTCGATGAACCCATCGATTACGAAGAGACGCAATTTGAAGATTTCGTTCGCGACGTCGACGTGGTATTCGACACCATCGGTGGGGACACCCAAAAACGTTCATGGAAAGTGTTGAAGAAGGGCGGAATCCTCGTCTCCATTGCGGCTCCGCCATCGGCAGAAGAGGCAGCGAAGAGCGGCGTAAGGCAGGCGTACATTCGCATGACGCCCAATGGCGCGGAATTGACTGAGATCACCAGGCTCGTCGATACCGGAAAACTGAAACCGGTGGTTGAAACTGTTCTGCCGCTTGCGGACGCCCGGCAGGCCCACGAACTCAGTCAAATGGGCCATACACGCGGCAAAATCGTCTTGCGTGTCCTCTAATGATCGCTGGAAGGAACGCGCCGAGGCGATGGAGCGGAATTGGGAAGGTAAATTAGCCATGATACGAAGGATCATGTTTACAGTCGCATTGTTGATCTTGATTGGTACGGTCGTCATGCCCGGCCTTTCTCAGTCGAATCCTGACCTGGAAGAATTCTTTCGGCAGAACATTGGACTGAGTGATGACCAGATCGCCGCCATCCGCGGCGGACAGGCGGTCACGATGGCCCTCCCGCCTCGCACGCCGGCCGAGGTCCTGTTGTTTGGCGCGATCTATATCCATGCTGCTCCTGAGACCTACTTCCAGTTTGCCCGCAATTTCGACCGCCTTCGCAAGACTCCGGGGTTTTTGGCGCTTGCGGTGTTCACCGACCCACCGCAGCTTTCTGACTTGAAGGGCTTCGCATTCGACAGCGATGACATCCAGGACTTGAAGAAATGCGAACCCGGTGACTGTCGGATTCAGATGCCTGCGACCTCGATCGCAGAGCTTCACCGGGTCATTAATTGGTCTGCCCCCAACGTGGACGATCAAGTGAATCAACTCCTCCAGAAGACGGCGCTGGAGCGTGTGCTTGCCTACCAGCGCGAGGGCAATAAGGCCCTGGGGATTTATAACGACAAGCGTGACCCGACCGCAGTGCCTGAACAGTTCGCCTATCTCCTCAGTTACGACAATGCCTTATCAGAGCACGAGCCGGATTTCTACCATTACCTTCTCGCCTACCCCCGTGCGAAGCCCCCAAACTACGAGGACACGTTCTATTGGGCTAAGGTGAAATTCGGATTGAAGCCGACGTTGCGCATCGAGCACATGGTGACCATGCGCGGGAGGCCTGCCGACCCTATAGCAAGTGCCATTGCCAGAAAGCAGCTCTATTCGAGCCATTACTTTCAGACCGCGTTGGATCTCTCCATCTGCGTCCGCGACCGTGAGGACCCGAATCGAACGGGCTTCTATCTGATCCAGGCCCTGGGTTCGGAGCAGGCGGGTCTGACCGGCGCCAAGGGATCGATCGTGCGCAAGGCTGCCGTAGGACGCGCGGTTTCAAATCTCCAAAAGGCGCTCATGTCTATAAAGAACACGCTGGAAGATAACCGATAGACCTTAGCCGATTGGCCTGTAGGCGACAAGACCTGAGAACATAGCAAGTTCACTTCTTGATGGTATGCCGGTAGCTCACTGCGAGGTGCAAAATGACACCGTTGGAACCCCAAATGCGCGTTGCCCCGAAGAGGATCTTGTTGGCCACAGATTTCTCCCCCGCATCGGAGGTGACGCTGCCCTACGCATTGACGATCGCTCGCCACTATGGCTCAGAGCTTTTGGTTGCCCACGTGATCCCCCCGGAATTTGCAGACCTCATAGCACCTGGGCGGCAATCAACGATCCCCCAGGAGGCCCAGCGATTCGCACAACAAAACATGGAGCGTTTCCTCCATGCCGGACGTGATTGGGGCGTTTCGTGCCAACCCTTAATCGGGGAAGGTGCGATCTGGGATGTTCTTCAGGGTATGATCCAACAAAACGGCATCGATCTAATTGTCGTAGGGACTCACGGACGTCGAGGCCTGCGTAAGCTACTGCTCGGCTCCGTAGCGGAAGAGGTCTTTCGAATGGCGCCGTGTCCGGTACTCACAGTCGGACCGAAAACCTCGGAGATAGAGTCGATGGATGTTCATCTGGACCACATCCTTTATCCGCTGGAGTTCGTCCCTGACACCAGCGATGCCGCAGCCTATGCCGTCTCATTAGCTGAGGAATACCATGCCAGGCTGACCTTCATGAAGGTCCTTGCGCAGGTAGTTCCCTCCCCGGACGTGAATGACGCGGTCGAGGAACCTGTCAGGCACTGGATGGATGATCACATTCCAATGGAATCAGACCTGCGCCAGCGCACAAGCTTTGAGCCAGGGTTTGGTCCGGCGGCGGAAGTAATTCTCAAGTTCGCCCGTGAACGCAGCGTGGATTTGATCGTGATGGGCGTGCGGCGTCTGGATCCGGTCACGGCTGCGCACCTTCCCAAACCCGATACTGCCTACGAGGTGGTCGCCACTTCACCTTGTCCTGTGCTCACTGTGCGGTGATATTCACTGGGTCGAATTACTTTGGCCGCAACGAAGCGCAGGGCCCGAACAAGTTTGGCCTGGCATGATCCATCGGAGAGCGAAAACATTTCTGGCGTGCCTGGTGTTCGCGGTGGTGTTCAGCCTTATGCTGGCTGGCGGCGCGGCGGGGCAGGGAACTCCCACGGGGAACGATTTCGGGTTACACTTTGGACCATGGGCTGCCCATGCTCTGGTCATCGGTGGTCGTCGAGAGCGCGACCACGGGCGGGAGGCGGAGGGTTTTGTCGAACCAGGAGCGCGCGTATAGCGTTCCGACGCTATTGCCAGGCTCATATAATCTGATAATCGAGGCAGAAAGATTTATGATTCACCAGAATGGTGTGGTTATCGAAGCGGACTAAATGACACGGCTGGACTTTACCTTGACGATTGGCAGAGAAACGGACAACATTACCCTTTTGGGGAGCACGCCCGTGCTCAATGAGCCGAGATGTTCAGCGGGCCGCTAGTTGGATGATCCGGCTCCCGCTGCCCGAGTAGGTCTTTCCGAAATTGGGGGCGGCAACACCCCATCGCGTGTATCCCCCCAGAGTCAAGCCTGGGCTGAGGGCAGGATTACCAAGGTTGAAGTGATTGAACGCATCGAACCAGTCGGTTCTGATTTGCATCCGGAGGGATTCCTTGATGGGAAAGGTCTTCATTAAGCTCATGTCCCAATCCTCCGACCACGGACCCCAAATGACATTCCGCGAAGCGTCACCGTAGGTCCACTTCTGGGGAGACACCCCCGCGAGCGATGTCATGCGAATGTTGTCGACCGGCATAAAGCGGCACGCCGGCAACCCGGTCCGGGCGCCCCCCCCACCAGCCAATGATGTTTGTGGGTGAACCGCCCCCGTTACGGCACTTCCTACTCTGCCGACTTTGGCAACCAAGGAACGGCTTTGCTGGCCCAAACGCTGGACGGATACGTGCTTCGAAGTTCCTCGGCGGCTTTGCCCAGCACCGCGTGGTCATTAGTCGCCTTGTAATGCGTCACGGCCCGCCAGTACATCGCGCCTGGCGCAGAATGGGAACGCCCAAAGCGCGTCACCACGTCGCCGTACCAGCGATCCGCATCGGGATACTTCTTGTGGACGAACGCGATCCGGCCGAGACCGCTCTCCAGAGCCGCGACGAAATCCTGATTGGGCAGATAGCCTTCCAGTCGGACGCGTTCCTTGCCGTCGCTGTCGAGCAGAAGCACCGTCGGCGTCCAGACGGCTTCGAAACGATGGAACCACGCGGGATGTTCCTTGATGTGGGCTTTGACGGGCAAGAAATTCTGGTGGATGAACTCGGCGGTCTTCTGGTCTTCGTAGGACTCGGCATCCAGCCGAGCGCAGGCGGGTCAGGCAGGAGCCGCACTGAAGTCCAGCAAAATGGGGCGGTCTTGCTGTTTAGCTGCAATCAGCGCCTGATCGACATCTTTGCTCCAATTTACGGCCATTATTCACCTCCTTCAATAATCATAAAAGGTAAAACGCCGGATGAAAAGCCCCCATTGAGGGGGACCGGACGGGGACGGGGAATTCGCCAGATTTAGATAGGCGTTCACGGTTGACAGTCCACAGTTAACAGCCAGGGCATTGTGGATTTTTTTGCTGTGAACTGCAAACTGTGAACTGTAGACTGTTCGTGTGATCTACCTGGACCACAATGCGACGACGCCCGTTCTGCCGGAAGTCCTGGAGGCGATGATGCCGTACCTCACGGCGGAATGGGGCAATCCGTCGAGCGTGTATAAATTCGGCGCGAAACTCAAGTCGGTGATCGAAACCGCCCGCGAACAGGTGGCGGAGCTGATTGGCGCGCACCCCATGGATGTGATTTTTACCTCCTGCGCGACGGAGAGCAATAATGCCGCGATCGCGGCGGCCCTGAAGGCAAACCCCACCAAACGGCACATCGTGACTTCCCAGGTGGAACATTCCTCAGTGTTGAATTACTGCATGGCGCTGGAAAAGCAAAGCCAAGATTCACCACAGAGCACACAGAGCGCACAGAGAACAGCTCCCCAGTCTGCCTCTGTGTTCTCTGTGCCCTCTGTGGTGAATGGCCCTTCGGATGGCTACCGCGTCACCTATTTGCCAGTTGACCGCGAGGGGCTTATTGAATTTGGCCGACCTGGAGGCTGCGATCACGGATGAGACCGCCGTGGTGTCGCTGGGTGTCAAATGCTGGCCGTCGAAACCAGTTGCCTGAGAGCTAAGTCGATCAATCGATCGTCAAAGAGGCGAAGCTTGCGGTCCGCGGCGGACTTCTCTCCAGGCCATTTGCTCAGCCCCTCACGAATACCAGCGACGCTCGGTTCGCACCGCTCTCGCGCTATGAGCCAATCGACGGTGGCAAGAAGCTCCATCCCCAGGGGCGATTCGAACCCATCGATTCGCTTGGCAGTCAGGTCCAGAACCTTTCTGAGCGTTTTCGCTGCATCCTGTTTGAAATAGAGATCGACGTAGTTGCGGCGCTCCTCATTGAAACTGATGGTGTCCGACGGCCCTGCGTCGCTTAGCCGTTTGTCGCAATGGAGATAAGTTCCGTCGAGGTTATTGAGCAGATGGCGAAGCCGGTCCGAATATGGGCCGTACTTGTCAGCGACAAATTGAAAATTCAAAGGATCATCAATCCCTAGCGACTGAATGGTGCGCTCGAGAAACCATCCGAGTTTTTGAACTTCCAGGTACGTGCATTCAATGCCCAGCACCCAATATCGTCGAATCATCTCCGCCACCAGCGCACGCGCCGGGGTGAGCTTATCCACACCCGTCCGTTTGGCGACATTCTGATATTTGGCCGTGGGCTCATAGACTATTACATCGACATCCTCAAGGTCGCCGAGAACGCGTTCCACCTGCTGCCGCACTTCGGACCAGTCCAACCCACCGTTGCCGGACCCGAGCGGCGGCAGGGCGATGGAGCGGATATGTTTCTGATGAATCACTCGCTTCAAATCGCCCAAGCCCTCGGTAATCCACTCCAACTTGGAGGGCTGCCGCCAATGCTTCTTACTTGGGAAATTGATGATCCACCGAGGGCCACTAAGCGCGCCAGTTTCAGTGACAAACATCTGCCCAATCTTCATCTGATGATGTTTGCAAGCATCTTCGTAAGCAAGGAAGTTGGCCGGGAATGCCTCTTTAAACATCAAGGCGATTCCCTTGCCCATCACTCCCACCGTGTTCACCGTGTTCACCAACGCTTCAACCGGCGCTTCGAGCAGATTGCCTTGTGTGAACTTCATCATCAGAAATACCAATTGGCCTGGACCGTAGTCTTGATCTTCAGGTCGCGCTGTTCGAGGTGATCCTCAACCCAGCTCTTAACCGCGCTCGTATAACAGCCTATTCCCATTATGGCATCAAGAGGTACGCACTTCCAGACGAGCGCCTCTGCTTGATAGCGCTCCTTCTTCCCTGGGTCATTCGGATCATTTCTGAAATCGCGGCGGTTCAGCAGAGGCCAATCAATTTGGTCGAGGTGATTCAAATCCGTGAAGTAATTCGCCATCACCACATACGCGTGCCTGTCCGTGAATACGAACGGGATGCCAAGTTCCGAAATCTTGAACAAGGACGAGACCAGAATGACAATCTCCTCGTTCGGAACCCTCGGTACACCACCAAACCCTGTCTTGATGTTATACATCATTATCGAAAATGGCGTGAAATAAAAGGAGACATAATCGCTCAATGTTCCTCGCGGACCAGCCTCGACCACGCGGTGAGAGCGTTTGTCGATCAGATCGGGATTCCCGATGCTCCGGTAGTTGGGGTCAAACAGCTCCGCGTTCCGAGCATGTAGCCCATGGTCGAGAGTCCACGGGAGGTTGTCCCGGTGAACGATCCGAAAAATCAGGGCTTTCACCGCAGTCAGGCTCATCTAATGTCGATTCCTGCAGGGCACGCGACACACGAGAAACAGCCGCTAGGACGCGCCACCTGCGTCCTTGAGCGACGGCTGACTTGGCAACAGTGTACCACGAGCCCACCGGGAATGGGATTCGCCCTGTCCCCCGCACCTAGTCCCCGGCACCTGTTTTCCCCGAACCTAAATTCCGAATCCCAAACCCCTGTATTTCCCACGGGCGTTCACATGTTATAGATAGGAATACCAGGCGAAGAGCCGCACAGGAACGCAAAACGCGCGTACCTGTGCGCTACCAGCTCCGTGACTCCATGCCCCGGCAATGAAAATGCCTATGCCGAAGGCACCTTGGAGTGTGGTAGCAGCAGCTACCGCTTTCCGCCTTCGATTTATATGGGCCATGTGCAAGGGGCGGCGAAAAAAGCCGTAGCTGCTGCTACCGCACTCCAAAAGCGCTGCGCGCATTTTCGAGTCATCGGCTCATGGGAGATACAATTTCACTTTTGCTTTTTGACTTTTGCGTTTTGCCTTTTGACTTTTGACTTTCTTTTCCTTCTGACTCCTGTCTCCTGACTCCTTCTTCTGATGTAGAATACACGCCGGAATGAAAAGGCCGCGCAAGTACAGACGGGCCATTATGGCGCTGGGCATCATCCTGGCGTGCTGCCCCTGTGTTTTCGCCTTAGACCCATCCCTCGCCATAAGTCAATACGGGCACACCGCGTGGACGACTCGCGAACGCTTTTCCAAAGGGACTATCAACGCGATTGCGCAGACGCCCGACGGTTATCTCTGGCTGGGCACGGAATTCGGCTTGCTTCGCTTCGATGGCGTTCGGAATGTTCCCTGGCAGCCGCCGGCAGGTTATCATCTGGCCAGCAGCAATGTTCGAAGCCTTCTCGGCGCACGCGATGGGACTCTTTGGATTGGCACTTGGAAACGGATGGCAAGTTGGAAGGATGGCAAGCTGATACATTACCCGGAACTTGATGGACGGAGCTATCGGACCGGGTAGCATTACCGTCTAATGCTGTTCGGATGCGAAGGTGGGAAAAATGGCTTCTCGCCGACGGCTTCTGCTTCGGGATAGCTGGCCCGGCACGACGATTGCGGCCACGTTGGGCTGTTATCTCGCCTACCTCTGGTTACTGGCAGGCTCGGTTTACGCCCTCGATCCGCACAAGCATGTCACCCAGTACATCCACACCTCTTGGCGGGTGCGAGATGGGTCCGCACCGGGCTCGCCCGGGAATCTTCGCTTCACCCATCTGTCGGTTGCGGACGGACTCTCGCACGCTGATGTGCGGGCGATTGCCCAGGACCATCAAGGATTCATGTGGTTTGGTACGTGGCTCGGCGGGCTGAATCGCTATGACGGATACACCTTCAAGGTCTACGAGCACGACGACCAGGACGAGCGAAGCCTCAACAATGACACTGTGCGGACACTGTTCGTAGATCATACCGGCGTTCTGTGGATATCGACCATGGGTCCTGGCCTTGAACGGTACGACCGGGATACGGATTCCTTTACTCACTACCGGCATGACCCGCATGATGCCGACAGCCTGCCCGATAACAATGTCAAGGCCTTCTTCGAGGATGAAACCGGCACACTGTGGGTGGGTACCCATGCCGGTCTCAGCCGTTTCGATCGGTCTAGGGGTAAGTTCTTCACCTACAGGGCCCGTCCGGACGATCCGGCCAGCTTGGGCGAGACCCATGTTCAATCCATTGGACTGGATGTCAACACTGGCTTGCTCTGGGTAGGCACAGAAGATGATGGCGTGAGAGTGCTGGATCGCTCCACCGGACATTTCACCTCGTATGCCCATGACCCTAACGATCCGGGAAGCTTGGGCGTCGGTCGGGTGAACCATATCTTTCAGGATCGCGCCGGCACAATGTGGCTTTCCACGCCTTTCGGCTTAAATCGCTTCGATTCCCGGACACACACATTTCTTCGGTATACGCATGATCCCCGGAACCTCGACAGCCTGGGCGACAGCGCCGTTCTGGAAACCTATGAGGACCGGGCGGGGCGCTTCTGGGTGGCCACCAACACGGGCCTGGATCTGATGGATCGCGCGCGCGGGACGTTCGCCCACTTTGCTCATAACCCCAGCGATCCCTCCAGCGTGAGCAGCAACATCCTCAACTATGAGGCGCTGTGCGAGGATACTTCGGGCGCACTGTGGATTGGCACGCGGTCCACCGGGGTCGACCGGCTGGTCAGTGAGCCACCGAGATTCACCACCTATCGCCATAATTCCCAGGATGACAAAAGTCTGGGCAACAACGCCGTCAACGGACTTGCGATAGATTCCGGGGGGGAGATGTGGATCGGCACGGAAACCGGCCTGGACCGCTTCGATGGGAAGACCTTCAGCCACTATAATCCCAACGATCCCAGCAGCCTGAGCCCCGGACCGCAACGCGTGGTCGCCCAGGATGCCCGCGGCGTGGTGTGGACCGCGAGCTACGGCGGGGGCTTGGACCGGCTGGATGGACAGCGCTTCACGCATTTTCGCCATGATCCCAAAAACCCCGACAGCCTGGCTGACGACGCGATAAGCAGTCTGGTACCCGACCCTAAGAAGGGGCTGTGGATCGGGGTACACGGCAAGGGGCTGGACTATTTCGATGGGCAGCACTTCACGCATTTCACGCCGGAACCGAAGAACCCCGCCGGCCTCCCGACCCACTTGGTGACCCCTGTGCTGCTCGATCAGAGCGGAGTGCTCTGGATTGCAACGTCCGACATGGGGCTGGTGCGGTTCGACACGAATTCCCGCAAGTTCACAACCTATCTCATGGACCCGGCACAGCCGGGCAGCCAAGCCGCGAACTGGACGGAGGATGTCTATTCCGACGGCGCAAGCATTTGGGTCGCCGCGTCCACCGGGCTGTTCCGCTTCGATCCGGAGACCGGCAGGTTTACCCGCCACTACACCGAAAGGGACGGCCTGCCCAACAATTCCGTTGTGGGGATCCTGGGAGATGCGCGGGGCAACCTCTGGCTCAGCACGGTGAGGGGATTATCCAAATTCGACCCCAAGGCGGAGACCTTCCGCAATTACGATGAGTTCGACGGACTCCAAGGCGATCAGTTCACGATTCTTTCCCGTGCCAAGGCGCCTGACGGCCGGCTGTTCTTCGGCGGCCCCAACGGACTGAGCGCTTTTTATCCCGACCGCCTTGTCGATAACCCAACCCCTCCGCCCGTGCTGCTTACTGAATTTGAGCTGTCCAACAAGCCGGTAAAAATCGGCGGCAAGGATTCGCCGCTCCGGCAAGCCATCAATGTCGCGTCGAGCCTCACTCTCCGCTACGGTCAATCGGTCTTTCGCTTCCAGTTCGCGGCGCTGGACTTCACCGCCCCACAGAAAAACCGGTACGCCTATAGACTCGAGGGGTTCGATCGCGACTGGCAATACACCGATGCCACGCGTCGCTTTGCCACCTATACCCATCTTGACCCCGGCGACTATACGTTTCGCGTCAAGGCCTCCAATAATGATGGAGTCTGGAATGAGCAGGGGGTTGCGCTTCATATCCGGATACTGCCGCCTTGGTGGAACACCTGGTGGTTCCGCGCGCTCTACGCGGCCATTTTCCTGGCCCTGCTGTGGGTGGCCTACCAGTTGCGCGTCCACCAACTTCAGAGGGAGTCCAAGCAGCTACGGGACGTGATCGACACCATCCCGGGATATGTCTGGAGCGCTCTGCCGGAAGGCTCCATCGATTTCATCAATCGGCGTTGGCTCGAGTTCAGCGGACTCTCTTTGGAGGAGGGGTTGGGTCGGGGCTGGGAGGCGGCAGTTCACCCGGACGACCTTGCCAGGTTCGTGGACGAGTGGCGCGCGGCCGTGGCCTCCGGGAAGGCGATGGAAAGTGAAGCCCGCGTACGCGGGGCCGACGGGCAGTATCGGTGGCTGTTGATTCGCAACGTACCTCTCCACGACGAACGGGGAAAGATCGTCAAGTGGTATGGCACGAGTACCGACATCGAAGATCGTAAGCAGGCCGAAAATGCCCTGCGTCAGGCGCAGGCGGACCTCGCGCACGTCACGCGGATTATGACCATGGGAGAGTTAGCCGCCTCCATCGCTCACGAAGTCAACCAGCCGCTTTCGGGTGTAGTGGTGAACGGCAATGCTTGCTTGCGCTGGCTGGCGGGGGAATCGCCCAATCTGGAGGAAGCTCGGGAAGCGGTCCAGCGTATCGTCCGCGACGGGAAGCGGGCGGGCGACGTGATCGCCCGGATTCGGGCGCTGGCGACCAAAACGGCCCCCGCCAAGGAACGGCTGGATATGAACGAGGCCATTCGGGAGGTCATCGCCCTTGCCGGGGACGAAGTGCGCAAAAACCGTGTGGCAGTTCGGACAGAATTCGCGCCTGATCTCTTACCGGTGGCGGGCGATCGAGTGCAGCTTCAGCAGGTGGTCCTGAACCTGGTTATGAACGGGGTCGAAGCCATGAGTAGGGTGGAAGAGCGGCCGCGAGAGCTGATCGTCAGAACACAAAACGATGATGGCGGCCAGGTGCGGGTTACCGTCCAGGATTCGGGGATGGGTCTTGACCCGCAGAGCATGGAACGGATGTTTGAGGCTTTCTACACCACCAAGCCCGGGGGCATGGGCATGGGCCTCTCGATCAGCCGCTCCATTATTCAGAATCACGGGGGCAAGCTCTGGGCGGAGGCGAATGACGGGCCAGGCATCAGCGTTCAGTTCACTATTCCGAAGTACCAACAATAGGAGTCCGCTTTGGCGTGGCGCGCGGCGCTAGTTTTTATTTCACACAGTCCAGCAAAGCCGAGGGTGCTCAATGATGGATAAACGAACCTCTGGATCCTGGCGTACGGCCTGGGAATGTTTATTAGCCATCATGGCGGTGGCCGTGTTGACCTTTGTCAGCTTTCGTCTCCATGCCGGTCCTGCCATGGCCGCCCTCCTCTTCTTTTTTTTGGTCATATTGATTTCCCTGTGGGCAGGATTCCTTCCGACGGCCCTCGCCTGCGCCGTGGCTGCTTTGTGCTTTGTCTACTTCTTTACTCAACCGATTTACCACCTTTGGATGAGCGAGCCCGTGGAAATTGCCGCGACGATGGCGTTCTCGAGCACGGCCCTGATCATCAGCCGCCTGCTCGCGAGGGTAAGAGAGCGGACCGCCGAGGTCCAGCAGACCAACGAGCAGTTGCAGGCGGAAATCGCCGAGCGCAAGCTGGCGGAAGAAAAGATTCGGCAGAGCGAAGCAGAGCTTCAGCAGCTTATTGACGCGATTCCCCAGCAAGTCTTTGTATTCGATGCGGATTGGAGTCCGCTTTTTGCCAACCGGCGAGAACGGGAATACACCGGCCTTACTCCGGAAGAGGCGCAGTCAAAAGACGCCCTGGCCAGAATCTTTCATCCCGAAGATCTGAAGAAGTTAGAGGCCCTCCGTCAGCGCATGCTTTCCGAGAACGTCCCTTCCGAGATGGAGGCACGAATCCGGGGCAAGGACGGGCAGTATCGCTGGTTTTTGATCCGCGACAATCCATTGCGGGACGAGCAGGGACGCGTCCTGCGGTGGTACGGCACGCGGACCGATATCGAGGACCGCAAGCGGGCGGAGGAGGCGCTGCGGCAAAGCGCGACCAAGTTGCGCTGGGAGCAGAGCATCCTGACCGAGGCCGAGAAGCTGACCCACACAGGCGCGTGGGAATGGGATGTCGTGTCGGGCGTCTGGAGCTTCTCTGATGAGTGGCTAAGGATACACGGAACTGACAGAAAAACGCTGACTCCAGAAGAGCTGATCGTCATTGCCCACCCAGACGACCGCCCATCCATCCTCCAAGCGTTCGAGGAGGTTCGGCAGGGGGAGAGGCCGTACAATATTGAGCATCGCATTATCCAGCAGGATACAGGGAAGGTCAGGGTAGTGAGGGCCAGTGGAAAATTCGTGCGTGACGAGGAGGGAAAGGTCGCGAAGGTTTACGGTTGTGCGCAGGACATCACGGAACAGAAGCAGGCGGAGGAGGCGTTGCACCGTTTGAACCGCGAACTGCGGGCCCTCAGCGAATGCAACCAGTCTCTGATGCGTGCAAACGACGAGCCGACACTTTTGCGCGAAATCTGCCGCATTGTCTGCGAGGAGGCTGGCTACCGCATGGCGTGGGTGGCCTATGCCCAACACGACGAGGCCCAAAGCGTGCGCCCAGCCGCGTGGACCGGAACCGACGAGGGATATCTCGCCAACCTCGGCATCACTTGGGCCGACACGGAGCGTGGGCGCGACATCATCGGAACGGCCATCCGGAGCGGGAAAACCTGCTGGATTAAGGATTACGCAACGGATCCTGAAGTCGCGCCGTGGCGGGAGAGTGCTTTGCGGCACGGTTTCCGTTCCGCCATCGCCCTGCCGCTCAAGGACGAACATGCAAACATCTTCGGCAGTCTTAACATCTATTCCGCCCAGCCCAACGCTTTTGCATCGGAAGAGATTCGGCTGCTTGAAGAACTGGCTGGCGACTTGGCCTTCGGCATCGTCACCCTGCGTTCCCGGGCCGCACGCCAAGGGGCGGAAGAGAAAGTCCGGCAGCAGGAGATGGAGTTGCGGCAGGTCCTGGATCTGACGCCGCTCTTGGTCGCCGAATTTGGGCCCGACCGGGAACGCCTCTATGCCAACCGGCCCACGCTCGATTATGTCGGTGTGACCCTTGAGGAGTGGCAGAGTATCTCCGATCGTTTCTGGTTTTATCATCCGGATGACCGGGAACGCCTGGCAGCAGATGTGTACACGGGGCCCAGAAGCGAAGTTCCCCATGAATTTGAAGCGCGGTTCCGGAAAGGTGATGGGAGCTATCGGTGGTTTTTGTTCCGCGACAATCCCTTGCGCGACGAGCAGGGACGCATCACACGCTGGTATTTCTCAGCTACCGACATCGAAGACCGCAAGTGCGCGGAAGAGGAGCACCGGGCGCGGGTCTGGTTCCTGGAACGCATGGACCGGGTCAACCGGGCCATAGGAGGGACCAATGACCTCGAGCAGATGACGGGCGATGTCGTCAATGCCATGCTGTCCATTTTCGAGAGCGACCGGGCCTTTCTGTACTACCCGTGCGATCCGGATGCCCCTTCCTTTGAGGTGTTCATGGAGCGGACGCGACCGGAATATCCGGGAGCAAGAGGCGTCTTTCCCATGACTCCGGAGACGGCCAGGGGCTTTCAAATCATGCGTGCGTCCAGCGGAGTGGTAACCTTTGGTCCCGGATGCGACTACCCGCTGATCGGAGACTTCGCCAAGCGTTTCGGCCACCAGTCCTCCATTGGCATCACCTTATATCCGAAAACCGGCCAGCCGTGGGTGTTGGCGATGCAGCAGTGCGCTTATCCGCGCGCCTGGACGGCGGAGGAAAGGAAGCTGCTGGAGGAGATTGCTCGGCGGCTGACCGACTCGCTCACCAGCCTGCTGATGTTCCGCAGCCTGCGTGAAAGCGAGGAAGCTCTGATGCGAAGTGAAGCTTATCTGGCCGAAGCGCAGAGGCTAACCCACACTGGCGCTTGGGCCACCGACCCCGCGCCCGAGCCGTTGTACTGGTCTGAGGAATTGTTCCGGCTTTATGGATTGGACCCGCAAGACGGATTACCCACGCACGATCAGGCGATGCAGCACATACATCCGGAAGACCGCGACAAGTACGCGCGGGCGTTCCATAGGGTAATCGACCAGAAGGTGGATTCCGACGTCGAGTTCAGAACCGTGTTGCCCGATGGAGCAATCAGGTACCTCCATGGCCTGGGGCATCCGGTTTTAAATGCCCGTGGAGAACTTGTTGAAGTGGTGGGCACGACGGTCGATATCACGGAACGCAAGCATGCCGAGGAAGCGCTGCGGGCGCAGGCAGCTCTGCTCGATCTTACCCACGACACCGTTTTTGTGATGGATATGGAGGGGGTGATCAAGTACTGGAATCGGGGCGCCGAGGAGCGCTACGGTTGGACCGCCGAACACGCCTTAGGCAAAGTTGTTCATGACCTGCTGAAGACCGTCTTCCCGGGGCCGCTGGAGGAGATTCGAGCGGAAGTGAGCCGTACCGGCCGTTGGGAAGGCGAGATACTGCATACCAAAAAGGACGGAACCCAGGTGGTGGTGGCGAGCCGTTGGGCTTTGCAGCGGGACGAGCGGGGCGCACCCCAGGCCATCCTGGAGACCAATAACGACATCACCCTGCGCAAGCGGGCCGAGGAAGCCTTGCGGCTATCCAATGCTTATAACCGCAGCCTCATCGAAGCCAGCGTCGATCCGCTGGTGACGATCGGGCCGGACGGCAAGATCACGGACGTCAATGCGGCCACCGAGGCGGCCACGGGCCGCTCCCGCGGCGAACTGGTCGGCACCGATTTCTGCGACTACTTCACCGAGCCTTCCAAGGCCCGGGCCGGTTACGAGCAGGTGTTCCGGGAGGGGGTGGTGCGGGATTATCCCTTGGAGCTGCGGCATCGGGACGGAGGGGTGATGTCGGTGTTGTACAACGCTTCGGTCTATCGGGACGAGTCGGGCCGGGTCACGGGTGTGTTCGCCGCCGCTCGCGATATCACCAAGCGCCAGCGGGCCGAGGAAGCCTTGCGGCTGTCCAATGCTTATAACCGCAGCCTCATCGAAGCCAGCGTCGATCCGCTGGTGACGATCGGGCCGGACGGCAAGATCACGGACGTCAATGCCGCCA
>Ga0326728_10012868_pt1 | contig 18398 bp, 16 predicted proteins | sample MB3enrmetagenome_FD_207602 | JGI IMG/M metagenome (GOLD analysis project Ga0326728, IMG submission 207602) | Lab enriched peat soil microbial communities from McLean, Ithaca, NY, United States - MB31MN | ecosystem: Environmental > Terrestrial > Soil > Wetlands > Peat | place: USA: New York... | reverse complement strand
GTCTGCAATTGACGCTGCGAAAAGCCTATGGCTTTCGTACCTTCCGCGCCGCCGAAGTCGCTCTCTATCACACTCTTGGAGCTCTACCTGAACCGGAGTCGACCCACAAATTCTGCTGAGGAACCCGAAAGAAAAGGGGGCCCCATAATGAAGGTATTACCCTATGGTTTGCTGAAAACAAAGTAGATAAGAAAATGACTTGACTCAAAACCACCGCGACCCCTAAATGTTTAACAAAAATAAGCCACTTAGCCCTGCTAGGCCTAAATGTTATTGAGAAGAAAGGAGGTTAGGAGAAGACCAGTGACGAGTGAGCAGTCACAAGAAAAAGCCGAATTCCGGAGAGGAAATACGGGTAGGGCGAGATCCTTCGTGAGGCTCCAGGGTGACAGCGCAGCGGCCAGCGGCGGCGGCCGAACCCCGGCGCGACACACTTCAAAAGCAGCGACAAGTGGCGAGTGAACAGTGACCAGAAACAGGCAAAGTCTGAAGGGGAAAGGGCGGCGACGCCAGCGGCCTAACCCCCCGCGTGACACACACTCTCCCACATCGGCTATCGGCTGTGTCAGGTGAAAAAATGAATCAATTCGCTGACTTCGAAAATCTCAAATCGAAGATCAAAGAGCGAATATCACTTAATTACCCAATGGCCCGATGGTTCAATCGCCCAGCGAAGATCCGCTTCCCCGGATTTCTGTTATGACAATCGCCTCCGCTGGGAATAGAATCGCAAGTTCAGGTCAAGTGGCCGGGTGGCGTTTTCGTTTGCGTCCTGCCGTATGAATCCGCGCCACTCCATGCAAAGGATACCCATGATAGTTCCCTATTCCGATTTGAAAGGTCAATACGCCGCGCTGCGCGAGGAGGTTCTGGCGGCGCTCGACCGCGTGGGCAGCAAGGCCGCTTTTGTCCTGGGCGAAGAAGTTCAGGAGTTCGAACGGGAATTTGCGGCTTACTGCGGCGTGGAGCACTGCGTGGCGGTGAACTCCGGGACTAGCGCCCTGCATCTGGCGCTACTAGGGGTGGGCGTGCAGGCCGGTGACGAGGTCATTACCACGCCGAACACTTATATCGCCACGGCGGGAGCCATTTCCTATACCGGCGCGAAGCCCGTGTTTGTCGACATCGACCCGCGCACGGCCAACATCGACCCCGGTCAAATCGCGGCGGCCGTAACCGCGCGCACGCGGGCCATCCTCCCCGTGCATCTTTACGGCCTGGCGGCGGAGATGGACGCCATCCTGGAGGTCGCGGCGCGGCACAAGCTGGCCGTCATCGAGGACGCCTGCCAGGCGCACGGTGCGAGCTACCACGGCAAGCGAGTGGGAAGCATTGGCCACGCGGCGGCATTCAGCTTTTATCCCACGAAAAACCTGGGCGCCTATGGAGAAGGGGGCGCCCTCACCACCCACGACGAGGCGCTGGCGGCGCGGGCGCGCACCCTGCGCTCCCACGGCGAGTTGCGCCGCTACTTTCACGATTTCATCGGTTACAACTATCGCATGGAAGGGTTTCAGGGCGCGATCCTGCGCCTCAAGCTGCCACGGCTGGAGCAATGGAATGCCCGGCGAAAGGAGTTGGCAGAAATTTACCGCCGCACCCTGGCCGGCGCGCGCGTGGACCTGCAAGAGGGGGGCGCCGGCAGTGAGCGCGTCCATCACCTTATGGTCGTTTACGTCGCGGACCGCAATGCCGTCCGCGCCCGGCTGGAAGAACGCGGTGTGCAGACCAGCGTCCATTACCCGCTCCCCATTCATCTGCAAAAAGCTTATCAATACCTGGGCTATCAGCGAGGAGATTTGCCACAGGCGGAAAGGGCCTGCGAGCGCGTCATCAGCATGCCGCTTTACCCCGAAATGACCCCTGAGCAGGCGGCTTACGCAGCCCGGACGCTGCGGGAAATTGTGGGCGAGAAATGACCAGGGATCGAAACTCGAGAAGCGAAAGTCGAAAACCGCCGCGAATTTCGCGTTTCGATTTTCACGTTTCGAGCAGTGTCGGCACGCGACCCCATGATTGGTGTTGAATTGCTGGAGGTGAATCGGAAGCCATGAATCAGCGGCGCAGTTTCGCTTGGATGGACCTTCTGTGGCTGGCATTTCTGGCCGGATTGGCCGCGCTTACGCCCGGTCTGGACAACATCCACAAACAGCTCATCCTGCTCGCCATTGGGGTGTTCCAAATCTTCGAGTACCGCTTTCTGGAATGGGTTCCGGAACGGGGGCGCAGCTACAGCGTTATCCTGAAAATCTTGTTGGGCTCGCTGCTGGTGGCTCACACGGGCGGGATTCGGAGCAGCTATTATCTGATTTACTTCGTGCCAGTGGTTACCGCGGCCATGTACTTTGATCTGTGGGCCACGCTGGCGTGGACCGCGTTGACGTCGGCGGCTTACTGGTCCTTCGTGATTTGGGAGTTGAATGAATACGAATTAACGGGGGAGGACGCCGCCGAATTAGCCCTCCGCAACCTCTTTTTCTTTCTTGCCGCCATCGTCGTCAATCGTTTCGTGACGGAAAACCGCCAGCAAGCGAGGCGCTACCGGGAACTCGCTGAGACCCTGGCGGAGACCAACCGGCGGCTCGAGCAAGCGCAGGAGGAAGCGCGCCGGTCGGAACGCCTGGCAGCGCTCGGGCAGCTTACCGCAGGGCTGGCGCATGAATTAAGGAATCCGCTGGCGGTCATCAAGGGTTCGGCGGAAACCCTGACGCGCAAACTCGCGAGCTCCGACCCCATCACCACCGAGATGGCGGGATACATCTCGAGCGAAGTTAACCGCATGAACGCGTTGGTGACCCGCTTTCTCGACTTTGCCCGGCCGCACAAACTCGAACAGCGCCAGGAGCAGATCCCCCCTCTGATCGACCGGGGGCTGAAAGCGGCGCGCGACCGCTGGCCCGATGCCAAGGTGGAAGTGGAACGGCATTTCGCTGCGGATCTGCCGGAAGTCACCCTCGACAGCGACCTGATTGAGCGGGTGTTCACCAATCTGGCGCTCAACGCTTATGAGGCCATGGGTCCCGGCGGGGGCAAGCTGCGCGTGGCGGCAGTCCCGAGTTCCGACGGCAAGCGCGGCGTCGAGATCACTTTTGAAGACACCGGCCCCGGCATTCCCGTCGAGCTGCGCGAGCAGATTTTCAATCCCTTTTTCACCACCAAGGAAACCGGTGTGGGGCTGGGGCTCTCCATCGTCTCGAAGATCGTTGACGACCACCGCGGGTGGATCCGCGTCACCAGCGAGCCGGGGAAAGGCGCGTGCTTCCAGGTGTTCCTGCCGGAGGGCGAATCCCCGGAAGCAGCGCCATGAACGGGCGATCCGGCCAGTGAGGATATGGGAGAATCCGCGCCGGCTATTTCGGATGGAACGCCTCGCCACCGTGTGGCGAGAAATGCGTCAGCGCGGTAGTCAGCGGCTGGGCCGCGGCCGGCGCCGGCACCACGCCTTTGAAAAGGATGTCCTCCGGGGGAACTTTGCGGCCGTAAAGCTTTTCGTTCGAGTCCCCATCCTGCTTGAACATCTGCCCGTCCAGTGAAACGCCCGCAAAGGCGCCGCGCGCGCGCGAGTAAGTGAGGATCTCGGCATGGAGTTGCAGGTCCGTGGCGCCCTCTGCGCTGCGGCCCACCGGCCCGCCGGCGGCGGAAGCGTCGGCACCGATCTTGGTGTTGTCATGCAGGAGTTTTTCCGCGCCCCTGCCATTCATCACCAGCAGAACGAAATCGGTGGCTTCGCCGCCAAGCTGGAAGCCGAAGTTGACGCCGCCCACCGTGAACATCGAAGGCGCGCCCCAGGGGCCGTTGCCGTCGCGCCGGCAAACCAGCGCCCCGCGACCATAGGTGGCACCAACGCCGAAGGCGCCCTTTTTTTCGGAAGGAATTACGCCCACGCAAACCGCCTTGTCCATCAGGTCGCGGGGGATGCCCTTTTCGGGAGTTTTCATGATGTCGGTAATGACTTCCGCCGACTTTTCCAGCCGCTCCGCTTGCTTGTCGTCCGCCCAGCCCACGCGCGCAGTTCCCCACAACACGAGTGAGAGACCTATCACCAATGTGTATCGCATCTACCAATCCTCCCTGCAAATTTAGGGTTGCGATAACTCGCAACCGTGGGTTTATGTTTTCAGCCATAGAACACTGTCGGAGCTCTTATTTTGCCACAGCCGGCAAGCGCGGGCGGCGAATTTGCTTCACCTCGCCGCGGCGAAGACTTGCGCGGACCCACTTGGCCGGTGAAGCGGCAAGACTACGCCCGGAGGTTGGCGCCGCACTTTCGGCATTGGGACCGCCGGCGGGCGTTGAGCGTATGGCACTGAGAACACGTCAGGTACATCGCGCGCGCAAAAAGCTGAGTGACGACGGCGCTGAAACCCAGAATCCCCACCACCAGGGCGATATCCAGCAGCGTCTGGCGCATGGTCTTTTACATTCCCAGGGACGCCCGCGCGGCGCGGACGGCTTCCACGTACAGGCGCGCATTGGCGGAAATCACCTCCAGCTTGCCTTCGCGCAGGGCCTTGAGATCCACCAATTCGCCGCCCACCGCGACGGCGGCTGCTCCCGCCTTAATAAACTCCGGGGTCGTCTCCAGGTTCACTCCCCCCGTCGGCACGAACTCAATTTGCGGGAAGGGCCCCTTGAGCGCCTTGATGTATTTGGCGCCTCCCACCGGCCCACAGGGGAAGATTTTCACCAAGTCCGCGCCCGCTTGCCACGCCGTAACGATTTCCGTCGGCGTCAGCGCACCGGGCATGCACGGCTTGCTGTACCGGCGCGCCAACTCGATGACCTGGAGATTGAGCGAGGGGGTGACGATGAATTGCGCTCCCGCCAGCAACGCCGCGCGGGCGGTTTCAGGATCAAGAATCGTGCCGGCGCCCAGCAGAACCTTGTCTCCGAACTTATCCGCTACTTTTTCCATCACCTGAATGGCGTTGGGAACGGTCATGGTAACTTCGAGGATGCCGATATTCCCTGCAATAATCGCCTCCGCAGTGAGCAGGGCGTCTTCCGCCGAAGGTGCACGCACAATCGGTACCAAGCCGACTTCGCGAATCAGTCCGAGTGATTTTTCTTTTGACCAGGACATGAGATCTCCTTTTCATGTGCCAGGTGTCAGGTTCGAAACTCGAAATTCGGCGTGGCTTTCACGAGTTTCGAATTTCGATCTTCGAGTTTCGTCTTTTCCCTAACACCTGACACCTGGAACCTGGCACCTAGCCTTTCACCGCGCTACTCGCAGGCTGGAACCTTTGAGCAGGCTCTCCACCTCTGCCAGGGTCGCCCAGTTGAAGTCACCGGGCATCGAATGCTTCAGTGCGCCGAAGGCGTTGCCATAGCGGACGGCGGCTTCGTACGAATCCTTGACTAACCGGCCATAGATGAAGCCGGCGCTAAAAGAATCGCCGCCTCCCAGGCGGTCCACAATTTCCAATTCGTACTTCACATCCTCGAAGAATTTGCCGTCCGCGAAAGCGATGGCGGTCCAGGTGTTGCGCCACACCAGGGGGTTCTCACGTAAAGTGATCGCTACAGCCTGGAAGTGGAATTTCTCCTGCAAACGCCGCGCAACCTCTTTGTACGGCTCCGCGGAAACTTGTGCGAACGCTTGCTGGCTGGTCTTGCCTACCGCTTTGATTTTGAACACCACGTTCGTGTCTTCTTCCGTAGTGATCAAGACGTCCACGTATTCCATCAGGGGCTCTTGGACAGCCTGCGCCTTATCTGGAGTCCACAGTTTGCCGCGATAATTCAGATCATAACTGACCGTCAACCCCGCCTGCTTTGCCGCCTGCAAGGCTTCCCGCGTAACGGCGGCCGCGGAATCACTGAGCGCCGGCGTGATGCCGCTGGTGTGGAACCAACGCGCGCCTGCGAAGACTTGCTTCCAGTCCACTTCGCCGGGCCGGATGGCGCTGATGGCGGAATTCCGGCGGTCATAGAGCACGGCGCTGGCGCGGGGGGCCGCCCCGAATTCCAGGAAGTAGAGGCCCATGCGGCTCTCGGCGTCCGAGGTCCACACGAGGTGGGAGGTGTCCACGCCCGCCTGGCGCACTCGGTTCTCCGCCAGGCGCCCCAGAGAATTCTGCGGGAGGCGGGAAACCCAGGCGCTCGTCAAGCCCAGGCGGGCGACCCCCACCGCAACGTTTAACTCCCCACCACCTACCTGCACGTCCAGCGTCGCGGCCTGCTCCAGGCGCTGAAAGTGGGGCGGCGACAGACGGATCATTGCTTCACCAAAGGTTACAACTTCCGGCATGATTTCCTCCACGTTTGGGTCGGGCTCGACAAGCGATTGCTACTATAGAATGTTTAAAGGAAATTGTAGCCCATTTTCACTTCACTCCGGTGGTTCTTCGCCTGGCAACGGCACGCGTTTCGCACTGCCGGGGCTGGGGGCGGGGAAACGCAGGAGTTCGCTCCGAGCGGCGGCACCGGCCCGAGGCAAGGCCGAGCGCACCGCCATCTGCACCGCCTCCAGGTCGATCCGCCCGGTCGGGCGCTGATCGCGGAAGGCCCCCGGCAGAAGGCGCTCTGCTTTTTGCGCGACTTCATGAGGCATCGCATCCGCTGTTTTTTCCGCCCCCGAGAGATTTCCTTCCTCCTCCACGGGCCGCCGCGGGCAGAGGGCTTCATTTACTTCCACCAGTTTCGCGCTCCATTACCGAAACTTCCGAAACTCGGCAACCTCGCACTGGGCCTTGCGCAAAGGGCCCCGGACTGGAAAACGTCTCCGCCACCGTCTTGCCTTGGACCTTGCGCGTGCGGCGGAAGATGGGCCCATGACCAGGGTCGCCGGGCCGGGCGCAATGACAGTTGGATTTACTACAGCGTCCCATGACCTCCAGGATGGAGCCGGGAGGCAGATCGCCTAAATGGGATATCTGACGCAGGACCTCCGAACTGTCCTTCTCCAGAGCCGAGGATGGTTGCGACATAAGAGCCTCCTAATCTTAGTGCACTAAGACATGGGTCACAATAAACACGAGCGCGAGAATTGTCACTTCGATGTTGCGCACCCTTCTGTTTGAGATATCTTGAATTCCTCCCCTGATTCCAATACAGTCTCAAGATCTCCGTGATTAGCGTCGAGAGCATCCTAGAACGGACGTGCGGCGAACTGCCAAAGCCCTCTTTTATGCGATGGGCCGCTGTTCTGTTTACGCTCTTTGTTCTGACGCTACAGATTTCGATTGCCGCTTCTCAGGCATTTCTGGCGGGTGCCGGAGTCCTTTATGTGATTCACCTCTTGCAAGCGCCGCCTCGGGTCCTTTTCTTGCCTGTCAGGCTTCCCCTCGCCCTCTTTTGCATATTATCAGTGGTTTCGATTTTCTGGGCAGCGAACCCCACAACGGGGTGGTTTGCGGTCAGAAAACTTGTTTTGTTTCTCATCTGGCTCTTGGCGATAAACTTGGTAGTCAGTGCGGAGCACTTGCGCCGCCTCTTGCAGGGCTTGTTTCTCGTATCCTTCTTGACAAGCCTCGTCGGCATAGGGCAATTCGTCATCCAGTACCGCGACGTGCGGGCGCATCACCCCGCCGAGCTTTACCATTCCTTGACGTCAACGCGCATCCATGGGTTTATGGGACACTGGATGCACTTCGGTGGACAGCAGATGTTGGTTTTCGCTTTTCTGCTGGGATTTTTGCTCCTATCCCCGGCGGTGAACCGCGCCGGACCGTTAGACCCGACAGGGGAAGGCGGGAATCAGGGAAAAGTCGCCGCTGGCAAACAAATCACGTGGTTCTGGGGGATGGTGCTCGCCCTCGTCACTGTTTCTATTATTCTGAACTTCACCCGGGGAGTGTGGTTGGGCTGTTTCCTGGCGGGGATTTACCTTCTGGCTCAATGGAGACCAAAGTGGCTCATGGCTTTGCCGATCCTGCTAGCTTTGGCTTACGTGGGGGCGCCGTCTCTGGTTCGTGAGCGGCTCCATCTGGCGATGCATCCCACTCAGGAACCCGCGCTATCCATTCGCCTCGAGATGTGGCGCGTTGCGCTAAGGATGATTCGCGCTCACCCCTGGGTGGGAGTGGGCCCCAACAACATCGAGGAGGTTTACGATCTTTACCTGCCGCCAGGGAAAACGCCCGAGGTGGGTTATCACAGCCACTTCCACAATGACTATCTTCAATTCGGCGCCGAGCGTGGATTGCCCTGTCTGGCCTCGTGGGTGTGGCTCATGGCGGCGCTGGGTTGGTATACCTGGAAGCTTCGGCGGCAGCTCTCCACGCAAAGGTGGATCGCCGACGCGTCCTTAGCCGCCTGGGTGGCATTCCTGGCTGAAGGCTGCTTCGAATTCAACTTTGGCACTTCGCCGGTCCTCATGGCGTTTCTCTTCGTCAGCTCTACGCCCTTCATAGCTGCTAGGTGTCAGGTGCCGGGTATCAGGATTCAGGTGCAAGCTCCTGGTAGTGTCCATTGAACCCGCCGCAGGAGACTCGCGATGGCCAAAAGCTATAGGGATCTTAAGGTATGGGAAAAAGCAGTGGATTTAGTCGACGAAAGCTATGGTGTTACCATGGTCCTGTCGAAAAGTGAGATGTTTGGGCTGAACGCCCAAATTCGGCGGGCCGCCGTTTCAATTCCAGCTGACATTGCTGAGGGGCATGGCCGTGACCATCTGGGTGACTACCTGCGACATTTATCCGTCGCGAACCGTTCGTTGATGGAGCTCGAAACGCATTTCCTGGTGATAACAGAGCTGTCTTAGCACGACAGATGACGTGCGAAAGGCGCTTGATCTAACGGTTGAAGTGGGTCGGATGCTCGCAGGGCTAACTAGCAAGCTGAAAGCACTCCTTGCTGCTCCCTGAAACTGGCACTTGACACCTAAAACCTGGAACCTATCTGAAATGAACCCTAAGCAGCAGATGTTACAAAGTTCGATCGTGGTAGCGTTTTTTAACCTGCTGGGCGGGCTGAGCGGAATCCTGGTGGAAACCAGTATCGCGGCCAATCTGGGGCTTTCGGTACGCTCCGACACGTTTTACGTTGCTTACACGATCCCTTACATCATCACCAACTTGCTCACGGCAACGGGCCAGTTTTCTCTGGTGCCGTTCTTCGCTTCCCTGGAATCGAGCCACGACGAGAAGGAACTCTGGCGCGGTTTCAGTTACGTCGCCAACATTCTTTTCCTGGGGTTGGGAGCAATTTCGGTCGTGGGCGCGGTGGCATCACCGTGGATTATTCACGGCATTGCTCCGGGGTTCACGCACCAAGAGGATGCACTTGCGACGCAACTCTCGCGCTGGCTCTTCCTTATCATCGTTCCCGCAGGGATAGGAGAACTGCTGCGGTCTTTTCTTCTCAGCCGGCATTATTTCGGGCTCTCGACGGCGTCAGGGTTCATCCGCAACGTCGCTTCCATTGTGGTCATTCTCCTGGGGTTTCATCGTTACGGCCCCCAAAGCATTTTCCTCGGATATTTGGCCGGGTACCTGTTGCAGTTGGCCGTCCTGGGCATTCAGATTCTGCTGTCTTTTCGCCCGCGCTATTCCCTGATGTTGACCGCCAGTGGCGAATCCTTTCGCAACCTGCGCGGCGCGGGAACGGCGCAGTTGGCAGGGGCTCTGGGCTGGCAGGGGTTGGTCGTTGTGGAACGCATCATCGCTTCCTTTCTTCCGGCTGGGACGCTGACCGCCTTGAATTATGGTTTCCGGATTCTCGGCACGCTTGCGGAACTTCTCGGCGGTAGCGTAGGAACCGCTGCTTTACCCATGCTTTCGCGGGCCGTGACTTCGGGAAACCGCGAGGAGGAACACAAAACCTTTCGGGACACGCTTGAGATCAGCCTCTTGCTTCTGACCCCCATGGCGGTTTTCTGCCTAATGCTTGCCCATAACGTCATTCGCTTGGTTTTCCAGCGGGGGCAATTCACTTCTGGGGCAACGGGAGTCATGACGGTGATTTTCTTTTATTACAGCCTCAGTTTGTTGCCCTTTGCTTTTCTTCGCTTGCTGAATTTTTGCCTCTTCGCACGCCGCGAGCCGGGCGTTTACCTCCGCCTCACCCTTCTTCATTACAGCTTGATTCTGATTTTCGACCTTTTCTACGTCGGCGTGTTACGGGTCGGGGCGAAGGGAATTCCTTTGGGTTTCCTTACGGGCTCTCTGATCGCGTGCGGCTTGGCGATCCACAGAAATCTCGGAGATCTGGGTGTGACGTTAGACCGGGTGTTGGGCCACTTTGCCTTGAAGAACCTCGTCGCAGCGTTTTTTACCGCGCTCAGCGTGGGGGCTCTGCGATTTTGGTTGCCCCGGCCGGACACGGCCGCCCAGGATTTCACTTTCTTGTGCATCACTTGCGGATTGGGCAGTGTTGTGTATTTGGCCACTCTGGCAGCGCTGCGCGCTCTTCCTCTGACACAGCTAGCCTTACTCTGGTCACGTGAAAATGCATCCTGAGGGAACCTCTCGTAACGAATCCTTGGACTTGGCATGAAGCCAGCATGGCAGGCGGAAATGGCCTCCTACAGCGTTTTGGTTGTCACCAACCTTTGGCCCACAGAAGCTGATCCGAGTTACGGCAGCTTCGTGAAGGCGCAAATGGATTCTCTCCGCCCGCTCGGGGTTGAGTTTGACGTTCTCTTCGTTAATGGCCGGGAATCCAAATGGAATTACCTGCGCGCTGTCCGCCGGGTTCGTAAGCAACTGCGGGCGAAGCGGTACGAACTGATCCACGCGCACTTTGGCCTTTCCGGGTGGGTGGCGCGTTGGCAGTCTCGCGTGCCGGTTGTGGTGTCGTTTATGGGTGACGATGTTTTGGGCAGGCCCACCCGTAGCGGGCGGATTACCCTTGCCGGGCATTTCCTGCGAATCTCGGGATTCATTCTGGCGCGCTTGGCCACCTCCGTGATCGTGAAGTCGCGGCAAATGGCTTGCAAGCTGCACATGCCTTCCGCGCACGTCATTCCCAACGGCGTTGACCTCAATTTATTCCGGCCCATGGAGCAGGCGCAGGCGCGCAAAGCACTCGGCCTCGACCCCGGGAAGAAGTTCGTACTCTTTCCCTACAACCCCAACGAAGCCCGCAAGCGTTTTGATCTGATCCAGGACGCCGTTTCCCGGGCGCGCGAACAGGTCCCCGCTTTGGAACTCCTCGTGGCACGCGGCTTGCCCCAGGAACAGATTCCACTCTATATGAACGCTGCCGATGTCCTGGTGATGGCTTCCATTTTTGAAGGTTCACCCAATGCGGTCAAAGAAGCGATGGCGACAAACCTGCCGGTGATTACGGTCGATGTGGGCGACTCCGCCGAATTAATCGGTCCCATCGCCGGGTGCCACTTGGTCCCGCGTGAGGCAGCGGCGATGGCGAAGAAGATCATCGAAGTCTGCCGCCGAGGCGGGCGCACGAACGGCCGCGACTGGATTCGCAAACTTTCCATGGAGGCAGTGGCGGAACAGATCGTTGAAGTCTACGCGGCGACTTTGCGGCGATAGCGGGACGACTCAAGACGCAAATCGAAACGCGAAATTCGAAACGCGCCGCGATTTTCGATTGAAGCGGTCAAACATCCACAGATTACACAGATCTTGCCGATAGAAAATCTGTGTCATCTGGGTAATCTACGAATTCGAGCTTCGGTTTCGGCCTTCCCTCGTTTTGCAACTGTCGCTGTTTCGATTAAACTCAGTCTTTGAAGCGAGGAATCCAGTCCCAAGCCTTGTGTCATGGCGGGGGGATGTTTTTAAGACCTCGGACACCGGACTTCGGACTTTGCAAAGAATGCCTACCGACCAAGAACTTACCAGCGCCGCGGTGCGCCTGCACGCACACCTGCTGAACGGCCATTACTCTCAAGGATTGGTTCATGGCCCCGACGCCGGGGTTCGTTTCCAACTTCGTCTCTGGAGGTTTTTCAAGGCCGCGCTGGTTTTTGTCCCTTGGAATGACGATTACGCTTTTATGCAATCGCAGGGCTATTGGATTTTGTCCAACTGGATGCTCCATGAAGCTACAGGAGAACCGAAATATCGCGCTCTCGCCTTGGAGAGCACTGAGGCGACGCTCCGGTTGCAGCAACCCGAAGGTTTCTGGCTGTACCCCCTGCCTGAGCGAAAGCATCTGATCGCCACCGTGGAGGGGAATTGGGGGACGATCGGTCTTCTCGCCACTTATGCCCGCGAACCGCGAAAAGAATTCCTCCAGGCGGCGGTTCGCTGGTACGATTACTTGGTGGGGAGGATCGGCTTTCAAACCCACACGCCTGGAGAGGCTATTAACTACTTTGATAAGCCACGGGGGAAAATCCCGAACAATTCCGTGGAGGCGGTATGGGTCTTTTTGCGGCTTTGGAAGGCTACGGGCGACGCGCGCTTCATCGAGCACGTGGATGCTATGCTGGATTTTTTGGCGAATACACAGCTTCCCACCGGGGAATTGCCCTATATTGTCGGCGGCCCGTATGAGAAGGGCCGCATTCATTATCTCTGCTACCAGTACAATGCATTTCAATTTCTGAAGCTCGCCTGGGCAGCCGCCCTGCGCTCCGATCCCCGGACGCGCCGTATCCACTCGGCGCTCGCAGGCTTCCTTGCCAAAGGAGTTACCAAAACCGGCGCGAGCGCTGTCGATTGCTTTCACGCGACACCGGAGACGGATTACTTCACCGCCGTTCTCGCCGCGGCACTGCGGGAGGCGAAGGGGTTGGGTGCATTGGAGGCTGGGGAACTGAGTGAGCGCTGCTATGCTCGCATCCTGCGGCGGCAGCGGCCCGATGGAAGCTTTGCTTACACGACGGGTGACTACGGCTTCTTGCGTGATGGCCGATCGTACCCACGGCCGCAGGTCATGACGCTGTTCCACCTGCTTTACCCGGCCTGTGGGAACGGGTTTGAAAGGACAGTGGCTAGTGGTTAGTGGCTAGAAGCGGACTGTGGCTACTGTCGGAAGATCGCAATCCGGCTGGCCACTGATCACTGGCCACTAACCACGGCTTCTATGTGCGGCATTTGTGGAGTTTTCAATTTCGGTACAGGCGAGCCTGTTGATCCAGTTGCGCTCAAGCGCGCTACGGACGCGATGGCGCATCGTGGGCCTGATGACGAGGGCTTTCACCTGGACGGCGCACTGGGACTGGGGAACCGGCGCCTGAGCATTATTGATTTGCCGGGCGGCCACCAGCCGATGGCCAACGAGGACGGGTCCGTCTGGATCACCTTCAACGGTGAAATCTATAACTACCGCGATCTGCGCCCGGATCTCCTCGCCCGGGGCCATCAGTTCCGGACGAACAGCGATACCGAAACCATTTTGCACCTTTACGAAGAGTATGACCTCACCTTCCTTGACCACTTGCGTGGCATGTTCGCGTTCGCTATTTGGGATAGCCGCAAGCGGCGGCTGTTGCTGGCCCGTGATCGCCTGGGAGTGAAACCCCTCTTTTACCGTTTGGAACCGGGCCGATTGGCGTTTGCTTCGGAATTGCGCACGGTGCGCGAACTACTGCCGCGGCCACCCGAAATCGACCCGCAATCGATTTACGACTTTTTTGGATTTCGTTACATCCCCGCCCCACGGACCTTCTACCGCGGTGTGGAAAAACTCCTGCCCGGCCATTTCCTTGTCGCTGACCCCATGGGGGTGCACAGCCATGCTTATTGGGATATTCCCGCGGAAGAAGAAACGGCGAAGCGCGCCAAGGACGTTGCCGCCGAAGTCGTCGAATTGCTGCGCGAGTCCGTACGGCTGCGATTGATCGCCGACGTCCCCCTGGGAGTTTTCCTGAGCGGGGGAACAGATTCCAGCGCCGTCGTGGCCTTCATGGCCGAGCTCGGCGCGCGCCCGCTGCGCACCTTTTCGGTGGGGTTCGATGAACCCGAATATAGCGAGTTGCCCTTCGCACGCGCGGTGGCCCGCCGCTACGCCACGGAGCATCATGAACTGATCGTCAGGCCGGAGCACTTGCGTGACGAACTGCCACGCTTGGTGGCGTTCCGGGATGAGCCCGTCGCCGAACCCACCGACGTGGCGCTCTACTTGATTTCGCGATTGGCCGCACAAACCGTCAAGGTTGTGCTGGCGGGTGAAGGCGGCGACGAGTTGTTTGCCGGTTACCCCAAGTATGCCGCCGACCGGCTGGCGGGCTTGGTATCGGCGTTGCCGCGGGAAGTCACCCGCACCCTCATCCGCTGGCTGCCGTATCGGCAGCGCCGGGTGAAAACCGCGCTCGAGGCGCTCTCGATTCACGATGAGGCGGAGCGTTCTGTGACGTGGTTTGCCTCCTTTTCGCGCGAGGAGAGGGAGAACCTCTTCGCCCCGGAATTTCAGGCGCAAGTCGACTCTGCGCACCCTGCCCGGGTTTTTGCCGGCTATCTCGAAAAAGTCCGCGATCGCTCGCCTCTCAAGCGGATGCTTTACGCCGATTTGAAGGTGTGGTTGCCGGATAACCTGCTCTTGCGCGGTGACCTGATGACCATGGCCGCATCGATTGAAGAACGTGGACCGTTCCTCGATCAGCGCCTGGTGGAGTTGGCCGCGCGGCTCCCCACTCGCCTGTTGACGCGGGGCTTTCGAACCAAGGCGTTGCTGAAGGATGCGCTTCGGCCGTATGTGCCCAAGGAGGCGCTGTACCGGCGCAAGGTCGGATTTCGCGTGCCGGTAGGGGAGTGGTTCAAGGGACCCTTGCGGTCCCTGGTTGCGGACTTGCTCCTTTCTCCCCAGGCCAGGACGCGCGGGTATTTCCAAGCCCGCAGCATGGAGAAATTTGTTCGCGAACACTTTGACGGCGTCCGCGACCGCCAAAAGCAGCTTTGGGCTTTGGTGAATTTTGAATTGTGGTGCCGGCATGCCAAATGAACGGCCCGCCGTCTGCATCATTGTCGAAAACTTGCCCGTCCCTATCGACCGCCGGGTATGGCAGGAAGCACGCACGTTGCGCGACGCCGGATACCGTGTCTCCATCATCTGCCCGAAAGGCTCAGGATTCCAAAAGAGCCGCGAAACCCTGGAAGGCATTGAGATTTACCGGCACTGGCTATGGGAGGCCTCCGGGCCGCTCGGCTATCTCCTCGAATATTCCTGGGCGCTGACGGCCCAATTCCTCCTTTCAGTGCGAGTGTATGCGCGAACCCGATTCCGCGTCCTCCAGGCGTGCAATCCGCCCGACACGATTTTTCTGATCGGGCTCTTCTTCAAACTTTTCGGCGTTCGATTTATCTTCGATCACCATGACTTGAATCCCGAGCTCTACGAGGCGAAGTTCCGGCGGCGCGGCTTCGGATACAAGCTGGTGTGCTGGGCTGAATGGTTGACTTTCCGAACCGCGAATGTCTCCATTGCCACCAATGAATCCTACCGTGAAGTGGCGCTGAGTCGCGGCGGCATGCGGCGCGAGCGCACTTTCGTGGTGCGGAGTTGCCCGGACCTGACCAGAATCCGAATACGCCCCCCGCAACCCGAGCTTAAGGAAGGCCGGCGTCATCTGGTCGTGTATCTCGGCGTTATGGGCCATCAGGACGGACTGGATCTATTGCTCGAATCGATTGCCTTCATCACCAAGCTCCGGAAATGTGAAGACACGCTGTTTGTCCTGATCGGCTCAGGTCCCGAACTGCCGTGGCTTAAAGTGCTGGCAAGCCAGAAAAGGCTCGACGGCCTAGTGAAGTTCACCGGAAGACTACCCGACGAGGATGTCGCGGCCTATTTTTCGAACGCGACGCTCGGCGTGGCCCCCGACCGGGCTACGCCCATGAACGATAAGTCAACCATGAATAAGATTCTGGAATACATGGCATTCGGCCTGCCTGTGGTGCTTTACGACCTCACGGAAGGCCGGCGCTCGGCGGGTGACGCCGCCCTCTATGCGCGGAATGACGACCCGGAAGACTTTGCCCAAAAGGTCTTGACCTTGCTGGACTCCGACAGCCTGCGCGCGGAACTGGGAGCGCGCGGACGAAAACGCATTGAGGAAAAGCTGAACTGGGAATACGAAAAGCAGGCCTTACTGGAAGCTTACGCGGCGGCTCTCAGGGGCTAGCTCGCGCCACGCCCCACCAGAACGATAGGAATCGTTCTAAGCAGAATTTTCCAATCGAGCGCCATTGACCAGTGGTCGATGTATTCCAAATCCAGCTCCATCCAGCGCCGGAAACTGAGCCTGCTGCGCCCTTCGAGCGCCCACAGACAAGTCAGCCCGGGTTGCATGCGTAAGCGGCGCCGCTGCCAGCGCTCGTACTTTTCCACTTCCTCGGGAAGGGGCGGGCGCGGACCCACAAAGGACATATCTCCCTTGATGATATTGACGAACTGAGGGAGTTCATCCAGGCTGAACTTGCGCATGAAGCGTCCGATCGGCGTACAGCGCGGATCATTCCTGATCTTAAACACGGGGCCGTCCACCTCGTTTAACGCCTCGAGCTCTTCTCGAAGCAGGTCGGCGTCCGCGCGCATCGACCGGAATTTATAGAGAGTAAATCTTCGCCCGCCGAGGCCGCAACGCGTTTGGGAAAAGAGGATGGGCCCGCGCGAAGTGAGCTTGACCAGCACCGCCAGAAGCAGAAGGAGCGGGGAAAACACCACCAGCGCGACGAGCGCCATGATGAAATCCAGGGCGCGTTTCAGCAACAGGAATTCGTCTTCGGGGGTAGCGGAAAAAGTCAACAGAGGTTTTGAGCCCAGGCGTTCGAGATAAACTTTGGAAATGACTTGGGGGAAGAAGCTCAGCAGGACGCGCGTCTTGACCCCTTCCTCTTCGCAGATGAGAAAGGCCTCACCGAGCTTTTCCAAGTCCTCCTTGGCCACTACAAAAATAACCTCATCAATGACATGACGACGCAATAAGTCCGGGAGTTCCGGGAGGGTAAACGCGGGATATGATTTGGCGAGTCCCTGCCAGGGCGACACGGCCCCTGCCGGTCCAGCCCCGGTGTGAACGAATCCGAACAAGCGCATGCCGCGGCTTTCGTTGGCTTCTAGCGTGTGCGCAATCTCCGCCATTTCGCGCCCTTCACCCACCAGGATGAAGGTCCGAAGGCCGGACACGCTTCGACGTAAGGGCGCAGCGAAGGCTCGAGCCACCAGCCGGAAGCAGATCATCATCAAGAGATCTATCAACGCATAGATTCCTAGGAGCAGACGGCTGATGTACTGGAACTTGACGACAGAAATTACGGCGAAGAGGAGGACCGTGGCAGCGAGCCCGACCTTGAGGGGATCAGCGAAGGCGCGACGCAGATCCTCCTCGTGGACCTCGCGGTAGATTCCCGCCACCACTCCGGCGCCGATCCACAAAGCCACGATCAGGGGAACAATCCAGGGATAATTCGAAATCGGGAAGAATTGCCGCGCCCCAGGGAGGTGGGCGCGGAGTACGTGGGCCAGCCCGAAGCTGGCCAAGACCGCGAGGAAATCGGCGAATAGATAAAGGAGACCGATCAGCCGGTTATGGCGTGCAAACATGGAGCGGTACCTTGCCCTGGGGGGCAAAACATATCTTAACAGAAACGCTGGTGGGTGCGGCGGTGCTGCGCGGTATTGCGCCGCCGTCAGGAGCCGTTGCCGGACTGCTCCCGGCATCGCTGCTCAGTGCGACACGAGGCAACCCGCGCCCCCTGAATGGACGGTAGGGTTATGGTACACTCGCGCTCTCCGGGGCCTTATCCTTGACCTGTCTTGCGGTTGGGTATTTCGAGATGTGGTGGCCGGTAAAAATCTTTCTCGTGCTCGGAGTTCTGCTGCTCGGGCAGAGTGCCTGGGCGTTCGCCGATGGGTTTCGCTTCCTGAGTTTAGTCCGGAGGAGACGAAACAGCCCGCGGGGAAGCTATGCGCCATCCGCCGCCGTGGTGATTCCCTGCAAAGGGGTGGATGCGGCATTTGATGCAAACCTCGACCGGTTCCTGAATCAAGACTACCCGGACTATCAGGTTGTTTTCGTTGTCGCGACCGCGGGGGACTTAGCTTATCAAAAACTGCACGAACGGCTGGAGACGCCGGTGGCGTCCGGCGCCCTCCGCAAACCCCGAACGTCCCTGGTGGTGGCGGGCGTCTCAGACGGGCGAGGAGAAAAGGTCAACAATCTCCTGCGCGGATTCGAGGCCGTAGAGCAGGCCGCCCAGGTGTTGGTCTTTGCGGATATCGATACGGCTCCCTCCCCGGATTGGCTGCGTTCATTGGTGGCACCACTCGCCAACCCTCAAATCACCGTCAGCACCGGCTTCCGATGGTATCTGCCCGGGGAGGGCTTTGTTTCGCGACTGCGCGCGGCGTGGGACACCTCGATCGCGACCATGATGGGCGACCATGATCACAACTTCGCGTGGGGCGGATCGATGGCAATACGCGCCGCCGATTTTCACAAACTGGGGATTGCGGAACGATACTGGGCTAACACCGTGAGTGACGACTACGCCCTGACGCGCGCAGTTCGCGAAGCGGGTGGAAACATCACGTTTGAGCCC
>Ga0326728_10012867_pt1 | contig 18399 bp, 14 predicted proteins | sample MB3enrmetagenome_FD_207602 | JGI IMG/M metagenome (GOLD analysis project Ga0326728, IMG submission 207602) | Lab enriched peat soil microbial communities from McLean, Ithaca, NY, United States - MB31MN | ecosystem: Environmental > Terrestrial > Soil > Wetlands > Peat | place: USA: New York... | reverse complement strand
CCCGGCACGACCTACAGGACCGACTCGGGACCACAAAGCGTGCTGATGCCCCTGGTCTTCACGACGGATACCGATTTGCCTCATCCCCCCGACCGCCCTTGATTGGTCTTGCTGAGATCAACGTAAAAGGACAGCCAATCTGAAGCCATTCGTTTTCGGGCTTGGGCAGCCCGAAAGCAAAGAATCGCGTCTTGACTTTGGCGCGCGCCCGCCCGAAAACCTTTGAACGTGCCCGGTCTCCGTCCAGGTTTTTATGCGGAATGGCGCGCGCAAAATGAATCGCGCCTCCTTTTGCGCGAGCGCGGCGGCCCCCATCCGCCCGAACGCCTCCTGCAAACGGTCTGGCATCACCAGCGCCTCCAGCGCGATCAATTGCAGACGGTCGATGGCCGGTCCTTGCGCGTGCTCCATCCGGGTTTTTGGAATCATGAGGCCGGCCCTGATTTTCGCGGCGCGGTCGTCCAGATAGGCCGGGAGGAGGCGCGCTCGGGTGACATTGAAATCGATTGGGAGCGGCAGAATTGGCAGGCCCATCAGCACCATCGCAATCCGGCTTTTGCCAATGTCATTTTGCATGTGGTGTGGAGCGCCGGCCCGGATGCGTCCAATCCGCTTCCGACGCTGGCCTTGGAAAAGTTTGTCGATACGCCGTTAAATGAGATGCAAAGCTGGGCGGGCAGCGCCGTCGCAGCCGTCTGGCCCGAGGCCTTGCAGGGTGCTTGTTCCGCTCCGCTGGCGCAGTTGACGCTGGAACAATCGGGCGGCCTTTTGCAGCAAGCCGCCCTCATCCGTTTCCAACGCAAGGCGCTCGAATTGGAACTCCGCGCCCGCCAGACCGGCTGGGAACAGGCGCTTTGGGAAGGTCTCTTTCGCGCTCTCGGTTACAAGCAGAACATCTGGCCCATGCAGCGCGTCGCCGAGTTGCTGCCGCGTTTGGGCGATGCCGGCGATTCCCTGCCCGCCTGGCAGGCGCGATTATTCGGCGTGAGCGGTTTTCTGGGAGCGTCGCACGAAAAGAGCCGCCAGCATGAGCATCTTCAAACCTTGTGGGACCACTGGTGGCGCGAGCGCGAAAACTTTCAGGAAGTCGTTCTGCCCAAAACACTCTGGCGCCTGAACGGGCTTCGTCCGGCCAACCAACCGCAACGCCGCCTGGCTTTGGCCGCGCACTGGCTTGCCTGGAAGAACTTCCCGGCCCGGCTTGAGGAATGGTTTACGACTGACCCGGCGGCCGTGCCGCTGCCGCAATCCCTGCTGTCCTGCCTGCAACCGCCGCAGGATGATTTCTGGTCCCGGCACTGGAGTTTCCAGTCGCCGCGCCTGGCCAAAGCGCAGCCTTTGTTGGGCGAATCCCGCGCCACCGATCTGGCCATCAACGTCATCCTGCCCTGGTTTTGGACCCGGGCGCGGGCCGGGAAGAACCAGCATCTGACCCAATTGGCCGAGGAGCGCTTTCTGGCGTGGCCGCCGGCGCAGGACAACAGCCTCCTGCGCCTGGCGCGGCAGCGATTGCTGGGACGGCAAACGCCGGGGTGCGCCAAGTCCGCCGCGCGCCAGCAAGGCCTGCTGCAAATCGTGCGCGATTTTTGCGATCATTCCAACGCGGTCTGCGCGGATTGTTTGTTCCCGGATATGGTGCGGCAATTGTTGGAGGAAGACGGGAAATAAGAATTAAGAAGGATGAATTAGGAAGTGAAACCTGAAAAAACCGCGTGCGGCAAGCCATGAAAAATCCGAGGCTGAATTTGCCCGTGGCGCTATTGCTGCTGGCTATTCTCTTTGTTGTCTTTGTCCGCATTCGATTATTGGCAACGCCGCTGGAACGCGACGAAGGCGAATTCGCCTATGGCGGCCAATTAATGCTTCAAGGCATTCCTCCGTACAAACTGCTTTACAATATGAAGTTCCCGGGGATTTATGCGGCCTATGCCCTGTGCATGTTCTTGTTTGGCCAAAGCGCCTCGGGAATTCACTTCGGTTTGCTGCTGGTGAACGTCGCGGGCATCTTGCTGCTTTACCGTCTGGCCCGGCGTTTTCTGGACATGCCTGGCGCCGTCGCGGCCGCCGCCTCGTATGCTTTTCTCTCGACGAGTCCGGTCGTTCTGGGGTTGACCGCGCACGCGACCCACTTCGTCGTCGCGGCGGCCCTGGCCGGCCTGTTGCTGTTGTTGCGGGGGGAGGAGTCTGGAAAGCCCGTTCTGTTCTTTTGCAGCGGCCTTTTGTTGGGCATTGCCTGCTTGATGAAACAACCGGGAGCCATGTTCGGGCTGTTCGGATTTTGCCTGCTCGTGGCCAGGGGCGCGCGGGAAAGAGAGCGATGGCGCATGCATTGCCGGAGGATTGCCTTGTTTTCGATTGGTCTGGCCGCGCCGCTGGTTTTGACAGCGGCGATTCTTTGGCAAGCGGGAGTTTTTGAGAAGTTTTGGTTTTGGACCATTGTCTATGCAAGGGTGCATGCTACCACGTATGGTTGGTCCGCGGGCCGGCTGCATCTCGCCGGTTTTTTTGAGTCTGTTCCCTTCACGGCCGACGGGTTATTTTGGATCACTGCCGGCTTGGGGCTGGCCTCCCTTGCCCTGGTCAAGGGCGAATCTCGAAAGAAATTTTGGCTGGCGGGCTTTTTGGTCTTCTCGGGTATGGCCGTCTCGCTTTCGAACTATTTTTCCTCACATTATTTCGTCATGCTGTTGCCGTCGTTGTGCTTGTTTGCGGGCCAGGCGGTCAGCGCTCCCATGCAGTGGGCCCGGGCCAGGAATCGGGGCATTGCATGGGTTGCCTTGCCCTCCAGTCTGTTCATCTTGATGTGGATGCTGGCCGCTTTTCACCATCGCGAGATATTTTTTGATCTCAGCCCCAACCAAGTCTGCGATAAGGTCTATCCCTCGAATCCATTTGTAGAATGTGCGCAGATCGGCCGATACCTCCGCGAACATTCCTCCCCCGACGCCCGCATCGCGATCCTTGGCTCCGAGCCGGAGATACTATTCTATGCGCACCGCCACTCGGCGACAGGTTACATTTATATGTATGACTTTGTTGAGCCCCAGCCCTATGCCGTGGAAATGCAACATGAAATGATCCAGCAAATCGAAGATGCCCGGCCCGAATATCTGGTCTTCGTCAAACATCCGATTTCGTGGGACTTACGGGATGACTTTCAGCGTGTCATGGGCACGGGTGTGGCGCCTTGGTTTCCAGAGTTCACACAGCACTTTTATGAAGCAGCCGGGTTGGTCATCATAAAGCCCGATCCAGAATACCACTGGGGCAGGGACGCGCTGAATCATCCGTCATTCCTTGGTCCATTCATCGGCATTTTTAAACGAAGATGAAGCGCGCCTGACGCGCCTTATACGCCGGGTTTGGGGTCGCCATCGTCCGCGCCGCCGTTGACGGCAAATTCCTCCGCGTTCTCTTTGATTTCCTGCGGCGGGTCATCAGTATCGGAGCCGTTCCCGCCTCCCGCCTCGCGCTCGGCCGCCAATTCCGCATCGCGCTCGGCCTGGTGCGGATTTTTCGCCCGCTTGGCCCGGGGCAATGGACTGAGCATGACGTTGATGCCCTTGCCGATGAGCTTGGCGGGGGCATCGGGATGGCCGAAGAGGGTCAGGCTGGCGATGAATTTTTCCACCTGCTGGAAACCGAACTCCTTGTGGGCCATCTCGCGGCCCCGGAAACGCAGGGTGATTTTCACCTTCATATCCTCGCAAAGAAAGTTGACGGCGTGCTGCAGTTTCACCGCGAAGTCGTGCGGGTCAATATTCGGACTGAGCTGCACTTCCTTGACCTTGTTGGCGTGCTGATGTTTGCGCGCTTCCTTTTCCTGCTTGGCCTGTTCGTAGCGATACTTGCCAAAATCCACCAAGCGACACACCGGCGGCGTGGCGTTGGGCGCGATTTCCACCAGGTCCACCCCTTTGCTTCGCGCCAAACTGATGGCTTCGCCCAGGGACAAAACCCCCAGTTGCTTCTTGTCCAAGTCGATGACGCGGACCTCACGGGCGCGAATTTTCCCGTTGACACGCGTGAACGAGGCGGGCGACGAAAAAGTACGGGGAGAGAAAGGGCGACTCAAGAGGCCCTCACGGGTTGGAACATGTTCATGTACGCTTCAAGTGACTTTCAATCCGGGCATAGCCCGGCCAGACACCACTAAAAATAAACCAAGTTTCGGCAAAAATGCAAGTCAAATATCGCTTTAATCCATCCGTATATCGGCGCCATCGGGATGGACCTTAACATCAGGACGATCAGAACCGGGTCAAGGTTTCAAGTTCTTTGACCCGCCTTTCAATCGCCGCCTGCGTCACCCGGGTCAGCGCTTTTAACCCAAATCCTTCGCAACAGTATGATGCCAAGACACTTCCATATAAAATCGCCCGCCGAAGATGGGCGTCAACCGGGCCTCCCGCCGCCGCCAGCCAGCCCATCATGCCTCCCACGAAACAATCCCCCGCCCCGGTCGGGTCCACCACATGCTCCAGGGGAAAGGCGGGGGCGACGAACAGTTTATTGCGCGCCGAAAGAATGGCGCCGTGCTCGCCTTTTTTGATAATGACGTAATCAGGCCCCATGCGGTGGATCTTTTTGGCGGCGCGAACCAGGTTATGCTCCTGCGTCAACTGTTGCGCCTCGCTTTCATTCAGGACAAAGCCATCCAGCCGCCGGAGCAACCTCAATAAATCCGGCAGCGCGATGTTCAGCCACAAATCCATGGTGTCGGCCACCACAAATCGCGGCCGCCGCATCTGATCCAAAACAAGGTGCTGCAAGGCCGGCGCAATATTCGCCAGCAAAACATACTCGCTCTTCTGATAAGACACGGGCAAACGCGGCGTAAAAGTCTCGAACACCCCCAATTCCGTCTTGAGCGTGCGCCGGTTGTTCATGTTGGTTTCATATTCGCCCGACCAATGGAACGTTTTGCCCGCGACGATCTGCAATCCTTCCAGATCAATTTTATGTTTCCGGTAGAGGCGCAGGCAGGATTTGGGAAAGTCCTCCCCGACCACCCCGACCATTTTCACCGGCGCAAAAAAGCTGGCGGCGACCGCCGCGTAACTGGCCGATCCCCCCAGCAGGCGCGGATGCCGCTCCCGCGGCGTTTTAATCGAATCCAGGGCCGTGGAGCCGACAATCAGGACATTCATTGCAAAAGGTTCAAACTCAAGGTTTTAAAATTCACCATTGCGACACAATCGTGAATGTAAACAAGCCTCTTCCGCAGTTCAAGCCGGCTTATAAAGTCAGCGCCCATTCCAGATGAACGTTTCCCCGGGTTTCAGCTTTAAAGCGCGCGCCGCATCGCCGCACCGCAGCGTCACGGGATTCCCATTGATGGATTTGACCGAGGCGGTGACAAGTTTTCCATCCTTCCAATCCAGGTTGACCTCGAAGCCGCCCCTAGCCCGCAACCCTTTGACCGCGCCATTGGGCCAGGCTTTTGGCAATGCGGGAAGCAACTCGATTTCACCGTTGCCGCTTTGCATCAGCATCTCGGCGATGCCCGCCGCGCCGCCAAAATTGCCGTCAATCTGAAACGGCGGGTGCGCATCAAACATGTTTGGGTAGGTGCGCGCCTGGCTCAACAGGAATTTCAAAATTTCGAAGGCATGATCGCCTTCGCCGAGGTGCGTCCAAAGGCAGATTCGCCACGCGGTCGCCCAACCCGTCGCCTGGTCGCCGCGAATCTCCAGCGATTTCTTCACCGCGGCGGCAAGTTGCGGAGTGCCGCGCAACGTAATGTCGCGTCCGGGATAGAGTCCGTAGAGAAACGAAACGTGGCGGTGATGAATTTCCGGCGCCTGAAGGTCCCAATCTTCCATCCACTCCTGCAATTGGCCGGCGCTGCCAATCTGGTTTGGCGCCAGCCGCGCCCGTGTCATGGCGAGTTGCGCGCGAAAATCTGAGTCCACGCCGAGGATTTCAGCCGATTTGATTGTGTTGGCAAACAAGTCGCGGAGGATTTGCATGTCCATGGTGGGGCCGGCGCAGACCGCCGCGCCAAAAGGATGCTGATTTTCCGGCGACAATGAAGGATTTGTGACGAGCCATTTGTGCTTCGGTTCCTCCACGAGCGTGTCCAGGAAAAACTGCGCCGCGCCCTTCATCACCGGATAAATTTTTTCCAGAACTCTCCTGTCGCCGCTGAACTCGTAACGGTCCCAGAGATGCAGGCAAAGCCATGCGCCGCCTGTCGGCCAGATGCCCCAACTCGGCCCGTCAATGGGAGCGGTGGCGCGCCAAAGATCGGTGTTGTGATGCGCCACCCAGCCGCGGGCGTTGTATTGCGACCTGGCGGTGCGCGCGCCGGTTTCGGAAAGATCCTTCACCATTGCAATGAGCGGCGTGACGCATTTGGCAAGATTGCCGGATTCGGCGGGCCAGTAATTCATTTCCGTATTGATGTTGATGGTGTATTTGCCGCCCCACGGCGGATAGATGCTGTCATTCCAGAGACCCTGCAAATTCGCGGGCTGGCCGCCCGGACGCGAACTGCTGATCAACAGGTAACGCCCGAACTGATAGTAGAGCGCCGCCAACTGGGGATCGTTGCCCTCCGCAAAATGTTGGATGCGGGCATCAGTCGGGAACTTCATCGAATCACTCCGGCCCAAATCGAGAGAGACACGACGGAACAAATTCTGATGATCGGCGATTTGCGCCTTATGAAGTTTTGCGAAAGACTTCCCGGCCGCGCGGGAGATCTGTTTTTTTACAATGGCCCCGGGATCACCGCTCACATCATTGTATTTCTTAAAACTGGTCGCAACGGCGATGAGAAGCGTCGCCTGGTCGGCGTTGGTGACCGACACGGTGGCGTTGGCGGCGGAAGTTTTGCCGCCCGTGGCGGCCACTTTGACACGCGCCTGATACTTGAGCGCCCCCGGAATTCCTTCCGCCCGACCGCCCGCGCCCCGCATCACCAATGTATCCCCGCCCTCGGTCTCCACCGCCGCGGGCCTTCGCGTCTTCAGGACATGAAAGCCTTTGCCCTTTGGCAGCCAGTTTGCCTCGTTCTCCTCCGTCGCGGGCATCCGCGTCCTCATGCCTGCAACAAAAGAAATCTTTCCCGGCTGATCTGCTGTCAGCCGCACCACAATAATCTGATCCGGAGCGCTGGCGAACACTTCGCGTGTATAACGCACCCCGTCACTGGTATAACTCACCGTCGCAGTGGCGGTGTCGAGATTCAAGTCGCGACGGTAATTTTCGACCGTTTTCGCATCAGGAAACGAAAGCAGCAGGTCCCCGACGGTTTGATAGGGCATTTGTTTCAACGGTCGCGCCATGATTTTTTTGCCGATGAGCCTCGCCGCCGCCGAGTAGTTGCCGTCGAATACAAGCCGCCTCACCTCCGGCAAAGCGCCCAGGGCCTCGGGGCTGTCCGGATCGTAAGGGCCGCCTCCCCAAAGCGTATCCTCGTTGAGTTGCAGCCGTTCTTCATTTACACCGCCAAAAACCATCGCGCCGAGCCGTCCGTTGCCAATGGGCAGGGCGGAAACCCAATCGGGCGCGGGCTGGCGATACCAAAGACTCAATGGCTCAGCCGGCGGCGACGCTTCACCGATGAATGTCATCGCGGAGGAATTTGCGGGCCGGCACAAGGCAACCGTCACCACTAAAACCGCAAAAATGAAATGACGGATGGCTTTCATCATTGACTGGATCTCATATCGAAACCTTATCGCCGGCTGACAGCAAAGGCAAGCGGCGATCTCCCCGTCCATCGCTGCCGGCGCGCCCGCCGAAATCCACGAATTCGCGCCCCGGCTTTTCTCTTTTGCGCGCGCCGGCAACGCTCTACACTGGCAGGCATGTTGAAGAAAGCGGCGCTGGCTTTGGCCGCCCTGGCCATGATTTTTGCCCTGGGCTTGTTCCTCGGCTTTGTCGCGCTCCGCTGGACACCGTTGGGGGGCGCTTTTTCCTTCAATTCCGCCACTCTCCTCACCCGCGTGCAAAATCTCAGCCAACTCGTCACTGTCAAATATGTCCTGGAAAAGGTCGTCGTTTATGAAGATGCCAAATGGTACGGGGACAATCGCGTCCTGCTGGTCGCTCATGGCGTCGTCAAGGCCGGCATTGACTTGCGCGCGCTCCAGGCGGGCGACATCGAGATCGCGGATAAAAAAATCCGCGTGGCCCTGCCGCGACCCCGCATTACCGATGTTTATCTGGACGACCGCCACTCGGAAATCGTGGAACGTTCCACCGGCCTGTTGCGCGTTTTTGACAAGGATTTGGAGCAAAACGCCCGCATCCAGGCAGTGGAGGATTTGCGCCGGGCCGCCTCCCAAAATGGAATTTTGACCGATGCCACCGCGCAGGCCAGGGCCGAGTTGACGGCTTTGCTCCATCAATTGGGCTTCACCGAGGTCGAATTCCGGGAAAAATAAATTCAGCGGCCCGCAAATCTCCCTTGGCAGTTTCCCCGCCTTTTGTTTAGCTGTGCGCGATTAATGAAAGAACGGCGTCCGCTGAGCGCGGTTTTCCTGCTCCCCGTCCTGGCCTTTGTCTGTCAAGCACAGCAAAGCGCGCCGCCGGTCATTCACGGCCTGAACCCCAACAGCGGATGCCAATCCATCGGCAACACCAATTATTTCAGCAACGGCGTCCTCGTCAGCAACGAGACGGCCATGGTCACGTCGGACCGCGCGGCGGAAAATGACCTGACAGGAGACGTGGTGGCGGAGGGGGATGTGACCATTCTGGACCACGGCCATATCTGGCGCGGCACCAACTTTGTCTATAATTTCAAGACTGGCGACGTTCGCGCCAACACCTTCAAGTCGCTGCAGGCGCCTTTCACTCTCTCGGGCGCTCACCTGGCCGGGGGCAGCAATAATGTCTATACCGCGACGAATGCGATTATTACCACGGACGATTACGCCCGGCCGGGTTACAGGATTCGCGCCAGGCGCATTACCATCGCAGTGGGGCAGTATTTCGAGGCGCATCAGGCCACGCTCTATTGGGGAAAGGTGCCCGTGTTTTATTTCCCCTATTACAAACGCACCCTGGGAGCGCATCCGAACAATTGGGAATTCGAGCCGGGCTACCGCAGCACGTTCGGCCCTTACTTGTTGAGCGCGTATAATTGGTACGGCAACGGCATGCTGGACGGAACTTTGCACTTCGACGCGCGCGAGGAGCGCGGTGTCGCCACCGGGCCGGACCTCATCTTCCACCTGGGCAACTGGGGCGAAGCCGCCTTCCGCTATTACTACGCCAACGACCAGAAACCCAACGCCGACGGGTTGAATGCGCCGGACTTGGGCGAAAACCGCCAGCGCGCGTCTTTTTATTATGAAGTCCACCCCGCCTCGAATTTGACGGCCAAAGTGGTGGCCAGTTATCAGAGCGATCCGGTGATGCTGCGCGATTTTTTTGAGAGCGAGTACGTGACCAATGTGGAACCGGCTTCCTTTGCCGAGGCCAGCCAACTGTGGCCCAATTACACTTTAAACGTCATGGTCCAACCGCGTTTGGTGGATTTCTTTGAAACGGTCGAACGCCTGCCGGATGTCAAATTATCCGGCCTGCGCCAGGAAGTGGGCCAAACACCCGTCTATTATGAAAGCGAAAGTTCGGTGGGCTGGTTCAAACGCGCTTTTTCCAGCACCAACTCCCTTTACTTCCTGACCAATTACACCTTCAACCCCAACAGCATGTATTTTAGAACCACCAATGCTCCCCCGTCCGATTACTCGGCCGGGCGCGTTGACACCTTTCATCAGTTCACCCTGCCCGAAACATTTTTTGGATGGCTCAACGTCACGCCGAACGTCGGCGGGCGCCTGACCTATTACAGCGACGTGGAGGGTCCGCAAATCCAGACCAACCAACAATTGCGCGCAGTCTTCAATACCGGCGTTGATGTTTCCTTCAAAGCGTCCCAAGTTTACCGCGACGCGGAAAGCAGCTTTCTGGATGTGCATGAATTGCGCCACATCATCGAGCCGGAGATTGACTATGCCTATGTGCCGGCGCCCACGCGCTCACCCAGCCAGGTCCCGCAATTTGATTACCAGTCGCCCAGCTTGCGATTGCTGCCCATTGAGTTTCCCGATTACAATGACGTTGACTCCATTGGCGGCATGAACGTGGTGCGTTTCATGCTGCGCAACAAATTGCAAACCAAACGGGACCCTGGCGTCCAGGACCTCGTCAATTGGGCGCTCTACACGGATTGGAACCTGGACCCGGGCACCAACCATCCCTTCGGCGATTTTTACTCGGATTTGGATTTCCGCCCCCGCTCCTGGCTGACCTTCGTTTCCTCGACCCGCTATGACATGGTCAGCAATCGCTGGCGCGAAGCCGTCGAGAGCATGGTCGTGCAACCGTCCACCGCCTGGAGCCTGGCCCTCAGTTACCGCTACCTGATCAACAACGATCCGGAATTTCAGACCTACGCCGGAGAAGACGTTCCCGGCCATAACCTGATCACCGCCAGCCTTTATTATCGGATGAATGAGAACTGGGGCGCCCACATTGCCGAGCAGTATGAAGCCCAGTACGGCGGCCTGCAGCAGCAGGTGTATTCCATCTACCGCGACCTGCGCAGTTGGACAGCGGCCTTGATGTTCCGCATCACCGAGGGGCCGGGGCAGCCAACCGACTTCACCGTCGCCCTGACTTTTTCGCTCAAGGCCTTCCCGCGTTATGGCATGGGATCGGACAGCAACCGTCCGGGATCGCTGTTCAGCAGCGGAAACTTGATGGACCCGGTGGACCCGTATTAGAAGAAAATTAAGAATTAAGAAGTAAGAATTAAGAAGTCAAAAAAGGCATCCCGGTTCGATTGTTGACTTTCATGTTTCTTAATTCTTCCTTCTTACTTTCTTCATTGGCGCGATTGGGTCAGGACGCGGAAGGCGCGGCCCAAATGGTCCGGATGGGTCAGAGTCTGAAATTGCCGGGTCCGCGACGGCGTCCACGCTTCAAATGCGCCCGGCTCCGCCTGGATTTGCGCCAGGATCTGCGTCAGGAATTTATCCTGCCCCATCAGCCCTTCGGTGGCCAGCCCGGCGGCCAGGCCCGCCGCCTCGATGGCGGAAAAATTGACGTGGGCCGTGATGTCGCATTCGCCGGGATTGTCGAGCAGGCCGCCGCCAATATGATGGCGGGCAAAAGTCCGCAGCGTTCCCCCGCTTCGTTCCGGGCGAAATCGTTCCTGGTCGGTCAGGCCGTAGTCTATTGTTAATAATTTTCCGTGCGCCAGCGCTGCCGCGGCTTTTTTCCACCACGCCACGGCGGACGGGGAATGCTCGATGACAAATCCGGGCGGCAAAACGGCGGCCAATTCCGGGCTGATCTTCGGCAGACATTCCGCCAATTCGGGCGGCGGCGCGGCTTGTTGCCAGACAAAAACCCCGTTCTCGCAGGCCACGCGACATTCCTCCCATTCTTTTCCGGCGGCATTCCAAGACAGGCGGTGAACGGGCATGGCATCGAGAAATTCATTGCTGAAAATGATCTGGCTGGCCTGTTCGGAGCCGGCTTCAGAAATATTGGAGACCCATTTAACGCCGGGCAGCCAGTCGCGCAGAGTTTGCTCCTGCCAGGCGCGGCGCGTCGGCGACGGCTCGATCAGGCAGTATTCCAGGCGGGCCAGGAGATCCGGTCGCCGCCGCCGCATCCAACCGAGGATATCGGCCGCCAGCGCGCCTTGATGGGCGCCGGCTTCGACGATTTGCAGGCGGTCAAAAGGACCGGCCCGGCCCAGCCATTGCGCGAATTGAAAAGCCAAAAGTTCGCCCAACAACGGGCCGACGCTGACGCTGGTGAAAAAATCGCCGCGCCGCCCTATTTCGCGCTGCCGTTCGTAATAGCCCAGGCCTGGCGCGTAGAGGGCCAGTTCCATGAAACGCGCAAAGGAAATCGGCCCGTCGCGCCGGATTTCCTCCTGAATTTGCAAAGCGAGGCAATTCATTGTAAATGACTAATGACGAAATCCTAATGACCAATCAATGCTCAAATGACCCAACCTGTTGCCTTAGCGGGCCGTTAAAAAACAACTCATTTCCGTAGGAGACGACGTAAGGAGTCTCAAATTTCCTCGAAAACAAGGCCTTGATCAGAGACTCCTTACGTCGTCTCCTACTTGTTAAACGGGCTGTTAGCCGTCCCGGCGATGTCGGATGACGAAACTTCGTCATTGGTGCTTTGTCATTAATTGGTCATTCGTGCTTGGACATTGGACATTCTTGTAAGAAGGGCTTGCAAAAGCCCGGAATTTGCCCAAAGTCACCCGCAGACATTTTACTATGAACCCCTTAATTTCGACGCTGCCGATCTTTCTGGCTCTTTCTGTCGCTTCCGCCGTTGCGGAAGAGACCGCCCTTGTTGTGGACGCCGACCAACCCATCGGGAAGGTCAGCCCGCTTCACTACGGGTTGATGACCGAGGAAATCAATCATTCCTACGATGGCGGCCTTTACGGCGAACTGGTCCAGAACCGCGCCTTCCTGGACAACGCCGGGACGCCGGTCCACTGGTCAGTGGTGCAGGGACCGGGCGCGGCGGCAACCATCGCTCTGGATCGCGCCGCGCCGCTCAATGACATCCTCACCAACAGTTTGCGCCTGGACGCGGCCGCCGCTTCGGAGTCGGGCCGGGCGGGCATTGCCAACGACGGCTATTGGGGCATCCCGGTCAAGCCGCATACGAAATATCGCGCCTCTTTTTACGCGCGCGCCGCCGCGGATTTCAAAGGCCCGATCAAGGTCGCCATCGAAAGCGACGACGGCGCGACCACGTTTGCCGAAGCCAAAGTTTCGCGCATCAGCGCCGGGTGGAAGTTGCACACCGTCACATTGGAAACAGGCGGCGTGACGCCCACCGCCAAAGCGAGGCTCGTCCTTTCCATCAACCAGCCCGGCACGGTATGGTTCAATTTGGTCTCCCTGTTCCCGCCGACGTTTCACAACCGGCCCAACGGCAATCGTATTGACATCATGCAAATGCTGGCCGGCATGAAGCCGTCCTTCCTGCGTTTTCCCGGCGGCAATTACGTCGAAGGCAACACACTGGAATCCCGTTTCGATTGGAAGAAGACCATCGGCCCGCTCACCCGGCGTCCCGGCCACGCCTGTTGCTGGGGCTACCGCTCCAGCGATGGCTTCGGGCTGCTCGAATTCCTCGACTGGTGCGAAGACCTCAAGATGGAGCCGGTCCTCGCCGTCTATGCCGGTTACAACCTGAACCACACCCACATCGACGCCGGCCCCGCCCTCCAACCTTTCGTGCAGGATGCGCTCGACGAAATCGAATACGTCACCGGCGGCGCCTCGACCCAGTGGGGCGCTGAGCGCGCCAAAGACGGCCATCGCGCCCCTTTCAAGCTCACCTATGTCGAGATTGGCAACGAAGATGAGTTTGACAAGTCGGGAAGCTACGATGCCCGTTTCGCCCAGTTTTACGACGCCATCAAAGCGAAATATCCGAACCTCAAGTGCATCTCCACCATCGGAAACGAGCACCACGGCCAAATGATTCACAGCCGCAAGCCGGACGTCCTCGACGAACATTACTATGCCTCCGCCGCGACGTTCGATAAGGATTCCCCGGCGCATTGGGAAAAATACGACCGCAACGGCCCCGCAATTTTCGTTGGAGAATGGGCCGCCTACGAAGACACCAAGCCATGGGAAGCGCCTTCGCGCCAATTGCCGCCCACGCCAACCCTGAAAGCCGCCCTGGCCGACGCCGCCTGGATGGCCGCCATGGAACGCCATTCCGATCTCATCGTGATGCAGTGTTACGCCCCGCTTTTGGTCAACGTCAACCCCGGCGCGCGCCAATGGCGTCCGGACCTGATCGGCTACGACGCCCTCAACGTCTATGGCTCGCCCAGTTGCCATGCCATCCGGATGTTCAGCCAGAATCACGGCGACACCATCCTCAAGACCTCCGTCGCCAACCCTCCCCTCCACTACAGCGCCACCAAAGACACCAAAACCGGCGACATCTGCCTGAAAATCGTCAACACCCAATCCACGCCAAAACCCGTCGAGATCACGCTGCGCGGCCTCGCCTCCCTCGCGTGGCGGTGGCGGCGAGTTGGGCCTCAGCAGCGGTTTGTCGAGCTTAGGCTTGACAGCGCTGCCTCCCTCGCGCCGGACGCAACCGCCATCACCCTCTCCGCGCCCGGCCCCGGCGACTCCAATTCAATTGACAACCCGGCCCATGTCGTTCCCGTCACCACGACCGTGCGGGACATCAAGCCGACATTCACCCACACGTTTGCCCCGTATTCCATCACCGTTCTGCGGCTGAAAACGGTGGAGGTGAAATGAGACTTTAAAGTGATGATATGACAATCTACCAGGAATCCAAAGTCTTGCGCGACGTGCGCCGCATCAAAGAGGAAATATCAAAGGAAGCGGCGAGGCTCGGCCATGAGAAATTTTACCTGTCATTAAACGGGACGGCGGCGAGGTTGAAGGCGAAGTATCGCACGAAGAAGCGAAAGGTGCCGTGCCGCTGACTCCTAAACGGGCCATAAGCGGATCCCGCGCCCGTTAGCAATTCCTTTCGCGGCACTTTTGCCAATTCATTGGCTTGCAGTCTCCGGAAAATATGCTAAAACATCTGCGTGCTGCATTTTATTAATCGTTATGGCCAGAATTGACGCGCTTTTCAACCTGATGTTCGAGCAGAAGGCCTCGGACTTGCATCTCTCGTCGGGCAATCCCCCGATCTTGCGCATCAACGGCGAACTGACGCGCGTGGATTATCCCCCCCTGGAGGACGATCAACTCAAAATCATGCTCTACGAGATCGCCCCGGAGTATAAAATCAAAACGTTCGAGGAAACCGGTGATGTGGATTTCGGGTATGAGATCGCCAACGTCTCGCGCTTCCGCGCCAATTTCTTCACGCAAAGAAACGGCATTGCCGCCGTCTTCCGCCAGATTCCCAGCAAAGTCCTGGCCTTCGAGGATTTTGAAAAGTTCGACGCCCCGCTGCCGGCTGTGCTCAAGAAATTTGCCATGTTGCACAAGGGCCTGGTCGTCGTCACCGGCCCGACCGGTTCGGGCAAATCCACCACCCTGGCCGCCATCGTGGATTACGCCAATAAAAACCGCAAAGACCATATCATCACCGTCGAGGACCCGATTGAATTCGTCCATGAAAGCAAAGGCTGCCTGGTCAACCATCGCGAAGTGGGCCTGCACACCAAGTCCTTTGCCTCGGCCTTGCGCGGCGCGCTGCGCGAAGACCCGGACATCATTCTGGTCGGCGAATTGCGCGACTTGGAAACCATCGAACTGGCCCTGACGGCCGCGAGCACGGGGCATCTGGTCTTTGGCACCCTGCACACGCAAAGCGCCGCCAAAACGGTGGACCGCATCATTGACGTTTTTCCCGGCGATCAACAAAACAAAATTCGCGCCACCCTGTCCGAAGCCCTCAAGGGCGTGGTGGCCCAGGGTCTTTTCAAGCGCGTTGACCGCAAGGGGCGGGTGGCGGCGCTGGAGGTCCTGATTTTCAACACCGCCGTGGCCAACCTGGTGCGCGAGGGCAAGACCCACCAGATCCCCGGCATGATCCAGGTGGGCAAGAAATACGGCAACATGCCGCTGGATGATTCGATCATGGACCATCTCAAGATGAAACGCATTTCCGCCGAGGAAGCCTACGACAAATGCATAGACAAGAAGAAATTTCGGCCGTTCCTGTCCCGTCCGCCGGACGAGGACGAAATGTGAGGACGGCCCCGCCCAACCCATGCCCGACCCGATGAATTATGCGCCGCGCCGAACTTGATTACATCCTGGCCACCATGCTCGGAATGGACCGGGCGACGGACACCATCATGCGCCGGCGCAAAGCGGTGTCGGACTTGAATTTCACCGTGGACCGCCCCTTGCAGGTGGAACAAGACGGCGAACTGATCCCGGTGGCCTGCAATCCGCCGCTGGACAATTTGACGCCGTATCAAACGGAAATGATTGCCTTGAATCTGATCAACGCCAATTCGCGGCTGACCGAAGACTTGATCCGCACCGGTTCCTGCGACGCCTCCTACAGCGTGGCCGACATGTTGCGTTTCCGCGTCAACATCTTCACCCAGCGCGGCAGGTTTTCCATCGTGATGCGCAGGCTCAATACGGAGATACCGACGCTGGCCCAGTTGAAACTGCCGGACATTTTCCACATGGTCGCGCAGGAAAAAACCGGCCTGGTCCTGGTCACGGGCGCCACCGGCTCGGGCAAGACCACCACGCTGGCCGCCATCCTCCATGACATCAACACCACCAAATCCGTTCACATCATCACCCTGGAGGACCCGGTGGAATTCGTCCATTCGCACAAGAAATCAACCTTTAACCAGCGGGAGATGGGCAGTGATTTCAGCACCTTTGCCGCCGGGCTGCGGGCCGCGTTGCGCCAGGCCCCCAAAGTGGTCCTGGTGGGCGAAATGCGCGACCGCGAAACGGTTGAAATCGGCCTCAGCGCCGCTGAAACCGGCCACCTGGTTTTGAGCACGCTGCATACCATTGACGCCGGGCAGACGATTAACCGCGTCCTGGGCATGTTCGAGCCGGAGGAGCAGGAACAAATTCGCACCCGCCTGGCCGACACCTTGCGCTGGATCATCAGCCAGCGCCTGGCCCCGCGCGTCGGGGGCGGCCGTTATGCCCTGCTCGAAATCATGGGGGCCAATCTGCGCACCCAGGACACCATTATTCACGGGGAAAGCGAGGGCAAGAGCTTTTACGAAATCATCGAGTCCAACCACTCCTTCGGCTGGCGCAACTTCGACCAGGCCTGCCTGGAGGCTTACGAAAAAAACATCATCACCGAGGAAAGCGCGTTGAGTTATGCGAGCAAACGCGGCTTCGTTTCACGCGGCATCGATGCCATCAAAAAAGCCCGCGGCGAAGGCATGTCCACCGGGGACCTGAAAATGAAACCGGACCCCAAGAAGGCCGGGCCGTCCTTTCCCACAACCTTCAAGATGAAGTGAGCCATGGAAGAATTTGAATTTATCGGGCCGAACGATGAACCCGCCTTGCTGGCCATCACCTCGCCGGAAGTGCTCGCCGCTGCCAAAACCGTCCTGGTCGAGATGGGTTACAAGGTCCATGTGGTCGAATCCCATCCGCAATTCGAGACCCGCTACAACCAGGTCAATTACCATGTGGTCATCATCGAAGAAAACTTCGCCGGCGGCAGCGTCCTGGATAATCCGAGCCTGCGAATGGTGCAGGCGCTGCCCATGGCCCAGCGGCGTTACGCGACCTTTTTTTTGATCGGAGGGACCTTCGAAAGTTTGAACACCCTGCAAGCCTTTTCCCAGAGCGTCCATTGCGTCCTGAATTTGGCCGAACTCCCGATGCTCAAGGAAGTGGTGCAAAAGACCATCGCCGAGAATGATCTGTTTCTGAGCACCTTCCGCGAGGTGCAACGCCGCGTTTATCAAAAGGGGGCCTAGCGCCGCTGAGGTGCCAACATGCCACGCCCGCGGCTCGATCAGGCCCTCGTCGAACGCGGCTTTTTTGCCAGCCGCGAGAAAGCCCAACGGGCCATCCTGGCCGGCCAGGTGCGGGTCGGCGGCCGTCTGGCGCGAAAACCGGGCGAGCCGGCCAGGCCCGATGACGACGTTGTCCTGGCCGCGCCCGAACGCTACGTGAGCCGGGGCGGTTACAAGCTCGAACATGGATTGCGCCATTTTCAGGTGGAGGCCCGGGGCCTCACGGCCATTGATTTGGGCGCTTCCACCGGCGGATTCACCGATTGCCTGCTTCAACAGGGCGCGGCCCTGGTCTATGCCGTTGACGTTGGGCGCGGCCAACTGGCCTGGAAACTCCGGCGCGATCCCCGCGTGGTGGTCATGGACAAAACCAACGCCCGCTCCTTGACCCCGCGCAGTTTTCCCCAACCCTTTGCCGGCGCGGACTTGCTGGTGGCCGATTGCTCCTTCATCTCTCTTAAAATCATTCTGCCGCCCGCCGTTGCATTGCTGCGCCATTGCGGTAGAATCCTCGCCCTCGTGAAACCTCAATTTGAAGCGGGCAAGGCCGAGGCCGACAAAGGCGCCGGCGTCATCACGGACCCGGCCATCCACGACCGCGTCTTGCGTGAATTGAAGGAGTTTGCCGGCGCAAGAACCGCCCTGCATTGGCGCGGCGAAACCCCCTCGCCCCTTCTTGGACCGGCGGGCAACAAGGAATTCTTGGTATTGCTTGAAAAAGAAACCTGAAACACTTCGGAAAATCGGCCTCATCGCCAATTTCGACAAAGCCGCCAGCCGCGACGTGGTCTTGCGGGCCGCGGCCCTCATCGCCCGCACCGGCCGCGCCGTCGTGGCCGACGAACAAACCGCCCGCATGGCCGGCTTGCGCTGCGCCACCTGTCCAAATCCCGCCGCCCTGGCCCGGCAGGCCC
>Ga0326728_10012866_pt1 | contig 18399 bp, 22 predicted proteins | sample MB3enrmetagenome_FD_207602 | JGI IMG/M metagenome (GOLD analysis project Ga0326728, IMG submission 207602) | Lab enriched peat soil microbial communities from McLean, Ithaca, NY, United States - MB31MN | ecosystem: Environmental > Terrestrial > Soil > Wetlands > Peat | place: USA: New York... | reverse complement strand
GGCGGTAAGAATCTCGCCACCTCGCCCAAAATCTGGCGTCGCATGTACCAGGATATTCCCAGCCCCAACTTCGGTCTGAATTTCGACCCGTCCCATTTCATCTGGCAGCGCATGAACTACCTGAAGCCTCTGCGCGAATTTCGCAGCCGGCTCTTTCACGTGCACGCCAAGGATGTGCGCCTCGATCCCGAACGCCTGAACGATGTCGGCATCATGGCTCATCCCAACGATTTCCATACGCCCAAAATCCCCGGCCTGGGCGACGTCAACTGGGGCCATTTCTTCTCCGTCCTTACCGACACCGTTTACGATGGCGCCGTTTGCGTGGAAGTGGAGGACCGCGCGTTCGAAGAATCGCTCGAAAAGCGCAAGGCCGCACTCATTCAAAGCGCGAGCTATTTGAGACAGTACATCCCATGAGCCTGGCAAATTATCAAGAACTCGAACGGCGCCTGTCCCAGCCCATGGGCCTCGCTCGCCGTCCTGTAGCCGTGGCGTTTCGTGAGAGTCCGCCCGCGGGCGTCGAAAAATTCTCCGGCACCGAGCCCTCCGGCTGCAGTTTCTGGCGCATCGCCGCCGAAGGCCGAACGTTCTACACCGTTCCCGCCGATCACTACAACTGCCCCATCGGCAGTTACACCCACAGCATCGCTCTGCCACCCGATCGCGCGCCCGAGCTCGAGCAAGCCCTTGGCCTCATGGCCAGCGCCGGCTACATCAAAATGGAAGACATCCCGGGTGTCTTCCGCCTTCCCCAAACCCCGACCGTTATCATCTACGCGCCACTCGGCGATACACCGGTCGATCCTGATGTCGTCCTGTTCTCCGGCCGCCCCGCCTCGATAATGTTCCTTGAAGAGGCCGCCCTGCGCGCCGGCGTCGCCGCCCAGTTGCCCATGTTCAGCCGCCCCACGTGCATGGCCATTCCCGCGGCCCTCTCGCAAGGTACTGTGGCCAGTTCCGGCTGCATCGGCAATCGCATCTACACCGGCCTCGGTGACGACGAGCTTTACGTCGCCGTGCCCGGCCGTGATCTCGATCGCATTGCTGCGGAGATCGCCACCATCGCCTCCGCCAATGCCCAGCTCGCCGAATACCACCGCGGCCGCCGTCAGACGTTGACCGCTTAAGGCGTTGACCGCGTTGACCCAGACCGCCACGCCACCCAGCCGCGCCAGTGTTATACTCTTGCCACGACTTGTTAAGGTGACACCGGGTGCGTATCTTTTCTTACTTCTCAAATCCATTTCCACCCGGAGGCGGTGATCTGTGCTTGATCTCACAATTGTCCGTATTATCTTTATTCTCGTCATCAGCGCGTGCGCTTACTATTTCCAGCCTTTCCACTTGTCCGGGGTTGTTGCTGCGGCCGCCGGCTTTGTGGTGGGCGGAGCCATCATTCTGTTCGAACTCCGCGTCGAAAAGGTCAGCCTCAAACGTCTGATCGGCGCTGCGTTCGGCTCCGTGTTGGGTATTTTCGGCGCCTATCTGATGTCTCTGGTACTCGCCAGAGTGAACGTTGAAAATTCTTCCACGCTCCACTTCCTCCAACTCTTCATCATGCTTTGGATGACCTATGTCGGGTTAGTGGTAGGCGCAAACAAGGGCGACATGCTCAACCTCTCGGCCTTAGGCGGCATTTTCGGGGGTGAAAAAGGGCCCAAGAAAGCCTTCAAAATCCTCGACACTAGCGTCATCATCGATGGCCGCATCGCCGACATTGCCGAAACCGGCTTCCTCGATGGTGTGCTGGTCATCCCCCAATTCGTCCTGCGCGAGCTCCAGCTCGTCGCCGATTCCGCTGATTCCATGAAACGCAATCGCGGCCGCCGCGGTCTCGACATTTTGCAGCGCATTCAGAAAATGGCGCACCTCAACGTGCAGATCGTCGAGGATGACTTCCCCCACGTCCGCGAAGTCGACATGAAGCTGATCGAACTCGCCAAAGTCTACGACTGCAAGGTCATCACCAACGACTTCAACCTGAATAAAGTCGCGCAGCTCCACGGCGTCCAGGTGCTCAACATCAACGAGCTCGCCAACTCCCTCAAGCCGATCGTCCTGCCCGGCGAAACCATGCGCGTCTTCATTCTCAAAGAGGGCAAGGAGTACAACCAGGGCGTGGCGTACCTGGATGACGGTACTATGGTGGTGGTAGATAACGCCAAGCGCATGATCTCGAAAACCATCGACATTTCCGTGACCAGCGTGCTCCAGACCACCGCGGGCAAAATGATCTTCGGCAAGTTTGATGACCGCACTCATGCCGTCATCACCGAAAAGCACGATCGCCCGCCTGCGCCGCGCAAGGCAGAGGCCGTGGGGGAAGGCTAAGATCGCATGAAGGTTGCTGTCATATTGCCGGCGGCCGGGCTGGGCACGCGCATGGGCCGTACGTCCCCGGAAACCGCCGGCACCAGCCGGAAGCAGTTCATGCAGTTGGATGGCTCGCCGATTCTGCTCCACACCGTCCGTAAGTTCGCCGCTTCCGATCGTGTCCGTCAGATCGTCGTCGCGCTGCGCCGGGAAGATCTCGAATGGGTGGGCGATCTGCTGCGCCGCGAGATCCGTAATAAACCCGTCGAAGTCGTCGAGGGCGGTAACAGCCGTCAGGAATCGGTTGAGCGCGGCCTCGCTGCCGTCAGTCCCGATACCGATCTCGTCGCCGTGCATGATGCCGTCCGGCCTTTCATCGATCTCGATACCATCGAAAAAGCCTTCGACGAAGCGGCGGAGCATGGCGCGGCCATCGTGGGCATCGTCCCTGTCGACACCGTGAAGCAGGTCAGCGGTGCACAAGCCACCGGCACGAAGGTCCGCTCCACCATCTCGCGCGAGCGCCTCGTTTTGGCGCAAACCCCGCAAGTCTTCCGCTACGATCTGCTCAAGCAGGCCTTCGCGGCCGCACGGGCTGACAGTTTTGTCGGCACCGATGAATCCAGCTTGGTGGAGCGCCTGGACCAGGTGGAAGTGCGCGTCGTCATGGGCAGCGATCACAACATCAAGATCACGAAACCCGGTGACATGGACCTCGCCCGGCTTTTCCTGGAACAGGAAGCCGCCCGCCAGGGTCACTCTTGAGCGAATATCGCACCGGGCTCGGTTGGGACAATCACCGGCTCGTACGCCAGCGCCCCCTGATTCTTGGCGGCGTGACCATCGCTTCGGAATTCGGCCTGGAAGGCCATTCCGATGCCGACGTTCTGGCCCACGCCATCACCGACGCCATCCTTGGCGCCGCGGCCCTCGGTGACATCGGCATGCACTTCCCCGATTCCGATCCGCGCTGGAAAGGCGCCGACAGTCTGCAATTTCTCAAGCACGCGCTCGAACTCGCCCGCAAAGCCGGCTTCGAGCTCGTCAACGTCGATTCCACCGTCATCCTCGAGCGCCCCAAGCTGAAGGACTACCGCACCGCCATCCGCGAAACCCTCGCCGCGACACTCGGCCTCTCCCTCGATCGCGTTTCCGTGAAATTCAAAACCGCGGAAAAAGTGGGACCGGTCGGCGAAGGCCACTCCGCCGAAGCGCAAGCGGTAGTGACTATCGCGAAATCACGATAGTACCCCAGTGCTCGATCGAGGCCGATTCCAACTCGGAGTCAAGATCAAGATTGGTTCCCGCCATTTCTGCCACGCGCCCGGTTGTACTATGCCGTGCGGATTGGGCCCGCGCAGCTATAGCCTTGAACACGCTGAGTCGTTCGAAGCCGCGCATTCATCTAAACGGCTATGCTGGCACTGAAACAGTTTCTTGAGCGCGCTCCGTTTTTCGCGGTCGTCGCCGCCACCCTGCTGTCCGGGCAGCCGTCCGCTCCTCGCCAGGAGCCAATTCGCCGAACGTTATTGCGACAAGCCCCGGTCGCCGGGATGCCAGGTTGGGAGACGCGCACATATTTGATTGAGTACGGGCCGGGTGTGAAAGCGCCCGTGCATCATCATTCCGTCGTGGGGCTAGGCTATGTGCTCAGCGGCACGATGCTCTCAGCCTTCTCCGGTGAGACTCCGGTAGAGTACAAAACCGGCGAGAGCTTTATCGATCCGGCCCAACAACCCCACACGGTTTCACAAAACGCAAGCGCCTCCGAACCACTCCGCGCCCTGATCGCTTACACCGTTCGAGTCAACGAACCTGTGACGATAACGCCATAGTTTCCGACACTGTCCCTACAACGGCCAAGCTTCACGCTAGCTCGCCGGCGGCGACCAATTTTCGCGGAGCTGGTTCTTGTCGTCAAACGGCCAGTACTCCGCACTAGACGAGAGGACCGCCGATCCCTTCTTCGTGATGAAAGATTAACAGCCAATATGCCGGGCACCATCCCACCAATGCTCGATTTCATCACGCGGTGGAACGCCCTGAATCTCCTCTGCTGTTGGCCCGCCCAGTCGATACGCCTTCGCTAGGCCCGATTCGATCAGATACATCAATGCATCCAAGATCTCCGACGAATGGATCGTGAGTCCACAGTCCACGCCGAGTTTGATGACGTTTTCGGAAATGTGGTCAAACTCCTCATAGTCGTCCGCCAGTTCATTCAACACAAACACGCGGACGAGTTCACTGCGGCTCACGCTCACTACATCGTCCCACATGGCGGGCCGCCGCTTCACCGATCACCGTTAGTTGGTGAACAACGGCGCTTTGAAGCAAACGGCTTGCCCGAAAAGTCTCTAAGCTATCGGACTGGAGAAACTCGCTAACGGCTTGCGCAGCGACATGCATGTCTTCCAGGTACAGTCGCTCACGCCGCATAAATGCAGCGAGCCTGCAAAAGAACCTCTTCCTTCACGCCGTCTCGCAAGGCGCGTTTGGAAACCAGATCCACCTTCCGTCCCAAGACCCCAGAGAATTCCTTTTCGGCCGCCGCGTGGCGTAGAAGAGAGACCTTGGCGTCCGGCAGAAACTCGACCAGAAGATCAACGTCGCTATCCGGGCGCAGCTCGCCACGTGCCGCGGAGCCGAACACCGCTAATTCGCGGATCTCGTATCGGCGGCAAATCTCCGCGATCTGAGTGTCGTGCAGAACAATGCCAGGTGCGATAGTCATACAAGCTTCCATCTCTATTATCTAATTCGCAGACGTGCTTTTGGCTGCCAGAAGCTCGTGCTGGCCCAAGTAAGTTAGCTCGGTCTTCTTGCCTTCATGACAACCAGCGTAACGTAAGTGCATCAATCCTAAGCTCCAGAAAAATTGCCCTCACCAGACTGTCTTGGCCGATAAGCCTACATAGTGATCCATTTTCCCAGCGGACAGCTGCCCCTTCCCCTGCCGGTAGATAACCTCGGCGCGGACCTGCTGCGCGCTGTCGCGCGAGTGCCGAATCTCACACAGACGCCCGCGGAATCGGTCGGCGATTCCATTTCCGTCAAAAGTATTAACGCCGCGCTCGAGCTGGGCCTGATGAATCACCAGAATCCGAACTCCCTGCCCGCGGCCGGCGCCGCCGATTACCAACTGGCACGTGTCGCGGCAGTGGCCTCGGAACCGGTTATCAGCATGCAACACCTCGAAATGGCCGTCCATGAGAGCCCGGCCTACGCCTCGGTAGCGCTGCATGATCCGGCCTTCCAAGCTATGCAAGGCCCAGTACAGGAACTGGTCGACCGGGTGACCTTTGTTGCCGGTACCAGTGAGTCGGCTCCCGCGGGAACATACCAGCCAACACGTGTCGCACTACAAATGCCAGTCCCATCCGTCGATGCTCCCGTGCCCTCGGAACAGCCGGTGATGACGAACCCGCAGTCTGTCATCACACCCCAGCTAGACCCAACGTCAAGCCCAGCGAGCGTACCTCCGGCCCAGTTGACAAGCTTGCCGGCGTTGCCCATCCAGGCTCAACCAGACCCAACGCCACAGCTAGCGAGCGTGCTCCCGATCCAGACGACGAGTTCGCCGGCCTTGCCCATCCAGACTCAAGCGAACAGCCCCGATCTAACCGTCTCCCCGGTTCTCCCGGCTCCGCAAGCAAGCCGACCTTCGGCTTCCCCGTCCCAAACTCCGGTGCCCTCCGCCGCTGTCCAGTTGCCGCCCGCCATCGCTGCGCCGCTCGATCTGGAACTGTTCACTTCCTGGGATACCGGGTCGGCTCGAGCTACCGCCAGCAACGAATATCAGCTCGCGCAAACTGCCATGCAGGCCGGAGATCGCCCTGGGGCCCTACAGCACCTGGAGCTAGCGATTTTGGCCCATCCCGCGCAGGCTGCCGCGGCTCTCGCAGACCCCGCCTTCGACACCATCAAGGGTGCCGTGCGCGACCTGGTCACTCGTTTGACAGTGGAAATACGCATCCGCACCGAGGCTTCAGTCTCCGAAGCGCGCGTCGCATTGCAGTCAGCCGCTTCAACTGGGATGCCAAGGCCGTTGCAGTTGGCCCAAGCCTATCTCGATGCGGCCATGGTTTCGTACCAACTGGGAACATACACCGGCCTCGTGCAAGCCGCCTTCGCGGCCGATCTCGCACGGAAAATCGCAGAGGGCAAGATCTCGCCCGTCATGCCCGCCGTTAAGCGAGGTATTCTTGAGCCGGTCAAACGCGCTGTGAAGCGGGCTGCAACCGGGCTCTGGCAGCGGCTGCCTCTGCTCGCGATTCTGCTCGGCTGGTTCGTCGCCGGTATCATCGCCGGAATTACGGGCCTGGCCTTTCACTCAGGGGCGCAACTGCGCGCCTGGCTCCTTCCCGTTTGGGCCATGGGGTTGCTGGCCATGGTGCTTCTTGGATTTGTCCGCAGCATCCGCCGCATTGGACAACGGCGGAACTGACCCTACTTGACCCCGCTCTTCTCCCGCGCCGCTAGAAACTCGTCGCCCGCCTGCCAACTCGGCAAACGGTCCTGGTTCGCCACTTCGGTCCCCACTAGAAATCCGAAGCGCGCCATCTCCGCCAGTCCCGAAAAATCCCAGCTCTCCTGGAATTCATCGGACGGCTGGTGGTAGTGTTTCTCGTTGTATTCTTCAAACGCTTGCGCTCCGAAGCCCTTCGGCTTGCCGATGAAATCGTCGCCCTCTTCCACGGAAAATGCCGGGATGCCCACGTGCGCAAACGCGAAATGGTCGGAGCGGTAATAGCTGCCCTGTTCCGGCCGCGGATCAGGGTCAATGGCGAGACCCATGCGCTTTGCCACGGCTTCCACCACCGGCCACGCCGTAGTCCGTTCCGCGCCGCTCACCACGACATCGCGCGTGCGGCCCAGCGGGAACAACGCATCGTAATTAATGGCCAGAGCCGTTTTGCCAGCGGGAATCTCCGGATGCGCAGCGTAGTACTCCGACCCTCGCAATCCGCCTTCTTCCGCCGTCACGGAAATAAACAGCGCCGACCGTCGCGGCTTCTTCGCCTGCGCCGCCCAAGCGCGCCCCATCTCCATCACCAAGCCGCAACCTGTAGCGTTATCCACCGCACCGTTGTAGATCGCGTCGCCATTCACCGGCGTGCCGATGCCCAGGTGGTCCCAATGCGCACTGTAAATCACTGCTTCCGATTTGAGCTTCGGATCGCTGCCTTCCACCATCCCCACTACATTGCGCGTCTGGATGTCCCGTACCTTCGCGGGAAGATTGCCGCGAATGCGAATACCCAGCGGAATCGGCCGGAAATCGCGTGATTCCGCCGCCGTCAGTAACTCCTGCACGTGATGGCCAGCCATCGCCAACAGCTTCTCGCCCGCTTCGCTTGTCACCCAGCCCGCCAAGGACAAGGCATACTCGCCCGGAGCCAGCTTGACGTACGGTTGCTCGCGGCTCCACGAACTCCGCACGACATCCCATCCATAGCCCGCAGTTGGCGTTGTGTGAATGATGATCACGCCCACCGCGCCGCGCCGCGTAGCCTCCTCGTACTTGTAGGACCACCGGCCGTAGTAGGTGAGTGCGCGCCCGCCGAAAAACTTCGGGTCGTCGGAAGGTGGCTCATTTGTAAACAGCACCAGCAGCTTGCCGTGCACATCCACGCCCTTAAAATCGTCCCATCGAAACTCCGGTGCCACGATGCCATGCCCCACAAAGACTGCGTCAGCGTCGATTTGATCTTCGGGCGTTAGCCGCTCGTTCACGCCGACGAATTCGCTCTCCCACTTGAAATCGAGGTTCTCTCCGTCCTTCACCGCCGAAAGCGTGGCCGAGGGCTCGGTCGTGATCCCTATGAGCGGCACCTGCTGGAAATAAGTGCCTTGGTCTCCCGCCGGTTTCAAGCCGGCCAGCGCAAACTGCGTGGCGATATACTCGCTCGCCAGATCGCCCCCGCGTGTGCCAGGCCCCCGCCCCTCCAGCAGATCGCTCGCGAGGAACCTCACGTGAGCGCGGATGTGGTCCGCAATGATGTCCTGGGCCATGACGCAGCCGGCCGCTATCATTATGATGCCGATAGACTTAGTCATAATAATTCGCTATGATAGGTTTTACCCAGTGGATAAACCGACCTTAACACATCTCCGCGTACTTGAGGCGGAGAGCATTTTCATCCTCCGCGAGGTCGTCGCGGAGTTCCAGCGCCCGGTCATGCTGTACTCCATCGGCAAGGATTCGTCGGTGATGGTTCGCCTGGCGCAGAAGGCATTTTATCCGGGCAAGATTCCGTTCCCCCTGCTGCATATCGATACAACATATAAGTTCCGTGAAATGATCGAGTTTCGAGACAAATTCACAACGGAAATCGGGGCTAAGCTGATCGTTCACATCAACCGGCAAGCCATTGAAGACGGTGCCAATCCGTTCCGTCTGGGCACCCAAAAATGCTGTGGGTTGCTGAAAACACGGTCTTTGCTTGATGCACTCGCCGAGGGTGGTTATGACGCCGCTTTCGGCGGTGCGCGGCGGGACGAGGAAAAATCACGTGCCAAGGAGCGCGTTTATTCCTTCCGCGACAGTTACGGGCAGTGGGACCCCAAAAACCAGCGGCCGGAGCTATGGAATCTCTTCAACAGCCGGGTAGATAAGGGAGAATCCATTCGCGTTTTTCCGCTTTCCAACTGGACCGAGCTGGACGTCTGGCAGTACATCCACCTGGAGCGTATCCCCATTGTTCCCATGTACTTCGCCAAGATGCGAGAGATGGTGGTGCGCGGCGAAACGCTGATCCCGGTAGAGCAGGATATCCCGCTGTTGCCCGGCGAGAAGGCGGAAATGGTGATGTGCCGCATGCGGTCCTTGGGATGCAGTCCCTGCACGGGCGCGATCCGGTCGGAGGCCGACACGGTGCCGAAGATCATCGAGGAGATGATGCTAGTGCGGCGTTCGGAGCGCGAGAATCGCGTCATTGACCACGATCAGGAAGGGTCGATGGAGATCAAAAAGCGGGAAGGCTATTTTTGAACGAAGAAAAGGACTTGCTGCGGCTGTCGACGGCTGGGAGCGTGGACGACGGCAAGTCCACACTGATTGGCCGCCTACTCTACGATTCCAAAGGCGCTTACGAAGACCAGATCGCGTCGGCCACGAGGGCTTCCACCAACCAGACGGCGGGTGTGCTGGATTTTGCGCTGCTAACCGATGGTTTGCGCTCGGAGCGCGAGCAAGGCATCACCATCGACGTTGCGTATCGTTACTTCTCAACGCCAAAGCGCAAGTTCATCATCGCCGACACGCCGGGCCACGAGCAGTACACGCGCAACATGGCGACCGGCGCCTCGACCGCCGACCTGGCCATCATCCTGGTGGATGCACGTAACGGCGTGTTGCCGCAGTCGCGGCGCCATCTGTACATTGCCACGCTGTTGGGCATCCGGCACATTGTCGTGACGGTAAACAAAATGGACCTGATGGACTTCCGCGAGGAGGTTTTCGATCAGGTCTGCGAGGACTTCCTGCGCTTCGCCACGCAGTTACTGATCGGGGAACTGAAATTCATTCCCATCAGCGCGCTCGGTGGCGATAACGTGGTGACGCGCAGCCCGCGGATGCCCTGGTATTCCGGTCCAGCGCTGCTCGATTATCTTGAAACCGTGGAGGTCGCGCGTGACCGCGCGTTCGGCCACATGCGGTTCCCGGTGCAATACGTGATCCGGCCGAATCTGGACTTCCGCGGTTTTGCGGGCCAGGTCGCTTCGGGCGTGATCCGGCCGGGCGATGCGGTGATGGTACTGCCCTCGGGACGTACGTCGCACGTGAAGTCGATATCGACCTATGACGGCGAGTTGGCGAAGGCGTTCCCGCCGATGTCGGTGACCGTGTGCCTGGAAGATGAAGTGGATGTCAGCCGCGGCGACATGCTGGTTCCACTGCAACATCCGCCGCACGCGGCGCGGCGCTTCGAAGCGATGCTGGTGTGGATGAATCAGAAGCCGCTTGAACCGGGCCGGCCCTATCTGATCAAGCACACCACGCAACAAGCGGGCGCCACGGTTACGGCGGTGCGGCATCGCGTCAACATCAACACACTGGAGCAGGAACTGGTGGACCGGCTGGGGTTCAACGAAATCGGCGCGGTGCTGGTGGAGGCAAAGCGGCCGTTGTTTTTCGATGCTTATGACAAGAATCGCGCGACCGGGGCGTTCATCCTCATCGACCCACTAACCAACGAAACGCTGGCGGCGGGCATGATAACGGGCCGCGTCGGTGGCGAAAAGGCACACGGCCAGGAACTGGCGGCGATCGAACTCAAAACGGGCCGCGTCACACCAGCAGAGCGGTACATTCGTACGGGACACATGCCAGTGGCGCTGTGGCTGGCGGGATACGAGGAGTTGGCGTACGCACTCGAGCGGAAACTGTTCGACCGCGGATGCCTGGTACAGGTGCTGACGGGCGAGGGAGTGGTGGAGGTCGCGCAAGCGGCAGCGGACACCGGGATGATTTCGATTTGTGCCCTAGCGGAGGATGACAGCGCCATTCGTGACGCTGTGGCTCGTGCGGTTGGCAGTGACCGGTTCCTCGCGGTGAACACAGCGGAATTGCCGTCCGGCCCCGACGAGGCGGCCAACGCGATCTGCCATATTCTCGAACACCGCGGCTACATCCCGCGCCTGCCGAAGCCACTCACGGACGGGGCGGGGATCTGAAGAGGGTTTACTCAACAGCGCGAGTGGTGATACATTGTAAGTACGGGCTCCAATGGTCAAAAAGCTAACCAAACACGGCAACAGCTTAGCGTTGGTGATTGACAGGCCGATACTCGAATTGCTGAGGATCGACCAGGAGACGCCTTTGGAGCTGAGCACTGACGGCCACCAACTGACCATCGCGCCAGCCAAAGCTTCCGCCCGGCGCAAGAAGTTTGATGAGGCTCAGGCTTTCGCGCATCGACGGTATGGCCGCGCCTTTAAGCGGCTCGCAGAATAGGCAAAAGCTCCTCAGATGGAACCCCTCTTCCTAACCATGGATGAGGTGCTCGAAATTCACGAACAACAGATTGAACTGTACGGCGGTTCTCACGGAGTTCGTGATCAGGGCGCTCTCGAATCCGCAGTGGCCATGCCTCAGGCGACCTTCGGCGCGGAATACCTGCACCCAACGATCGCCGCCATGGCCGCAGCCTATCTCTTTCACATCACGCAAAACCATCCGTTTATCGACGGAAACAAGCGGACCGGCGCCAACGCTGCGATCACCTTCCTGTTATTGAACGACTTCGAGCCTACCTTCGATGAGGATGCTCTAGTGGAGCTGGTTCTTGGTGTTGCACAGGGCGCGGTGAATAAGGAGAGCGTGGTTAGATTTTTCGGCGACAACTGCCAGCGGCGATCGGCCTAAATACTTGACTGCTCCAGAAACCTCAGGCGCAGGGCGTCCGCGTGAACCGCTGACGCGCTGGGAATTGCGTCTGTCCCGTTTTCCCCACGAAAACCGCGCGGGGCTTGCCAGGTGTTGCGTCACTAATCGCTATCCCGTACCATGAAGCCGATGGACGTACAGCTTACCTCAGATCAAAAGGCCTTCGCCCGCCGCGCCATTGAGAGCGGACGACTGCACTCCGAACAAGACGCGGTGCAGGAAGCCCTTGCCCTGTGGGAAGAACGCGAACGGCAGCGAGCGGAATTTCTTCTCACCCTCGATGACGCCAGAGCATCCCTTGCACGCGGGGAAGGCCGGGTCATCACACAGGAGAACATGCAGCAGCTTGCCAGCGAAGTGAAGGAGCGCGGACGCGCCCGCCTTCTTGCTGAACTGGCCTCCCCTCGCTGATGGCGCATCGTGTAGCACCACGCGCCGAGTTTGATCTTGACGATATTTGGTTTTACGTCGCAAAAGAAAGCGGCAGCATCGAGATTGCGAACCGCCTGATTAACTCGATCACCGACCGGTTTGTTTTGCTCGCCAGCTTCCCCCACATGGGGCGTTCCCGCGATGAAGATTTCGGCCTCGGGTGTCGCAGCTTCGCCGTGGGTGAATACGTTATCGTGTACTGCGTCGAGGCCGATGACGTTCTCATTCTTCGGGTCGCACATGGCCGACGCGATATAGAGGCTCTTTTTGGCCACTAGCCGCCCGCCAGTGTTCCAAAAAGGGTAAGTTTTGCAACGCTCGGCGAGGCCAATGAAATCAACCCTCTCAGAGTCTCATAATTCAGTCTCAAAACCGAATGCACGTTGTCGAGTTGAGCCATGGGGTTTCCTCGGCGGGGCTGAGCAGGCTGCACGGGCGCGATCCTGCCGAAAATCGCAAATCTCGGTATCAATAAAGAGGCTGCGATTTCTGCTCTGACGGTGGCGCCGGGCCCTGAACAGCACACAACCCTACCGGCACGAGTTCGGGATACATCCGCTGAACGCCGCAGTGTTGACCAACCCGGTCAACCCCGATTCGGAGCGCTCCTCGCGCTCCTGACTGGGACGCCGAAACCGCCGTGGTATACCTATTGGTCGACGCGATGCATCTCGATGTGACGAAGCCATTTGCACTCGAAAACAAAATTTGCAAAATCAAACCCATTCCCATTTCCGAACAGTGCCTCCTCAAGGGCGCAGATCTCCAATTACGCCGTCCATCGGTCAATAGCCTGAGGGCGTTCTGCGGTACTCTGAATCAGAATGCTGCGACTTGTTCTGGCTGTTTTACTGAGCGCTGTGGCGCTCGCGGCGAAGGGGCCGGTGTACGTGGTGCTGTGGTTCGATACGGAAGACTACATCGAGCCGGCGGCGGATGATGCGGCACTGCGCATTGCGACGGATTTGGAGAGACTCGGGGTGCGGGCCACGTTCAAGGTGGTGGGCGAGAAGGCGCGCGTGCTGGAAGCGCGTGGGCGGCGGGACGTGATCCGGGCGCTGGCGCAGCACGACGTCGGGTACCATTCCAACTACCACAGCATCCAACCGACGCCGGCGCTCTACTTGCGTGACATGGGCTGGCTCGACGGCGCGGCGGAGTTTGAACGGCGCGAGCGGCCGGGCGTGGCGGACATTCAGCGCATTTTCGGTGTGACGCCGAGCTGTTACGGCCAGCCCGGCAGTTCCTGGGCTCCGCAGAGCTACCGCGCGCTCTTGCGGCTTGGCATTCCGGTGTACCTGGATGAAGGCGAGCAGGTGGGGGTGGACGGGCAGCCATTCTGGTTCGGCGGGGTGCTGAACGTGTTTCACATGGGACGGTATCTCATCCGGCCGTCGCTCGACGAGGAGAGCCAGTTGCCGCAGACGTTTGAGAAGTTCGACCGCGCGGCGGAAGAGTTGGAAGCGCGCGGCGGCGGCGTGATCAGCACGTACTTTCACCCGACCGAATTCGTCACCTCGGCATTCTGGGATCTGAATTTCGCCAAAGGCGCGAACCCGGAGCGGAGTGATTGGAAGAACCCGCCGCGGCGGACGGCCGAAGAGTCCGAGCGCTGCTATCGGATTCTGGCGCGCTATGTGGAGCATGCCAAGGCACGAGCGAGCGTTCGTTTCATCACGGCGCGAGAACTGCCGCTGTTGTATCAGAGTGCGGCGGTGAACGGAGTGGATCGCGCCCAGGTAGCGCGGCACATGGCCGAGCGGCAGACGTTTCTGGTGACAGAGCGCGGTGCGCTTTCGGCAGCGGACATGCTGCAAGTACTGCTCGGAATGGAGCCGGCGGTGGTGGTGGGTCCGGTCGCGCGCGGGGAAACCACTTACCACGAGAGCACCATTCCAAGGCCCGCTTTCGAACGCGCTAAGACGGATGCAGTCGGGTTCATCCGGACGAGCCGGCGTTTGCCAGCCGAGGTTTGGATCGGATCGAAGAAGCTGTCGCTGGCGGACTTCGCGGCGACCTTGGCAAGCGATGATGGGGCAGTGGGCGCCGTAGCCATTCACAAAGGGAACCCCGAGATGGAAAAGTACATCGCCACCGATGCGACGGGAACGTTCTCCTGGCCGATTCATCCCGATGGATTCAGCGCGCCGGAGTTGCTGGAAATGGCGCGCCTGCAAGCTTGGACGCTAAAACCCGCACGGTTGAAGTAGAATAAGCATTCGATTTCTCGAATGCACCGCACGCGAATCGCAACGTTGTTGCTGGGCGCCTGGCTGGGCGGCTGCCTGTTCATGGACATGGTGGCCACGGAGAACTTCCGCTCGGTCGACCGCATGCTGACGACGCCGACGGCACAGATGAAGGAGCGAATCCAAACCCTCGGGGGGCACGACGCGGCGCGTGTCCTGCTGCGATATCAGGCTTCCGAACAAAACCGCCAGTACTTCGCGGCGTGGGAGAGTATACAAATCGGCCTGGGTCTGTTGCTCATTCTCGTGCTGGTGGTAGCGGGACAACGGGACCGCGTAACGCTTTGGCTGGCCGGATTGATGCTGGGCGTCGCGCTCCTCATGCATTTTTTATTGACGCCGGAGATTACACGCTTGGGTCGCGCCATGGACTTCGGTCCGGTGGGGCGGCCATCGGGCGAGAATACCCGTTTCTGGATTTTTCACAGCGTGTACTCCGCGCTCGAGCTCGTCAAGCTGGGGTGGGGAGTGGCGCTGGGGCTGTGGCTGGTTCTGCCTAGGAAGAAACCGCAGACGGCTGCGACCGAACCAGTTCCGGCAACCTCTAACGGCGCTTCTAGATGATCCCGTGCGCTTTGAGCGCTTCGTCGACCAGCGCGAGCAGCTCGGCGCGTGTGAGCGCAGTGCGGTCAGTGGGGCGGGCCAGGTCTTCGGCCACTACCGGAGATTCCTGCGTGGCTCCGTTGCGGCGCTCGACTCCATAGCGCGCGCGGGAGTCCAGCAGCTTGTCCACTTCAACCTTAGGAAGCACCTTGGCGCCGCCCAACAACTCCGCCACGAGCGTGATGCGCGCGAAGTGCTCGACGGTCTCCATGTTGAAGAAAGCTTTGTATACGTCGCTGCCGTAGCTCACCACGCCGTGATTGCCCATCATAATGGCGTCGTACTTGGGGATATAGGGCAGCATAGGCTCGGTGAGCGCGGGAGTCCCGGGCAACCCATAGTCCGCCAGCGGCACATAGCCAAGGCCGATCACAACCTCGGGGAGCAGCGCGAGATTCAGCGGACGGCCCGCCGTGGCAAAACCGGTTGCGACAGGAGGATGCGCATGCAGCACGCTGTACACATCGGGGCGCAGGTTATAGATCGTGCAGTGCATCAGGATTTCTGATGTGCACTCCCGATTGCCTTCCAGCTTGCCGCCGTTCTTATCAACGATGATCAGATCGTCAGCGTGCATCATGCCCTTGCTGATACGAGTGGGGGTAGCCAGGATACGGTTGTCATCCAGGCGGATGGAAATATTGCCATCGTTGGCGGCCACCCAGCCCTTCTCATAGACCAGGCGGCCGATGTCCACAATGTCCTGACGGAGTTCGCGCTCGCTCTTCGGCATCCGGAAATCAAATTGTACCAGACCCGCTCGGGCGAGACAGTACAATAGTTGCTTCATGGATAAACGCCGCATGTGCCCGCAATGCCGGGCCTTCATCACAACCGACGACCGCGTCTGCCCGTATTGCCACGAAAAAGTGAGTCCGCGGGCCGTCGACCGGCGCGATCCGGGCACCATCCTAGGCGGGTTTATTCCGCATGCACGCTATACGACCGTCATCATTCTGTTGATCAATTTCGGAATGTACGCGGCGACCCTGGCTCTCACACCGAGCGTGGGGGAAGGCCGGGCGCTGGAAATCCTGGGCGCAAAGAACGGTATTCTGATTCTCCATTATCACCAGTGGTGGCGGTTGGTGACCGCCGGGTTCCTGCACGGCGGGTTGATGCACATTCTCATGAATTCATGGGTGCTTTTCGATCTGGGAGCCCAGGTCGAAGAGGTTTACGGCACAAACCGCATGATTGTGGTTTATTTCGTTTCCACCGTCGGCGGCTTCTTTGCGAGTACGCTTTGGAATCCGCTGGCTCTGTCGGTGGGCGCCTCGGCGGGCATCTTCGGTTTGATTGGCGCGATGATCGCACTGGGAGTGCGGCATCGGAGTGCGCTAGGAGACCATATCCGCGGCCTCTACACGCGGTGGGCGATTTACGGCCTGTTATTTGGATTCCTTCCATTCTTTCAAATCGACAACGCGGCGCATATCGGCGGGCTGGCCACCGGATTCGCCACGGCGTACATCGCCGGGTTGCCCAGAATCTCCGGTGGAACGACAGAAGCACTCTGGCGAGTCATTTCCTTCGTCTGCCTGGGTATCACGGCGTTGTGCTTCGTGCAGATGTACTTGTGGTTCGCGGCCCAAAGATAGTACACTTCAAGCGTGAGATTTCGCAGCTTTTTGCTTGCGGTATTGATCGCGTTGGGCAGTCTTCACGTGGCGGAAGCCAGTGATCCGCGCTTGACGAAGCGCAAGGTGCAGCCGGCCAGCAAGTACAAGTCTTCCAAGTACAAAGCCCCAAAAGCGAAAAAGTTTAAGGCACGCAAGCAAGAATGGGGGAAGTACAAGCGCACTAGATGACTTTCGTTCTGCGAGAAAGCCCTCCTTAATCGCACTATCCTTTCATGAAAGTCAACGCGCTACTGCTCGCTCTGTTACTGGGCGTGAGTAGCTTTGTTCCGGTACAAGCGGCAAAAGCAAAAAGCGGGGCCAGCCAAGCGATCGGCCATCGCGTCAAGAGCAAGAGTAAGGGTTCCAAGCACAGCAAGCCTCGCTCTCATTCCAGCAAAACCAAGAAAAGTTAGCGAGGCAGTCCGGTCGGTGGTCCGCTGGGCTAATGCCCAGTGGCCGCCCACCGCAGATGGACCCCCAACAGCTTCCAAATCCCTGGCGGTGTTACCCATGCCCCATGGGCTTTTCATTTAGCCAGAGCGGGCACGCCGGTGAGCACTTCAATAGAGGCGCGGCAGAACGCCGGCAGATCTTCGGGCTTGCGTGAGGTGACCAAGTTGCCGTCAATTACAACTTCGGCATCTTCGTACTTCGCGCCCGCGTGAATCACGTCGTCTTTAATAGCGAAGAAGCAAGTTGCCCGGCGGCCCTTGAGGATGCCAGCGGAACACAGTACCCACGGGCCGTGGCAGATTGCGGCCACCAGCTTGCCGTGCTTGTCCATCTCCTGCACGAAGCGGTTGGCGGCAGGGTACCGGCGAATGATGTCGGGCGCGTAGCCGCCGGGAACGACCACGCCGTCGAAATCCACGGCGCGGACGCTTTCATATGTGGTGTCGGATTTGATGGGATAGCCGTGCTTGCTGGTGTACGTTTCACCCGCCTGGGCCGCCACGACGACGACCTCCGCGCCGGCCTCCTTGCAGCGGAAATACGGATACCAGACTTCCTGATCCTGGTAGATATTGTCCACCAAAATGGCGATTCTTTTGCCTATCAGTTCCATAGCGAATCTATCTTATCTCGCGTGTGGCCGCGGTGGGCGGCTCAAAGCGAAACTCTTCTTCGAACTGCTCCACCTTCGTGACGCGCCGGCGATGCCGCTCGATATCGGAAAAATGGGCGTTGAGGTACGTGCTCACCAGTTCCGCAGCGAGCTCCGGCCCGATGACGCGCGCGCCGAGGCACAAGACGTTCATGCCATCGCCTTCCACGCCCTGGTGGGCGGAAAATGTGTCGTGGCAAATGGCCGCGCGTACGCCCCGAAACTTGTTTGCCGCCACGCAAGCGCCCGCTCCAGAGCCGCAGATGAGGATAGCGCGATCGGCAGCCCCATCGCGGATGGCTTCGGCGACAGCGCGCGCGTAGTCGGGATAGTCGACGGCGTCGGTCGAATGCGTCCCGAGATCAAATACATCGTGCCCGAGTTTACATACTTCCTCGATGACGCGAGCTTTCAACGGAAACCCGGCATGGTCGGCGGCAACAGCAATTTTCATGCGGTTTCTTATGATAGCGCACATGCTGTAGTGCATCCTTGCTAGCGGTGCGATGTCACTTCTGACAAATTGAAGAGCTTGCGCCCCATGGAAGCTGGCACACATGAACCGGTGATTCCGTAAGGTAGGGGACGGCGGCGGCTCCAGTTCGTTTGTTTACCGGGGTTTCTACTCCAAGTTCGGTTTGGCGGCATTTTTGCAAATCTTCGCGGGGCTTGACTTTTCCT
>Ga0326728_10012865_pt1 | contig 18399 bp, 14 predicted proteins | sample MB3enrmetagenome_FD_207602 | JGI IMG/M metagenome (GOLD analysis project Ga0326728, IMG submission 207602) | Lab enriched peat soil microbial communities from McLean, Ithaca, NY, United States - MB31MN | ecosystem: Environmental > Terrestrial > Soil > Wetlands > Peat | place: USA: New York... | reverse complement strand
CTAAAAATCGTACCTTTTCCTTCATGACCGGTTCCTCTCCGCTTGTGGCTCTGAACTGTGTTCCTCTTCGGCTCACAGCTTAACCCACGGCCAGCGCAAGGAACCGGTCACTCCATGATGACTAGGGTGGGATGCGAGCTGGCAATTCAATCTGGCGGATCAATAAGTCCTGCCGCCAGGCGGAGGGGTCTGCTATTGATCCGTCCTTTCAATCTGGCGGATCAACAAGGTGCCAGGGGCTCATCACGGCGCTGGGCAATTAAAGTGCTTGCTGGCACGCCGCGGCGTCATTCCGGCCGCCACTGCCGGGTTCTTGCAGCCGCTGCCCGCGAATCTGCGAAATAATGGTAGGAATGCCCCAAGATAAAAAACATGTGAATGGAGTCGGAATCGATTTCGGCACCACCAACAGTTCTGTCGCCCTGGCAGCGCAAGATGCGCCGGTCCGGATCGCCACCTTTTCTCCCGGCGCCTCGGTATCCTTTCGCTCGGTGCTCTACTTCGAATCGCTGCCGTCCCCTGGAGGGGCCAAGCGCACCCACTCCCTGAGCGGTCCCGCCGCCATCGAGCGCTATCTCGATGCGGAGGAGAAGGGCCGCCTGATCCAATCGCTCAAGTCCCATCTGCCCAGCCGTATGCTCACCGGCACCGAGGTCTTCGGCCGCAGCCACCGCATCGAAGAACTGATCTCCCGCATCCTCGGCGATCTGCGCAAGCAGGCCGAGAGGCAGTTTGAGCAGCCCATTCGCTCCGCCATGGTGGGGCGTCCGGTGCGCTTTGTCGGCGCCGAGACAGCGGAGGACGACGACTATGCAGTGGCGCGGTTGCGCACCGCCTTTACCCTGGCCGGCTTCGAGGATGTGGATTTCGAGTTGGAGCCGGTGGCCGCTGCCTATTCCTATGAGGCGACGCTGGACCACGACGAACTCATCCTGATTGGGGACTTCGGCGGCGGCACCAGCGACTTCTCCCTGCTGCGCGTCGGTCCCCAGGTGCGCCGCCGCGGGCGCACGCCACAGGATCTGCTGGGCAATGGCGGTGTTGGGCTGGCCGGGGATTGCTTCGATGCGCGCATCGTGCGCAAGCTCATCTCTCCGGCGCTCGGCTCCAACTCCGAAGCGCGTTCCTTCAACAAGATCCTCCCCGCCGTACCCGCCTGGATCTACGCCAACCTGGAACGCTGGCATTATCTTTCCTTTTTGCGAACCAACAACGTCCGCGAGATTCTCAAAGGCGCGCGCGCTCGCGCTCTGGAGCCGGAGAAGATCGAAGCCCTCATCGCCATCATCGACGAGGATCTGGGCTATCGGCTCCATCATGCCGTGCAGCAGGTGAAGTTTGAATTGTCGCGCCAAGACGCGGCCGAATTCCGCTTCTCGGATGGCGGACTGGACCTTCGCATTCCGGTCACGCGCTCCTCCTTCGAGGCGTGGATCGAAGACGATCTGCGCGCCATCGAGGCCTGCATCGACAAGCTGATGCAAGACGCAGGTCTCCATCCCCGCGATGTCGATCGCGTCTTCCTGACCGGAGGGACGTCTTTTGTCCCTGCCGTCCGCCGCATCTTTGCTACCCGATTTGGCGAGCATCGCATCCGCGGCGGCAACGAGTTCACCTCGGTCGCCCATGGATTGGCGATGCGCGCAGCCTCCAGCGGGTCCGCGAATACCCCCCGGCGAGGCGGAACATCCTATTGATCCGGCCAGAAAGCAAGCGATAATAGGGCGCCCACCCTCACAAGGGGTGCCCCACCCTCGCCGCGCTGTTGTTTTTGCGGCTAGGGTGGGATTCAAGCTCCCAATCCAATCAGGCCGGATGAATCGTTTTCACAGGCCCGATCAATAAAACCGCCGCGGCCTTTCTGCCTCATCAGGCTAGGTCGAAGCGATCCAGGTTCATCACCTTGCTCCAGGCGGCCACGAAATCATGCACCAGGGCTGCTTGCCCGTCGCTGCTGGCATAGACTTCCGACAGGGCGCGGAGTTGCGCGTTGGAACCGAAGACCAGATCGACCACGGTGCCCGTCCAGCGCAGTTCGCCGCTGCCCCGATCCCGTCCCTCCAGCACTCCTTCCGAGGTTGCGGACCTCTGCCACCGGGTCTTCATGTCGAGCAGATTCACGAAGAAATCGTTGCTCAGTGTTCCTGGCCGAGGGGTGAACACACCGTGCGGGGAATGCCCGAAGTTCGCCTCCAGGGCGCGCAGGCCGCCGATCAGAACCGTCATCTCCGGGGCGGTCAGGCGCAGCAGGTTGGCCCGGTCCAGGAGCAACTCGGCCGGCGATCCCCCATGTCCCGGGCGCAGGTAGTTGCGGAAGCCGTCGGCGAACGGCTCCAGCACCGCAAAGGATTCCATATCGGTCTGTTCCTGTGTGGCATCCATGCGCCCAGGCGCGAAGGGAACCTTTACCTCGCAGCCGGCCTTGCTGGCCGCTGCCTCGACGGCTGCGCAGCCGCCCAGAACAATCAAATCGGCCAGCGAGACCTTTTTCCCACCCGACTGCGCGGCGTTGAATTCCTTCTGGAGGGCTTCCAGAATGGAAAGAACTCCGGCCAATTCGGCGGGTTGGTTGACCTCCCAGTCCTTTTGCGGCGCCAGACGAATGCGGGCTCCGTTGGCCCCGCCGCGCTTGTCGCTGCCGCGGAAGGTTGAGGCCGACGCCCAGGCGGTGGTCACCAGTTGGGAGATGGACAGCCCGCTGGCGAGGATCTTGGCCTTCAGTGCGGCAATATCCTGCTCTCCGATGAGTTCGTGATCCACGGCGGGAATCGGATCTTGCCACAGCAGCGGCTGGGCAGGCACGAGCGGGCCAAGATAGCGCGAGACCGGGCCCATGTCGCGGTGGGTGAGCTTGAACCAGGCCTTGGCAAAGGCCTCGGCGAACTCCTGCGGATGCTCCAGGAAACGCCTGGAGATCTTCTCGTAGCTGGGGTCCATGCGCAGCGAGAGGTCGGTGGTGAACATGATGGGCGCGTGTTTCTTCTGGGGATCGTGCGCGTCCGGCACGGTATCCGCCGCGGCGCCGTCCTTGGGTATCCACTGCTGGGCGCCGGCGGGGCTTTTGCTGAGTTCCCATTCATACGCGAAGAGGTTTTCCAGGTAGTCGTTGTCCCACTTCACCGGATTGGACGTCCATGCACCTTCCAGCCCGCTGCCGATGGTATCGGCGCCTTTGCCGCTGCCAAAGCTGTTCTTCCAGCCCAGACCCTGCTCTTCGATGTCGGCGGCCTCGGGTTCGGGGCCGACATACTTGCTGGGATCGGCCGCACCGTGGGCTTTGCCGAAGGTGTGCCCGCCGGCGATCAGGGCCACCGTCTCCTCGTCGTTCATGGCCATGCGCGCGAAGGTCTCGCGAATGTCCCTGGCCGCAGCAACGGGATCCGGTTTGCCATTGGGCCCTTCCGGATTCACATAGATCAGGCCCATCTGCACCGCGCCGAGCGGGTTCTCCAACTGGCGGTCGCCGCTATAGCGCTCGTCGGCCAGCCACTTGCCTTCGGGGCCCCAATAGATGTCTTCTTCCGGCTCCCAGATGTCCTCGCGTCCGCCGCCAAAACCGAAGGTCTTCAGACCCATCGACTCCAGCGCCACGTTCCCGGCCAGAATCATCAAGTCGGCCCAGGAGAGCTTGCGCCCGTACTTCTGCTTGATCGGCCAGATCAACCGCCGCGCCTTGTCCAGGCTCACATTGTCCGGCCAACTGTTGAGGGGCGCGAATCGCTGCGCTCCGGCGCCGCCGCCGCCGCGCCCATCGGCAATGCGATAGGTGCCGGCGCTGTGCCACGCCATGCGGATGAAAAACGGTCCGTAGTGGCCGTAATCCGCAGGCCACCAGTCTTGCGAGTCGGTCATCAGGGCGCGCAGATCCCGGATCACCGCGTCCAGGTCCAGGCTCTTGAATTCCTTGGCGTAGTTGAACCCCTCACCCAGGGGATTGGAGAGTGCGGAGTGCTGATGCAAGATCTTCAGGTTCAGTTGGTGAGGCCACCAGTCTGCGTTGCTCGAGGATCCAACAGCGGTGGGCTTGCGCGTAGCGCCCGAAAATGGGCAGCCTGTTTCGTCCGGCATGGTTCCCTCCTTGTGCTGAGTGCGATTTTCTACCGGCAACAGTCTAGGCCCAGCTTCTCTTGATAGCAACCACCGAATCGACCGGAAAGGAAGGCCGTTCTCATGCCAGTGCAAGAACCCAGGGATGGCCACTCGCCGGTGTTGCAGGAACAGGCCCCGGTGTCTTGAAACTGAAGTTCGTCCCCCAGGGAGCTGTCTTCATTCCAGCGCTTCTCTCCATGATTACGGGTGCCCCAGCCTCGCCGCGCGGTTGTTCTTGCGGCTAGTCTGGGATGCATCCTCGCAATCCAATCTGGCCGCATCGATAAAGGAAGTGGACGGCTGCTCGGCGTGATCTATCTCACATGTGGATTGCTCCCACGGCGGCGATCGCCCCCCGCTGCTGATCCCCGCTGTTTACGGGCCGTTGCGTGAAAGGCAAGCGACCGGGGAGAAAACCCGTTCTGGGCGCATATCGTTGGTGACAAACCAGCATTTTTGGAACTATAGTGCTTCCGCACGCTTGAGGAGTTCCGCAATCGTCTTCTAATTCCTTCTCAAGTTGCATGTGCGCTCATGCCGCCACCCCCAGGTGCCGTGGTCTGTGGCACCTCCGCGATGGTAGGCAAGATGGGCCGGGTTCCTGTTTCAGCACCTTGCAGGAGGACGTGTGACTCTCTACCCCATGCCGCCCCTTCCCTCCGATGACAAACGCTGGAAGGTCGTCAGCAACGCCATGCGCAAGAATGGCTTTGCCCGCCACGCCTTGATCGAAACGCTGCACACCGTGCAGTCCTCGTTCGGCTATCTGGACGACGATTCCATCCGTTTTGTAGCCCGCTCGCTGCGGGTGCCTCTGAGCCAGGCCTATGGCGTGGCCACCTTCTATCACTACTTCAGCTTCAAGCCGCCGGGCAAGCACACTCTCACCATCTGCGCCGGTACCGCCTGCTACATCAAGGGCGCCGACAAGCTGGTGGCGGCGGCCCAGCAGAAGCTGGGCATCAAGACCGGCCAGACCACCGCCGATGGCGAGATCAGCCTGATGACGGCGCGCTGCGTGGGCGCCTGCAGCCGCGCCCCCGTGGCCCTGTGGGACGGCGACGTGGCGGGCGAGATGGCCGGCGAGCAGTTGCTCGAGCAACTGGAAAGGTGGACGGTGGCATGAATATCGAAGAGCTCGAACAGATTGCGGAGAGCGTACGCCTGGAGAATGCCAAGTTCGATTTCGAGGTTAATGTCTGCATGGATCTGGCCTGCTCCAGCCAGGGCGCGGGCCAGTTGAAGGATGAACTGGTGAAGGCGGTTGCCGCCTCCGGCAAGAAGGTCTTGGTCCGCCGCACCAGTTGCATGGGCCCCTGTTCGCATGGGCCGCTGCTGCGGGTCGATCCCGCCGATGTGCTCTATCGGCAGGTGAAGGCCGGCAATGCGCAGGCCATTGTCGATAGCCTGGGCGGCGCGCCGCTTCCCGAACTGCAATGCGACCTCAACGAGCACTTCGACCAGCAGATGCGGGTGGTGCTGGAGAACGCCGGCCACATCGATCCCGAGAAGATCGACGAATACATCGCTCGCGACGGCTACAAGGCGCTGGTCCGGGCGTTGACCGAGATGACCCCTGGCGACGTGATCCTGACGCTGACCGAGAGCGAGCTGCGCGGCCGCGGCGGCGGCGGCTATCCCACCGGCCTCAAGTGGGGCACGGTGGCCAAGGCCGGCGGCGACTTGAAGTACGTGGTCTGCAACGGCGACGAGGGCGACCCCGGCGCATTCATGGACCGCAGCGTGATGGAGGGCGATCCCCATCGCGTCATCGAAGGCATGGCCATTGCCGCCTACGCCGTGGGCGCCACCAAGGGATTCATCTACGTGCGCGCCGAGTATCCCGTCGCGGTGGCCCGCCTGACCGCCGGCTTGCGCGATGCGCGCCGTCGCGGGCTGTTAGGCAACAACATCTGCAACACCCCCTTCTGCTTCGATATGGAGATACGTCTGGGCGCGGGGGCTTTTGTCTGTGGCGAAGAGACGGCGCTGATCGCCTCCATCGAGGGCCGCCGCGGCACGCCCAAGCCGCGCCCGCCCTATCCCGCGGTACATGGCTTGTGGGGCAAGCCGACGCTCATCAACAACGTCGAGACCTTCGCCAACATCGCCCCCATCCTGCGTCGCGGCGGCGAGTGGTTTGCCTCCGTGGGCGCGGGGCGCAGCAAGGGTACCAAGGTCTTTGCCCTGACCGGCAAGATCGCCAATACCGGCTTGGTCGAAGTACCCATGGGCATTACCTTGCGGCAGATCATCGAGAGCATCGGCGGCGGTGTTCCCGGCGGCCACACCTTCAAGGCGGTACAGACCGGCGGACCCTCCGGCGGCTGCATTCCCAACGAGCATCTCGACCTGCAAGTCACCTACGAATCGCTGGTGCAGGCCGGGTCGATGATGGGCTCGGGGGGCATGATCGTCATGGACGACAGCTCCTGCATGGTCAACGTGGCCCGCTTCTTCATCGAGTTCTGCATGACCGAGTCCTGTGGCAAGTGCATCCCCTGCCGCGCCGGTACCGCCCAGATGCACACCCTGCTGACGCGCATCTGCGCCGGACAAGGAACCATGCAGGACCTCGAGCTGCTGCAGGATCTCTGCGCCACGGTCAAGGAGACCAGCCTCTGCGGCCTGGGCATGACCGCTCCCAATCCGGTGCTGAGCACACTGCGTTACTTCCGCAACGAGTACATCGAGCACATCGCCAACAAGCGCTGTCCGGCCGGTGTTTGCGCAATTGAATCCCCTGTCGAGGTGATGGCATGAGCTCCGCCGTGGACGTCAAAACACTCATCATCAATGGCCTAAACGTCAGTGCCCGCGCCGGGCAATCCATCCTGGAAGTGGCGCGGGAGAACAACATCCAGATTCCCACTCTCTGCCATCTTGAAGGACTGAGCAGCGTCGGCTCCTGCCGCTTGTGCGTGGTTGAAGTCAAGGGCAGCACCAAGCTCTTTCCCGCCTGCGCCACGCCGGTGGAAGAGGGCATGGAAGTCAACACCGTCAGCGAACGGCTGAAGAAGCATCGCCGCACCATCCTGGAGATGCTCTTCGCCGAGCGCAACCATGTCTGCTCCGTATGCGTCGCCAATAATCACTGCGAGTTGCAGAAGCTGGGCCAGGATCAGGGTCTGACCCATGTGCGCCTGCCCTATCGCAACCCGCTGCTCACGGTGGATGCCTCCAACGACCGCTTCACCGCCGATCATAATCGCTGCATCCTGTGCACCCGCTGTGTGCGCGTCTGCGCGGAGATCGAGGGCGCGCATGTGTGGGATGTGATGGGCCGCGGGGTCAACTCCCTGGTCATCACCGACCTGCATGAGCCCTGGGGCGACTCCACTTGCACCCGTTGCGGCAAGTGCGTGCAGGTCTGCCCCACCGGCGCGCTCTTCGACAAGAGCAAGGTCGGCACCGACCATCCCAAGAGTCCCGACTTTTTGCCCTATCTGAACCTGATGCGGGAGGCACGATGAGCAAGCTCAAACTGGCAACGGTCTGGCTGGACGGATGTTCCGGCTGCCACATGTCCTTTCTCGATATGGACGAACGGCTGCTGGAACTGGCGGCGATGGTCGAGGTGGTCTATAGCCCGCTGGTCGACGCCAAGGAGTTTCCCGACGAAGTGGACATCACGCTGGTCGAGGGTGCCGTAGCCTCGGTGGACGACGAAAAGAAGATCAAGAAGATTCGCGCTCACACCAAACTGCTGATCGGCATGGGCGACTGCGCCATCACCGGCAATGTGCCAGCCATGCGCAATCCCATCGGCGTCGAGGAAATCCTCAACCGCGCCTATATCGAGAATGCCAGCGCGCAGGCGCAGATTCCCACCGTAGGCGTGCCCAAACTGCTGCCCATCGTGCGCCCCATTCACGAGTACGTGAAGGTAGATGTCTTTTTGCCCGGCTGCCCGCCCTCGGCGGCGACCTTCAACTCCGCGCTCACCGCGCTGGTTACCGTGGCGGCGCTGGACATCTCCGCGCTGACCCGTTTCGGTGCTTAGTGTTTGAGGTCTCTGACCGTTTGTTGTTCCACCACAGAGGGTGCCCCCGGTCCCGAATTTGCGACCGGAGAGAGTTGAAACACACCCTTTCATGCTGTCGGAGACCTGTTTTTTGGAGACTGCCATGAGCAAGACGATTGTCATCGATCCCGTCACCCGCCTGGAAGGCCACGGTAAGATCACCCTCCACCTCGACGCCCAGGGCGAGGTCGAGGACGCGCACTTTCACGTCACTCAGTTGCGCGGCTTCGAGCGCTTTGCCCAGGGCCGTCCCTTCTACGAGATGCCCAGCCTGATGGCGCGGGTTTGCGGCATCTGCCCGGTCTCCCATCTGCTGGCCTCGGCCAAGGCCTGCGAGGCGGTAATGTCGGTGCGCATTCCGCACACCGCGGCGCAACTGCGGCGTCTCTTGAATCTGGCCCAGATGGTCCAGTCGCACGCCCTGAGCTTCTTCTATCTGGCTTCGCCCGATCTGCTGCTGGGCATGGAGTCCGATCCCAAGACGCGCCACATCTTCGGCGTGGTTGCCGAGCATCCCGAGTTGGGCCGCGCCGGGGTGGCCCTGCGCCGCTTCGGCCAGCACATCATCGAGCTGCTGGGCGGCAAGCGCGTGCATCCCGGATGGGTGATTCCCGGCGGCGTCACCGAGCCGCTGGAGGCGGCCAAGCGCGAAGAGATTCTCAAATCGATCCCTGCCGCCCACGCCAATCTGAAGCTGGTCCTGAACGCCTACAAGCAGATCGCCGATCAATTCTCGGAGGAGATCGAGGTCTTCGCCAACTTCCCCTCCAACTACATGGGCCTCATCAACGAAGACGAGTCGATCGAGTTCACCGACGGCGCGCTGCGGCTCATCGGCCCTGCGGGCGAGACCATCGAGGACGGCATCTCTGCCCACGACTTTCCCGAAAGGATCGGCGAGGCGGTCGAACCATACAGCTACACCAAGTTCACCTACTACAAGCCGCTGGGCTACCCGGAGGGCTGCTATCGCGTGGGTCCACTGGCCCGGCTCAACATTGCCAAATCCATGGGGACGCACATCGCCGACCGCGAACTGGCGGAGTTCAAGAAGTTGGCCAGGGGACCGGTGCAAAGCTCCTTCCACTACCATCACGCGCGGCTGGTGGAGATGGTCTACGGCATCGAGAAGATCGAAGAGATCCTCGCCGATCCGCAGATCCTCGACAAGCACGTGCGCGCCGCTGCTGGAGTCAACCGCTTCGAGGGCATGGGCCAGGCCGAAGCGCCCCGCGGCACCCTCTTCCACCACTACAAGGTGGACGAAAACGGCCTCATCACCTGGGCCAATCTGGTCATCGCCACCGGGCAGAACAACCGCGCCATGAATCAGGGCGTCTTGCAGGCGGCCAGGCAGTACATCAAGGGCGGCAAGTTCACCGAAGGCATTCTCAACCGCGTCGAGGCGGTGGTGCGCACCTTCGATCCCTGCCTCAGTTGCTCGACCCACGCCCTGGGGCAGATGCCGCTGTCGATCGAACTGCGCTCGGCGCAAAATGAATTGCTCGGCGAGGTGCATCGCGATTGATCGGGCTTCATTGAATTGCAATTCGATCCTGCCGTCACCCTGAGCGAACGCAGCGAGTCGAGGGATCTGTTTTTTGCGGAATCACAAGAATGCAGATTCTTCGACTGCGTTGGGTGCCTCGCCACCCCAGTGGATAAAAACGCCCACCCGGGATTCCGGCCTGGCCCCCAACTCCGCTCAGGAGGGAAACTTTTTTGTGAACGTAATTCAGAAGCGGAACCTGGAGTACCCGGCCATTGCATCTTTGCTTCTGAATTGTCTATGACCCTCTCGCAATCTCACTTGGGCTGCCGAGCGCAGTCTCGCCCTAACACGCTCGGCATTCGAATTGCGACTGGAGATCACATCCAAATCCCTGAGGCAGTGCGTACAATTGCCCATTCTCATTGATGCCTTCTGAGGTGTTCTTCATAAACGATCTTTTGCAGCCGTGGCACATCGTCGTTCTTCTCTGCATCGCCGGGCTTTTTTTGCTCCCGGTGTTTTTCTACATCCAGACGCTCATCGGATCTCTAAATCAGTGCTCGAGGGGCTCAAGAAGCATTGAGCCCGCAATGATGTGGTTGCTGTTGGTCTCCATCGTGAATAGGATCTTGCATTTTTTTGTTGTGAATGGAACGACAAGAACACTGGCGACAGAGTTCAAGGCGAGAGATTTGCCCATGACAGACGAGATGATTGGAGGCACGACCGGCCTCGCGATGTGCATTTGTGGAGCATGCCGCATCATTCCTTTAGTCGGCTTCATTGCATGGCCCGTAGATTCTCTTATGGATCGTCTACTGGAGAAAGATTGCGACATGCTCGCGTTTGCTGGACCAGATGTCTTTGCCAATCGGTCTGCATAACCCGCGTCCATAGGCTTCTACAGGAATCCTGTCCGAGTTCTTGCACAACGCGGCTGCTTCTGGATAAACAACAATCTCCGGCAAAGCCGGCAAGGAGCACCAAAATCGAGACCCTCGAAGCAATCCAGGGAGAAAGCCGCCGCCTCCTGCTGGCCTGCGGCAATGTGCTGCGCTCGGACGATGGCGTGGGTTTGCACCTCGCCGCAGCGGTGGAAACAGACCCGCGCTTTGCCGGCGTCGAAGTCATCGTGGCACAGCAATTCACTCCTGAACTGGCGGAGCTGATCGCCGCGGCCGATCGGGTCGCTTTTGTGGATGCTTGCGCGGAATTGCCAGCAGGTGAAGTGCGCTTGCAGTCCGTCGCCGTTGCCGCCGAACCGCCGCACAGCTTCACCCACCACCTGCCGCCCGCGGCGCTGCTGGCGCTGGCCCAGTCGCTCTACGGCAGAACGCCGCAGCAGGCGGTCGCGCTGGCGGTGGGCGCAGCCTCCTTCGAGTTGGGCGAGGGGTTGTCCGCCACCGTCGTAGCTGCCGTCCCTCCGGCTATCGAGCTTTTGCGGAAGTTCCTTTTGTCCGAAGAAGCCAGCGTCCGGTCTTGACGGACGTACAGAGTGGCTGTACGTCTCAGGCAGAGAAGTACCGCCGTGGCGGTGGAAACCACCTACTCGGCGTTGCGCGAAAAGCTGGCCAGCCTGACCGAGACCGCCCATCTGCTGCGTTCGCCCAAAAATGCACAGCGGCTGTTTGAGTCTCTGCATGAACTGGAACCGGGTGGCGGCTCAGTGACCCTGGATGAACTTGGTCGTTCCGTTGGCTTGGAAAAGGCAAGCTGATCGAATCCATGAGCAAGCCTCCCGATCGCGTTGCGGTAGTCTCCAGCCGGTTTCAAGACGATCTGCGTTCCTGGTTCGAGACGGATGGTAAAACGGGCCTCCGCGTCCTTGATCTGATGCGAGCCATTCTTGCCGATCGATTCGGCGGCATCGGCAAACCGGAGCCGCTCCGATATGCCTTGGCCGGCTGTTGGAGTCGCCGCATTACCCAGGAGCACCGCATCGTCTACCGCGTCACCGCCGAGCGTATTGAATTCTTGCAGGCCCGCTATCGTTATGCATGGTGCGCGAGCGCAATCCGGTCAGGGGGGGATCATGGCCTTCTCAGGCCGTGAGTTGTAGCACGGCGTTTTTCGCGACCTCCGCCAGCCGCTGAATGCCTTCCCGGATCAATTCCGGCTTGGTGTTGGAGAAGTTCAGGCGCATGTAGCGCTGGCCGCTCGCGTCGGGGAAGAAGTCCTGTCCGGGAACGAATAGGATCTTGCGCTTCAGCGCCTCCAGCATCAGTTCGTTGGTATTGACGCCCTCCGGGCAGGTAACCCACAGGAACATTCCCCCTTGGGGATGGGTCCAGGTGAAACCCTCGGGCATGGATTCGCGCAGGGCGGCATCCATGACGGAGAAGCGCTCGCCATAAGCGCGGCGGATGCGTTCGACGTGGGCCGGGCTATCGAAGTCGGTCAGATAGCGGTGAACGATGCGCTGGTCGAAGCTGGAAGTATGCAGATCGGCCGCCTGTTTGGCAATGATGAGCTTGCGGCGGATGGGCTCCGAAGCCACCACCCAGCCGACGCGCAGGCCGGGCGCGATGGTCTTCGAGACCGTGCTCTGATAAATGACGAGGCCTTCCGTATCGAGCGACTTGATCGGCGGAAGGGGTTGGCCGGCGTAGCGCAATGCGCCGTAGGGATCGTCTTCCAGCACGATCAGCCCATAGCGGACGGCAAGTTCGTAAATCTGCCGGCGGCGTTCATTGGCCAGGGTGACCCCAGTGGGGTTCTGGAAGTTGGGAATGGTGTAGAGAAACTTGGGCCGCTCGCGCTCGATCAACTCGGGCAGAGCTTCGGGGATCAGGCCGTTCTCATCCGTGGGGGCAGCGGCAAAGCGCACTTCGTAGCTCTGAAACGCCTGCAAGGCCGCCATATAGGTGGGGCTTTCGGTGAGAACGCAGTCGCCCGCATCGAGCAAGATCTTGCCCGCCAGATCGAGCGGCTGCTGCGAGCCGGTCATGATGAGAATGTCGTTGGCCGCACAGTCGATGCCGCGCCGGCGCGACTCGGCAGCGAAACACTCCCGCAGTGGCCCAAAGCCCTCGCTAGGCCCATATTGCAGCGCCGCCACGCCACCCTCGCGCAGCACACGCTCGGTGGCGGCTTGAATGTCGGCGACGGGGAACAGTTCCGGAGCGGGAAGTCCGCCTGCGAAGGACAGGATGTCGGCCTGCTCGGTGACCTTGAGAATCTCGCGAATCGTCGAAGGCCGAACCGCCCCCATCCTGCGCGCAAAACTGATATTCATGCCTGCCCCCTGCTTTTGTTTCTGGATTGCTGCTCCGTCGCGCAAGGCTACGAATCCTCGTCCAAGGAGCGGATGAAGCTGATTTGTTCTATCTTAAACGTGGGCCGAGGCGAAACCCTGCGGGCGATCTCGCGGCGGCAGGGCAATCGCATTTGGGCCGTTGAAGGGTACGGGCTTTAACCCGTACATTCATCCGCCGAGGAGAAATGGGCTTTGGCCCCCGAGGAAAGGGACTGAAGGCGCGCAAGATTCTCCTTTTGATGGAATTTGCATCCCGCGTCCTACTCAGATCAAGGATAAATCCACCTAATTGTTTTCCCTCGGGGGCTAAAGCCCAACTTGTATTGCACTGTTGACGTACGGGCTGAAGCCCGTACCCTTCATCTCTTCTCCGGGAATCCAAATGCGGTTGCCCTGGATTTTGACCACCGTCTTTACATCCGGCCCGCCCGCCTGAAAGACTGAAGTGTGGCTACTCAAACAATTGTCATCCTCGATTTCGGTTCGCAGTACACGCAGCTCATCGCCCGGCGAATCCGCGAACTGAACGTCTTTTCCGTGGTGCTGCCTTGTACCGCGCCGCTCCGCGAGATCCAGTCGCACCAGCCTCTGGGTGTGATCCTCAGCGGCGGGCCGTCCTCGGTCTACGACGCCGATGCCCCGGCCGCCGATCCGGCCGTGCTGGAACTCGGCGTGCCCCTCCTTGGCATTTGCTATGGCCTTCATTTCATTGTGCATAACCTGGGCGGAACGGTGCTCTCCGCGCCCAAGCGCGAATACGGCCACGCCGAAATCACCTTGCAAGACCGCGCCACGCCGCTGCTGGCCGGTCTGCCCGAGACCATGGCCGTGTGGATGAGCCATGGCGACGAGGCCGCCAAGCTGCCCGCCGGCTTCCACCGCGTCGCCGTCAGCGCCAACGCCCTGGCTGCCATCGCCAACGAGCAGCGCCGCATCTGGGCCGTTCAGTTCCACCCCGAGGTGCACCACACCCCGCTGGGCCCGCAGCTGATTCGCAACTTCGTCTTCAATATCTGCGGCGCCGCCGGCGACTGGACCCCGGCGCACTTCATCCAAAGCACGGTCTTGGCCATCCGCGAGAAGGTAGGCAGCGGGCATGTGATCTGCGGTCTCTCCGGCGGAGTGGACTCCTCGGTGGCCGCCATGCTGGTGCACAAGGCCATCGGCAGCCAACTCACCTGCATCTTCGTCAACAACGGCGTGCTGCGCAAGAACGAATTCCAGAAAGTGCAAGAGAATCTGCGCGACAAGCTGGGCCTGAACATCGTCGCCGTCGACGCCAGTTCCCGCTTTCTCGATCTTTTGGCCGGCGTGACCGACCCGGAAAAAAAGAGAAAGATCATCGGCAACGAGTTCATCGCCGTCTTCGACGACGAGGCCACCCGCATCGCCAAGCAGACCGGCGGGGTGGACTGGCTGGTGCAGGGAACCCTTTATCCCGACGTCATCGAGTCCAGCAGCGTCAAGGGCCCCAGCCAGACCATCAAGAGCCACCACAACGTGGGCGGCTTGCCCGACCATATGAAGCTCAAGCTGATCGAGCCGCTGCGCGATTTGTTCAAGGACGAGGTCCGCCGCATCGGCCGCGATATGGGAATGCCGGAAGACGTCCTGGGCCGCCAACCCTTCCCCGGCCCCGGCCTGGCCGTGCGCATCCTGGGTGAAGTCACCCCCGAGCGCGTGGCCCTGTTGCAGGAGGCCGACGAGATCGTCGTCGCCGAGATCAAGGCTGCCGGGCTCTACTCCAAGATCTGGCAGAGCTTCGCCGTACTGCTGCCGGTGATGTCTGTAGGCGTGATGGGCGACCAGCGCACCTACGCCTACACCTGCGCCGTGCGCGCCGTGCACTCGGAAGACGGCATGACCGCCGACTGGACCCCTCTGCCCTACGAGGTGTTGCAGCGCATCAGCAGCCGCATCGTCAACGAAGTCCGCGGCATCAATCGCGTGGTCTACGACATCACCAGCAAACCCCCCGGAACCATCGAATGGGAGTGATTTGCCATCAAGACAGCCGGTGGTTGCCGCACGGGCGGACGCGCCTTCGGCGCAAAAACAACAGCTCCGGAATCCTGTGATTAATCGGATGTTTTGAAAGGGCACGGCTTTAGCCGTGCCTGAGGACGCCACAAAATACATGGGCTTTAGCCCCTGAGTTTATATTTGCCCTGGTTCTCATCTCCCTATTGCGCACCGGGCTGTATATCTGTGCAAGACAATCCACTCGGTGCATAGAAATGAACTGTCCAGCGCGCCTCGGCCCTTCCGCCCAGCGCTGCGCAGTCGGATCGCTGCTACATACAACCAAAACATTGAAAAAGCCTTCCAAATGAAGAGGAAACTTATCGTACAGAGGTCGTGTCCATGCAATCCGTATCGCCCACCGAGCGTTCTGGCGGCTTTCGTCCCGATGTGGAAGGACTGCGCGGTGTGGCGATTCTGCTGGTGGTGCTGTATCACGCGCACCTCTCCTTCATGCACGGCGGTTTTGTCGGGGTAGACGTCTTCTTTGTCATTTCGGGCTATCTGATTACCGGCCTGCTGGTTCGCGAGGTGGAGCGCAGCGGCTCGATCAGCTTCAAAGGCTTTTATGCGCGCCGGGTGCGGCGGCTATTGCCGGCGCTGGCGGTGACGCTGGCGGTGACGGTGGTCGGCGCCGTTTTCAACTTTGCTCCCTGGAATCTGGGCGAGGTGCTCAAGGCGGGCATCGCCAGTGCGTTATGGAGCGCCAATCTCTATTTTGCCGTCAATACCACCAATTATCTGGCCCAGGACGCCAACAGCAATCCCTTTCTGCATATGTGGTCGCTGGCCGTGGAGGAGCAGTTTTACTTTGTCTGGCCGGCTCTGATCTGGCTGGCGACCCGCCGTTGGGCGAGTCGGGGCAAACGCCGGCTGCTCGCACTCTTGGCCGCGGTAGCGGTGTTCTCGTTTCTGGGCTGTCTGCTGTTGACCTATCGGAATCAGCCCTGGGCCTTCTTTGCTTCGCCGGCGCGCTCCTGGGAGTTTGCCCTGGGCGGGTTGGCGGTGCTGGTGCGCAGGCCGCGCTGGCCGCGCTTTTGCGTCGTCTTTCCGGTGCTGGGCCTGGGCGCGATCGCCCTCAGCGCCGTCGCGTTTTCCGACGCCACGGTCTTTCCCGGCTGGGCCGCTCTGCTGCCTGTGTTAGGAACGGCGGCGGTGCTTACCTTTGACAGCGCGCAGGGAGGCGTCGGTTGGGCGCTGAACAATCCGCCTATGCAGCTTTTTGGCCGCTTGTCCTACTCCTGGTATCTGTGGCATTGGCCGGTGCTGGTGCTGGCGAGGCGCAATTGGAATCTCAATTTGTGGGGCACGCTGGCCGGCGCGCTGGGATCGCTGTTGCTGGCGGCGGCGACGCATCGCTTGATTGAGAATCCCATCCGCTTTCATCCGCGCCTGGCGTCGCGGCCATGGCTCTCGCTGGCGCTGGCCGGATGCGCCACCTCGGCCTGTGTGGGGTTGAGTGTCGGCTGCTACTACGCCGTGCATTGGTTTGAAAACCAGCAGACGCGCCAGGTCTGGAACCTGATTCGGACCAAGCCGGGCGTATATGACGATGGCTGTCAACTGAATCTGCTTCAGATGCGCTCGCCGGGTTGCGTCTATGGCGATGCCGCGTCAAGCCGCACCTTGGTGCTCTTCGGCGATTCCCATGCTTCGCAGTGGTTTCCCCCTTTGCAGGCCATCGCCGAGGAAAAGCACTGGAAGCTGGTGGTGCGCACCAAGGTGGCTTGCACTCCGGTCGCGGTGATGCCCTACGACGACCGGCATCATCGCGACTATCGCGAGTGCGCGGCCTGGCGAGACGGCGAAATCGACAGCGTCATCCGGATGCATCCGCAGGCCGTAGTGCTCTCCACCTATTCTTCCTACTACATTCGGCATTTGCACTTGAGCATGGACGCCTGGAGCGAGGCGCTGCGCCAGACCGTCGCGCGCTTCGATCGGGCCGGCGTGACGGTGGTGCTGCTCCACGATCCGCCCGAACCCACCACGGATGTGACCGACTGCGTCTACCGCTGGGCGCGGGAGGGAAAAGATGTCAGCTCGTGCAGCTTCCAGCGCGCTACCGGGGAGAGCGCGGCCATTGCCGCCGCTGAGGAGCAGGTGGTCAAAACTATGCAGCACACCCGCTTGCTCGATCTCTCCGCCGCCATCTGCGCGCAACCGGAGTGCAGCGCCTACCGCAACGGAACCATCGTCTATCAGGACCGCCATCATCTCTCGGTGAGCTTTGCCCGGACCATGGCGCCGCTGCTGGGCGAGAAACTGGAGAGCGTTCTCAACGGCGTGGACTATGCCGACACGCCGTCCATCCGCGAACAGGCTCAATTGCAGTCATTCTGAGTGCCCCATGGTCTTGCGGTCCACTTGCCTGAAAATCTCTTTCCAACGGAGCTTTTCGATTTCCTGCCCCATGAGATTTCCTGCTTTACTGCCCCGGAGGGGCAGGCCGATAATAGCCCAGCATAAAGCGAAGCGAAATGCGGTGTATGACGGCAGAAGAATCTCGCGCCCTGGAGGGGCGCGGTGAAACACGGGCTTCTCCTGCTCGCCGGCAGCGCGACGCTCTCAACCCTCGTCGCGTAACAGCGCCACTTCGCGGCTCAGCATCTCGATCTTCTCCAGCAACTCCGCATGGCGCTTGTCGGCTGCGGAAGGCTCGAAGGCTTCGACGTAAAACGTGCCGTTAGGCTCCAATTCGCAGCGCCGCACCTGTTCGAAGTGCTCGAAGCCGTTGCGGTGGATCACGTCCAGCAGCTCTTCGCGGGTGAGCGCCTCGCGCTCCATGGCTTTGCGGTCAAACTGCCCGTTGTGAATCAGCACCGTGGCCCGGCCCTCGAAGGCGCGGGTCAGGCGTCGCGAGCGGAAGAGCAGACGCACCACGATCCAGTTGATGGCCAGCAGTCCCACCGCGCCAATTAGGCCCCCCGAGACCGAATTGTCGTCGCCGATGATGGCGTTCTGCACGGTGTTCGAGAGCGACAGCAGCACCACCAGGTCGAAGGGATTCAACTGCGCCAGCTCGCGCTTGCCGAAGAGGCGCAGCAGCACTACCAGCACCAGGTAGACAATCACCGGACGCAGCAGCTTCTCCACAATCGGCAGGGGAAGATGGAACATATGGTCAAAGATCACGGAATGCGGCATGAAACGAGGATAATGCAGGGAACGAGGGAATAGGGAACGAGGGAATAGGGAATAGCGTCTTGAGTCCGATGTTTCTTATTGATTCGGCCAGATAGCAATGCGACAAATGGGGGTGCCCCGCCCTCGCCGCGCCGTTGTTCTTGCGGCTAGTGTGGTGTCTCAAAAATCCGCATCAAAAGTAAACTGTCATTCTGAGCGAGCAAAGCGAGTCGAAGAACCTGCATTCTGTTGTTCATATCGAAAATCACTGCTGTCCGGCTATAAGCTGAACAGATTCAGTTGGTTGCCGGAGCATGTTAATTCGAGTTGGGAGTCGATCTGCTGAAGTGCCTGTAAAATGGGGGTTTTCTCGAACAGAGTCAGGCTGAG
>Ga0326728_10012862_pt1 | contig 18401 bp, 19 predicted proteins | sample MB3enrmetagenome_FD_207602 | JGI IMG/M metagenome (GOLD analysis project Ga0326728, IMG submission 207602) | Lab enriched peat soil microbial communities from McLean, Ithaca, NY, United States - MB31MN | ecosystem: Environmental > Terrestrial > Soil > Wetlands > Peat | place: USA: New York... | reverse complement strand
TTCAAGGATACTTCCCCGCCTCGGTCCCCACTCCTTCCGACAACCATAACACTTGTACTTGCCGCGCCTGACTCGTCCTATCCTTCTATTCTTGCAATACGGACAATCATCATATCGCTGAAGAATACCTTGTTCCTGAAGATACTCTTCTGCACTCTCTTCTGATATCGTGTATTGTTGGAGTTCTATGAGGTTCATCCATCCAACCACCTGAGTTTATCGTGGTGGTCGCTATTAAGGAATCACCATTTTTATTTTTGCCATCCTTTGGATTTATCACTTGTTTAACTTTAATGAAAAACTTTTGAACGATAAAAAGATTTACATGTAAAAATGTTCTTTAATATGTCGTTTTATCCCCCTCAAAGCAGGAATAGACTCAGCCCAGCGACCATACGTGGTTATCCGGGAATATTTTTCAAAAAGATGATACATGTGAAGCAATCGAATACGCAATGGCAATGGCAACAATCCAGAAATATAGTAATATCTTGCCTTCAGATTGAATAGGTCATAGGACAGGGATAATTGCAATGTATCTTTCCAAAATCCGCAATAATTTTCTTCTAAATATGCTTTTCCCCAAGTGAAATAGAAATCGGACACTCTCTTCCGGATTTTCCTTGGCATCGTCAATTTTTGGGGAGTTCTTCCTTTTCCATTTTGCATATCGTTTTCGATTTCCTGAAAAACTCTCGACAATATACGAAATGCAGAATATTCCCGGTTTGCCCTCTCCCACCCGGCTTTAGCAATTTTTCGTCTTTCATCGTCATGATTCAGATAATATTCAATTTTTTCCAGCATCTCTTGGCTATTAGTGAAACAAACAATTTCCCTATCGATCTCAAAATAGTCTTCAATTCCCGGGAAATATTCTGTCAATAAAAATCCACCTGAAAGGCACACTTCAAATATTCGTGCTTTAATTGCCAGTTTTGTGTTTGTGTAATTCATGGAGAAATTAAGATTAATTCTGCTCGCCTCATAAATTTTCAGCATCCCTTCATTTGAAACAAATTTTCCGCCGCTTTCCCCGAATAAGTGGATCGAAAAATTGCTTTTTTTAATTTCATTGATATATTGCTCCCTATTTGCACGGAAACTTCCAATAAACGATATGTCAAACATTTCATTTTGAGTTGTCCAATCAACATCAATTCCCGGGCCTGTACATATGGCCTGAGTTGCCCAAGCATTTAATTCCTTGAATTTTACCAACACTTCACGGTCATCAACAATGAAATAATCGATATAGGGGATTAGCCATTGGGAATAATACTCAAAACGGATAGCGACATCAAAAAGCCAGCCTATAACAATTGATTTTTCCTTTCTGATCATCTCGAAGGTGGACTCTTTTATCTCATAATATTCGCCAATTGATATCCAGAGAACATATTTTGGGTGTTCTTTTTTCACCAGCTCAATGATTTCATTATTTACACCGTTTATCCCTATTTCAACACTTCTTCTCCAGTAGTCATAGAGCACTACATTTGAGAAAATTTTTTGAAGGGGTTGATAGAAACAGGTTTCAATGGGGACACTGATCACCAACTTATAGGGGATATGCTTTGTCAGTCTATGCTGTGAACAATCTTCGAAAGGGGTTAAAAGAAGAATGGTATCGTTTTTCATAATCACAATCTATTCAACCTTAATATGCACAAATTAATTTTTTTCAACAACCGATGTATTCACAATTCGTTTAATACGACAAATGTTTTTCTTTTTTCTATGACATCTACCGTTAACTTTTATCATTGGCAAGCGTTAAATAAAAGTGTTTTGGCATCTGTAGAATACCAAAATCACAACATGATTAAGAGAAAAACCTTGACACTTGTGGGGTTTATAGAAAATGACTTTGATTTTATCTCTTTAATTTTTAGTCAGAATTTTCGGACTTTGAAGGCTTCCCAGAATTTTCTTTTCAAGATAGTGAACCGAGTTTCTACCAATTATTATCTTCGGTAGTTGGGCTCGTCAGATCTAAGAACCATCTTCTTTTGATACGTACCTCATATGCTCACATTATTCCATGAACAAAGAGGGATAACCGAATCAACCGCCAAGTCTTCCCGAAGGAGAGGAGGAAGCACATTTGAGGCGTAATCTCTTTCCAAGATATAACAATCCAACTGCCAAAGGTATGGCACTGGCCCAATAGTTTCATGCATATAAGTATCATGAACCCGATATTTGAGGCAATAAATCCGGTAATTACCGGTTGCAATGTATCAACAGGGAGGGTCAATCCGTTATTTCATTGAATGATTGCTCAAGGATACACGCTCCCTCACGGAATGTAGGTATTTCCCAGTGTGTGGAAAAGGGTTGACATTCAACAATCGTAAATTCGATAGCATTCTCCCAAGTATCCGTTCGAATGGATCCCGCCATTACGCTTAAAAAAATTCTATACTTTCCACTGGTCAGGATGAGTGGGCCAACCTTAATTTTTATTTTTCTAACGGTTTCATCGAAAAATTTACCATGATATGGCCCCGATGCCCCAACACAAACCATTTGATCTAATTCATTGTAAATACGGAACTCTGAACTAAAATGACTACCATTAGGATCACCGGAAAAATCCACGATTAAAGAAATTTTTTCATTATATTTAAATACAGTAGTATTTTCGCCATTTCCATTTCGAATTTCGACACGGGTCATAAAGAACTTTGATTTTTTGATCTCTTCTGGATTTCTCACTGAAATACAGGATAATTGATTTAAATCCGTCATTTGGAGCAGTTCATATTTTCTAACGACTTCATCCCCATTTCCACTTTCCAATATTTTTCCATCAGCTAAAAGAAGAACACTGGGACACAAACTGCGGATAGCCCCCATGTTATGGCTCACAAATAATACCGTCCGCCCTTCCTTTGCCACCTCTCCCATTTTCCCAAGGCACTTTTTCTGAAATGCGATATCGCCAACTGCCAAAACCTCGTCAACAACGAGAACCTCTGGCTCAAGATGGGCGGCCACGGCAAAAGCAAGTCGGATATACATCCCGCTTGAATACCGTTTTACCGGAGTGTCGATAAATTTGTCAATTTCCGCAAATTTCACGATTTCATCAAATTTTTGTTCAATCTCGGTTTTCTTCATACCAAGGATTGAACCATTGAGAAAAATATTTTCCCGCCCGGTCATCTCCTGATGAAAACCTGTCCCGACTTCCAGCAGGGAACCGACCCTGCCGTGAAGCTCTATCGTGCCTTCTGTGGGGGTGGTGATCCTGGACAGAATCTTCAACAGCGTGCTCTTTCCTGAACCATTCCGCCCGATAATTCCCATCACTTCGCCCCGTTCAACATCAAACGATACATCCTTTAACGCCCAGAATCCTTCTTCAGGAGGATGAGATTGAAATCCTTTAAAGGGTGCCTTCAGTGAATGGACGATCGCATCGCGGAGAGTGGAATACTGTTCCTGCGGTCCGCCAAGTTTGTATTTCTTGCTGAGATGGCTGACACGGATTGCAATGTGATCAGAGGGCATGGAAATTATCCTGTTCGTTCATGGGATAATGCGGTTGTTTATCCAAATATCAATTTAAATGCTGTTTTGAAATTTTAAAATGGTTTGGAATTTGTGCATCTGTTCCGGGGGTTTCCCAAGCAGTATCATCACATACTGTTTATTTGCAGTAAACGGGTACAATGCTTCTCAGCTCTTCAGAATCCAGTTCACGGCATCCACAAAGTCTTCAGCAATAAAATCCGGCTGAACTGCCCATTCACTCTTCTTTGAGAGAAGTTCTTCGTTTTCATGCGGCTCGGGAACCAGGATCGTCCTTACGCCAATCCGCTTTCCTGCTTCCACATCGAGGATCTTATCCCCGATCATATAGGATTTTTTTACATCGATGGAATGCGCAGGGATTGCCTTTTCAAACAACCCTGTTTTGGGCTTCCTGCAATTACAATGGTCTTCCGGGTGATGAGGGCAGTAGTAAATCCCATCCAGGGACACCCCGAATTTCTGAAATTCCTGTTTCATTCGTTCATGAATCCTGAATAACTGTTTTTCGGTGAAATATCCCCGCCCGATACCGGACTGATTTGTGATAACGATAATTTTAAACTCATTATCCTGGAGTTCTTTCACACCTTCCCCGACACCGGGATACATCCTGAAATTATCGGGATTGTCAAGGTAATGGACATCAACGTTGATAGTGCCATCCCGGTCAATAAAAACCGCTTTATGGTTCATGCTTGCCCAAATAGCTCCTTCTCCACGATGAAACAAAGCAGATGACCGATCATGATGTGGGATTCCTGGATATGCGGGGTAACCTCAGAGGGTACCATAAGGATATAGTCGGCTTCCCCGCGAAGTTTCCCGCCGGTCGCGCCGGTAAACGCGACCGTAACCGCCCCGAGCTGTTTTGCTTTTTGGATACCTGCAATGACATTGGGGGAGTTCCCGCTTGTACTGATACCAATGACAACATCCTCCGGTTTCACCAGTGCCTCAATCTGCCGGGCGAAAATGTTATTGAAATCATAGTCGTTTGCAATAGCGGTTAATTCTGAGGTGTTGGTGGTCAGGGCAATGGACGCCAAGGCCTTCCTTTCAAGAAAAAACCGGCTCACCAGCTCACAGGCAAGGTGCTGGGCATCGGCAGCACTCCCGCCATTTCCAAACCAGAAAATAGTATTACCCTTCCTGCAGGCTTCAAGCATTACTTCGGCGACACGTGCAATTTCGGGAAGATGGTTTCTGAGCAGCTCTTCTTTTGTCCGGATACTTTTCTCAATATACGCGGAAATGAGGGGGGCGTGCGTATCCATAGAAATCAGAACTCTTTGAAATACGTATGAAGAGCATCACTCACATAATTCAGATCGTCGTCACTCAGGTACTGGTGCATACCGAAATGCAGGCCGGCGTCCCCGACATATTCAGCCACCGGGAAATCACCGTACTTATATTTCAGGAACCTGAATGCATTGTGCTGGGTTGGCAGGGAGCCGAACAAGGTCTTGCACTGGATTCCTTTGGATTCAAGGTACTGGTACAGTTTGTTCCGGTTGAACTTCTTATCCTTCAATACCAAGGGGAATGCATGGGGGCTTACTTTTTCATAACTCTCTTCCCGGAGGAAATAGCAATAATCTGAAAGGTCCCTGGTCAAGTCAAGCATTTTATATAAATTATTTTTCCTCTTGTTGAAGAACGCATCAAATGTTTCAATCCCCTCGAGTCCCAGCGCAGCTTCGAGATCGTTCATTTTTGAATTAAACCCGATCCGCTGGAAGTCAAAATAGAGACTGCCCGCCGGGCGCCCATGGGACTTGATTGACCGGCACACTTCTGCCATCTTGTCATCTTCAGTGGTAACCATCCCACCTTCCCCGCAAACGATCTGGTGGGCAGTGTAGAAACTGAATGCACCCATATCACCGATTTTTCCAACCAGTTTGCCTTTGTAGGTTGCACCATGTGCTTCACAGGCATCTTCAATAATCTTCAAATCGTGTTTTTTGGCAATCTTTAAAATGGAACCCATATCGCATGGCTTTCCCATGGTATGAACCGCCATTATTGCCTTGGTCCGATCCGTGATCTGCTCTTCAATCTTGGCAGGATCGATATTCTGGGTCTCCAGGTCAATATCCACAAACTTCGGGGTAAGCCCGGCAGCAAGAATCGAGTTTGGGCATGCGACAAAACACAGAGCAGGCACCAGCACTTCATCGCCGCGTTCTGCCCCGAAGTCGTGAAGTGCCGCACAGGCGACAATATCCGCATCAGTCCCTGAGCTGGTAGCGATGGCATGCTTATAGCCAAATTTTTTTGCGAACTTGGCTTCGAATTCCCGGACATTATCCCCCTCGGATGCCCAGTTTTTATCAAAAACCTTCTGGAAGTATTTTTTTGCAGTATCGCCAATAACTAAATCACCAAAACTGATTCTCATTTGTGTCCTCCGATGAGATGAACCGCCTTTTCATACCGTTCCGGGGTTCCAATATCAATTAGTTCACTATTTATGATAAATCCTGCACATCGTGCCCCGGTCATCGTCGGAAAAAAGTCATTCTCCAATGAGAAGCGGGGCATAGCCGGCATCTGCGATAAAATTTCCTTTTGCATAAAATAGATACCTGCATTAATCAGGGCGGAATTTTTGGCCGATTCTTTTTCTTTGAAACTTATAATTTCGTGGAATTCATTTAAAACGACAGTCCCAAAATCCCGGGCATCTTGGGTTTGTACTAACGCCATCGATAAAATCACATTTTTATTCTTGTGGAAGCGGTAAAATTCAGAAAAATCAATATTGCATATCGAATCTCCATTCAGGACAACAAAGGTTTCGCTCTGGATCAGCGACTGTGCATTTTTTAATGCCCCACCTGTCCCGAGCGGCTCTTCCTCTTCAGAAAAAAGGATAGACACATCCTCCCGGTTTTTAAAACGAGCTTCGATCTGATCCTTCATGTACCCGACACATAATATAAACCGTCTGAATCCGGATTTTTTCAGGGTCTCAATCAGGATGTCCAGAAATGTCGAATCACCGAAAACAGCCAGAGACTTAGGACGATCGGATACTACCGGACGCAGTCGTGTCCCCTGACCGCCGCACAGGATAACAACGTCAATCTCTTTAAAAGAGGGGTTCATTTCAATTCATTCCCGCTAAAAATTATTTTCCGGAGCGTAATAGATAATTTGGGAACCCGTTGTCTCGAATTTAAAGGGTACATGCAGGAAATTTTTTAACCTCTCTTTGATGGCAGGCTGCTGTTCCGGTTCTGCAAAAAATAAAATAAATCCTCCCCCCCCGGCGCCTAACAGTTTCCCTCCCAGTGCGCCGGCATCGCGTGCATCGTTATAGATCTTGTCGATCTGCGGTGTAGATATCTTATCTGTCAGGCTCCGTTTTATTGTCCAGCTTGCGTGGAGCAATCTTCCAAAATCGGATATGTCTGAATCACCACCATTCAGGATACCAATTGCCTCGTCTACCATATCCTGCATTTTATGCAACTCAGTCTGTTTATCCGGAGTCTTTTTTATCTGTTCTCCGGCAATTTCCGAAGCAAACCGGGAAAAACCGGTGAAGAACAACATCAGGTGATCCTGAAGCTGATGGCATTTTTTCTGATTGATGGTAATGGGCTGAACCTGGATCTGTTGCTCCCCTCCAAATTCAATCCTATTTAATCCGCCGAATGCCGCACTGGTCTGGTCCTGTGCCCCGACATTTTCCTTGAGAAGATCCTGTTCAATATGTATCGCATCGAGAGCCAGCTGGCGTTTTGTCACCATCCTGCCATTCAGCGCATATAATGCGTGGGTCAGGCCAACCGTGAACGATGAGCTTGAACCCAGCCCGGCCCGGGCCGGCAAATCACCGTCATGATGAATTTCAACTCCCCGGTTAATGTTCATATAGCCGAGTGCAGCCCGTACGGCAGGGTGCTGAATTTCAGAGATGGTTTGTGTGGTTTCGGTCTTGGAATATACAATACGATATTTATGTTCAAAGAATGGCGGAAGATACCTGCATGTAATATAACTATATTTATTGATCGATGTAGCAAGAACGGCCCCACCGTGTTCGTTGTACCATACAGGGTAGTCTGTTCCTCCCCCAAAAAAAGATATTCTAAATGGCGTTCTACTAATAATCATTCAAGGTACCTCTTGGTTATGCATATTTTCTGTGAATTTTGTGCTTAAGTAAACCTTTAATATGGTTTTCAACTTCAGGTCCGAATTTTTCCCGGATCATGTTCAAGTACAAGGGGTTGCTGAAATATTCCGTAAATGCATAGTCCCTGAAACGTAATACTTCATCGGCGGTGATGAATTTTGTCGGCATAGGCAATGTATCTTCGCCATACTGGGAAAATCCATGCCACTGATCCGGCAAGGGTATCCCGTTCTGAATCGCTTCGAAATACAACAGAGACCCGGGATAGGCCATTGCGGTATAAAAGTTAATGTATTCCAGATTCAACTCTTTCGCCAGATCAAGAGTTTCCTGCATTGTCTGGAGTGTGTCGTCAGGAAGACCGAAGATGAAATTACCCAGAACGCAGATGCCGGCGTCCTGGGTGATTCTGATCGCATTTTTAATAGTTTCCTGGCTGAACCGCTTGGTGACTCCTTCGCGGACGTTTTCGCTGGCGGACTCGATCCCGAATGCCAGCCAGTTTATCCCGGCCTGCTTCATCGTCTTCATCAGGGATTCGTTGACGGTATCCACCCGGGCATATGCCCAGATGTTGAGGGAATAGCCACGATCGATTAACAGCTCGCAGATTTTCCTGACACGTGCCTGATTGAGAACAAACAATTCGTCTATGATCTTGAGATTCTTAATCCGGTACGTTTTGACCAGCAGATCGATCTCTTCGATCACTTTTTCAGGACTGCGAAACCGGATCCCGGGTTTTCCGTAGAGAGCATGGATATTACAATAATTACAATTGAAAGGGCACCCCAGACTGGTATAGATGACCGCGTAATGATCCCGTTCAGTAAGATTCCCAAAACAGTGCCAGTTATGCGCCCGGTAGAGATCCATGGGTAGAAGGTCCCAGGCGGCAAATGGCAACTCATCGAGATTTTTTACCGGTTCTGCAGGAGGATTCGATACTATTGCTCCATTTCTTTTATACCACAATCCATTAATTCTATAATCATCCGTCTTCTTTTCAGATCGAAGTGTGTCGAGAAGCTGAAGAATTGTGGAAAAACCCTCTCCCTGACAAACAAAATCCACCATTTCATCATTCAGTGTCCTCTCAGGAAGCGCAGATGGGTGAAGTCCCCCAAGCAGCGTTTTAATGCGGGGTGCGATCATATGCAGCTCACGAAGAGTCTGACCAGCTGCTGTCATTTTGGGAGTGGATGCTGCAGAGGGGTTCGAACCAAGGACAATGATACCGGTCAGACAAGGGTTCAGATCAGCAATTCTTTGTGCGGCCTGATCCGGCGATAAATTTTCGGCCTCAGCATCCAGAATTTTTACTGAGAAACCCTTCTCCCGGATAAACCCTGCCAGCAGTCCGCACCAGAGCGGGGGCTCGATTCCGGACAGAGACACTCCCAGTTTGCCATAAACCTGGTCCCGGGCACCGGGATTTACCAGTAATAAATCCAGAGCGCGTTCCATCAGAACCACTATACGTTGGCGAACTGGTTCCGCTTGATGACCTGATACCCTTTGATGAGTTCCGCTATTGATCTCTGCAGGGAATAATCCGCAACCCAGCCGGTGGATTCAAGTTTCTCATTGCTCACGATATAGTCGCGTTTATCCGGATCCTCTCCGACTTTTGCTTCGGTAAAATAAAAGTCCGGCACCTGTTTTTTTATCTCCTCGCAGAGTTCCCATTTGCTCAGGTTTGCTTCGCTCAAGCCTACATTATAGGGTTCATTTTTCATCGAATCGAAATTATCCAGACAGTGGATGAACGCTTTTGAAACGTCACGTATATGAACGTAGTTCCGTTTGAACTGGGATTCAAAGAGTACCAGGAAGCGATCGTTCACTGCCCGGTACGTGAAATCATTGACAAGAAGATCGAGCCGCATCCGTGGACTGACTCCCATTACCGTCGCAAGCCGCAGCGTAATGGAGTTTCCTGATTTCAGGATAAGATTCTCGATATCGACCTTCAGTTTTCCGTAGAGACTGACCGGGTTAAGTGGGGTTTCTTCAGTGCAGAATATTCCTTTCTGTCCCACACCATACCCGCTGTTCGTTGTCGGAAAAATGATCTTCTGGTTTTTCTTGCGCAATTCAAGGATCATCTTGATGGCATCGAAATTAATCGTCTGTGCCCCAATGGGATCCTTCGAACACAGGGGGGCACCGGTAAGGCAGGCAAGTGGAAAAATGGCATCAGCTTTCTGCATGCATTTTGTGATCAGGACATTATCCCGGACATCGCCCCGGATAATGGAGAGGTTCTCATTATAACAGCAATCGAGCAAGACCTGCTGGCCGTACATAAAATTATCCACAACAGTCACTTCATGACCTTTCGCAAGCAACTCAGGAACCAGAACTGATCCGATATAACCCGCTCCACCGGTAACAAGAATTTTCATTTTAATTCTCCCTCATTAAATCTTTAATAGTTGTATTAATGCTTTCTTCATCGAGATTGTTTAATTTATGAAGGTATTCTCTGTTTCCGATCTCAAACACATATGCATCCCCGAATCCCATTCTTTTTATGTGTATACCGGAATTTCTGCTGTCCAGAATCGCCGAAACCAACCCGTCCAGCCCTCCTTTGTTGACAAAACCCTCTTCGATGGTAATCACGTGGGCATAATGTTTAATAGTATCGTAGAATAATTCCTCGTTGAACGGTTTTAAGAGATAAACATCGATAAGACCGATGGAAAGATTCTTTTCAGCAGCACATTTGGTTACCACATTTATGGCTTTGTGGGTCATATACCCGGTTGTGACTAGGCATATCCGTTCACCGTGGAAGAGTTCGGTAAACCCGTTTTCGAATGAAATGGCACTGGCATCTTCGTATATCTGAGGAAGCGGTTTGCCATCGAACCGCAAATACTTGGGTTTTTTTACATTGATCGAATAGTCCACAAACTTTTGCGCCAGAGCCCAATCGCTTGGAGAGAATACGATCAGGTGGGGCAACGTTCTCATAAGCGAAAGATCTTCAAGACAATGATGTGTTGGCCCGGATACATCATAGCTTAACCCGGCACCCACACCGATCAGATTTACATTGATATCTTTTAACTGAGCCTGAAGAGAGAGATTTATACGGATCTGCTCGTATGCCCGCATCGTTAAAAACGGCGCTATTGCATACGCAAATACAGTATATCCTTCCAGAGCAAGACCTGTGGCTATGTTTATCAGATTTTGTTCGGCAATTCCGACATTAATAAATCGATCCGGGAATTTTTCCCGCAATATATCCAGTTTGGGGGAGCCAAAATCTGCGCACAAAAAAAAGATCTTCTCATCTTCATACATCCGTTTGTAGATCTGTTCGATGAAAACATCCCGGGTCGTTTTAATTTCCGCGGTCACGCCAACTCCTCAAGTATTTTATCAATATCTGCCGGTTTCACATTTTTTATATGGCATAAGGGATCCTTCTCGAGACTGTGAACCCCTTTTCCCTTAACGGTATTTGCAATCAGTAATTTCGGTCTGTGGTTTCTCTCTTTTTTCAATGAGATAAATGAATCATAAAGTTGGTTCACGTCATGACCATCTAACGTCACGACATCCCATTTAAAAGATTTAAATTTCTCTTCAAGTGGCGACATGTCCAATATTTTTTCACAGTAATCAAGCATGCATATGTGGTTATTGTCCAGGATAAGGATGAGATTATCCAGTTTGTGTTCCCCGGCGAACATGATAGCTTCCCATACTGATCCTTCATAGAGTTCGCCATCCCCGAGAAGGACAAACACCACTTCCCTGGCTTTTTTTCTTTTCAACGCCAAGGCAATCCCACAGGCAACCCCCGGTCCATGACCCAGTGAACCATTAATTGTTTCGAACCCAGGTATAAGGGAATCTGGAATGCCGCCAAGGAAAGTACCTTCATGGCACACATTGTTCAATTCTTTTTTATCAAAATAACCGAGGTCCGCAAGAATGGGATACAGTGAGATTGCCCCATGGCCTTTGCTGACGATAAACCGATCTCGTCCTTCCCATGCGGGATCTTTCGCGTCATAGCTGAGAATTTTCCCATAATATAATACGGTAAAAATCTCTACCGCAGAAAGGGATGATGCAATGCGTGTTTCCTGGGCTATTTTATGAATTTTGAGAGTCTCTTTCCGGACCCAGAGTGCTTTCTTTCTAAGGAAATCTATCCGGCTGTTTGAATCCACTGTTACCATCTTAACACGTCCCTTTCCGGAGATTGTGCACATACCACTCATACGTGGTTTTTATCCCGGAGTTGATATCGGTACACGGTCTCCATCCCAGCTGCAGGAATTTCGAACTATCCAGAAGTTTTCGTGGCGTCCCATCGGGTTTTGTGGCATCCCATTTGATCTCACCTTCAAAGCCGACAATTTCCGATATCATCTGTGCGAGTTCTTTTATGGAATAATCAACACCGGATCCGACATTGTAATGCATATTTTGAAGTTTTTCTGCATTTTCCATGGCAAACAGAGAAGCCGCTGCAACATCTTCGTGAAAAATAAACTCCCTTCTGGGCGTCCCGCTCCCCCACAAAGCCACTTCACGCTCCCGGTTTGTTTTTGCATCGTGAAACTTTCTTATTAATGCCGACAGGACATGGGAATTTTCGAGGTCAAAATGATCATTCGGCCCGTACATGGAGTTAGGGATGAGTGCAATAAACCGGCTATTTTTATATTGTTTGTTGTACGTCTTGCAGGCAAGGATGCCCGCAGTCTTTGCAATCGCATATCCCTCGCTCGTATCTTCAATTTCGCCAGTCATTAAATATTCTTCTTTGATCGGTTGTGGACAGAATTTTGGATACATACACGAAGATCCATAGAAAACGAGGTGCTGTACTCCGGTTCTAACCGCAGCCTCAAACACGTTGTCCTGTATTGCAATATTAGTATGCAAAAAAGTGGCAGGGCGGGTCTTGTTCGCCATAATCCCACCAACAAGTCCGGCTGCAAGAAACACATACTCCGGTCTTTCGGTCTCGAAAAAATCAGCTACGGCATATTGATCGGTCAAATCGAGGTCCTGATGGGATTTCGTGATAACATTGCAAAATCCTTCGGCTTTCAACTTATTTACAAGTGCTGTGCCCAGTAATCCCTTATGCCCTGCAACGAAAATCCTTGCATTTTTTTGCATGAAATACCTCCTGAATCAATTAAAATGAGAGAACAAATGATTCTTCCCGTGTCATTTTGGGATCTTTTTCCAGTCGTTCAGGAAGGTGTTCAATCCCGCATCAGTCAAAGGATGGGAGAACATTTTTTCGATAATAGCAAAGGGAATTGTCGCAACATGGGCGCCAACTTTTGCAGCCTCAATAACGTGCTGCGGGTGTCGTACGCTTGCAACGATGATCTCGGTCTTGAAATGATAGAGATTGAATACAGTTACCATATCCCGGACAACCTGCATACCATCGTGACCGATATCGTCAAGGCGTCCAACGAACGGGCTTACGTACGTTGCCCCGGCTTTTGCAGCCAGAATTGCCTGATTGACCGAGAAAATCAATGTCACATTTGTCTTGATATCTCTGGCACTCAGAATTTTGACCGCTTTTAATCCTTCCGGTGTCATCGGAATTTTAATGACAACATTTTTTGACCATCCCGACATTTCGACGGCTTCTTTTACCATCTCATCCGATTGAAGACCAACCACTTCCAGACTTATCGGACCATCAACGATGTGGATAATTTTCCGGACTACTTCATTGAAATTCCGGTGCTCTTTTGCAACCAGCGTGGGATTTGTCGTAACCCCATCGATTACACCCCAGTCATTTGCCTTTCGAATTTCATCGATATTTGCCGTATCAATAAAGATTTTCATTTTTTTCGCCTCAAAATCTCTCTGGCAGATATAACAATATTTGTGGTTGTCAATCCAAATTTCTCAAGCAATTCTTCATATTCTCCCGATTCCCCAAATACATCCCGGACTCCGATAATTTTCATGGGGACTGGGTAATGCTCCGACACTACCTCTGCAATAGCTCCACCAAGACCTCCAAAAATGCTATGCTCTTCAACGGTAAGCACCGCCCCGGTTTCCTGTGCGGTTTTGATTATGGTTTTTTTATCAAGGGGTTTTATCGTATGAATATTAATTACCCGTGCAGCGATCTTTTCTTTGTTTAAGAGTGATGCTGCTTCAAGTGCCTTGTGTACCATGGTACCTGTTGCAAAAATCGCAAGGTCATTCCCATCGGTCAGTTTTACCGCGGCACCAAATTTGAAGTTATAACTGTCATCATAGATAACCGGAGTCTTCGACCGATTCAATCGGATATAGGCAGGACCTTTACGAGAGGTTTCGGAAATTACCGCTCCCTCGGTTTCCGCTGCATCGCAGGGAACGATCACGCTCATGTTCGGGACCACTCTCATGAGTGCAATATCTTCAAGTGACTGGTGCGATGCACCATCAGGTCCATTTGTCAATCCGGCATGACTCACAGCAATTTTTACTGATAATTTATCGTGAGCTATGGTATTCCGGATTTGCTCCCAGGCTCTCATGGAGAAGATTGCATATGTACTGGCAAAAGGAATTTTTCCTGCTATTGCAAATCCTGCAGCAACACCCATCAGATTTTGTTCTGCGCAACCGACATTAATAAAACGCGACGGACATTTGGCTCCGAACTTGTTGGTCTGGGTGGATACCGATAAATCAGCATCCAGTACAACAACGCTGGGATTATCACTGATGCTAATGAGCGCATCACCATAGGCATCGCGGGTGGATTTTAACTCCATGTATTATTCATCCCCCAGTTCACGCAGGGCAATTTTCATCTCGTCTTTGCTTAATGCCTTTCCATGGAATGAACAGATCCACTCCATGAATGATACACCTTTTCCCTTGAGCGTATGGGCGATAATAACCGTTGGCTTACTTTTTATACGTCTGGCTTCATCAAATGCTTCTATAATTTCTGCGATCGTGTTGCCATCGATTTCAATCACATGCCAGCCAAATTCCCTCCATTTCCCTGCGATAGGCTCGAGACTGAGTACTTTTTCAGTAGGGCCATCAATCTGAAGCCCATTGCGGTCTACGATTGCGGTCACGTTGTCCAATTTATAATGGGATGCAAAGATTGCCGCTTCCCAGACCTGTCCTTCATCGCATTCTCCATCTCCAAGCAGGGTGTAAATCCGATAATCCCTCTTATCCATTCGTGCAGCGAGCGCAATTCCGCAGCTGATGGATAATCCTTGCCCAAGGGACCCTGTAGACGCTTCCACCCCGGGAATTTTAATATCCGGATGCCCCTGGAGCAGGTTGCCCATCTTTCTCAATGAAGACAATTTTTCTGTTGAAAAATAACCGCATTCTGCAAGTGTCGCATACAATGCCGGGGCAGCATGACCCTTTGATAAAATAAACCTGTCCCGGTCCTGCCAATCAGGCATTGATGGATCATGTCTCATCTCATAAAAATAGAGGACAGACAGTATATCTGCACACGAGAGGGACCCCCCGGGATGACCGGTCCCAGCATCAAAAATCATGTTGAGAACATGCTTTCGTATGGTTTTTGCGTTTTCTTCCAGCCTCCGGATTTTCTCTTCACGGGAGGAGACAGATTTTTCCTGCTCTGGCACCATATTCCTCTCAAATTTCCTTTAATGTCTGGATAATCTCTTGCCGGGTAACGGTACGGTCTTCGGCTTTTCTGCTCACAATGGTCATTCCCACAGTCGCCAAATGGAGCGTGGTATGAATTTCAGACTTACATACCGGAAGAGAAAGTGAGATCAAACCTGCTACCGTATCAATTGTTCCGGTAATATTGCGAGATTCCTTAAGGGTATTCGGGATTTGCGTGACATTTCCCTTTTCATCAAAATGGGACATCCCCTTGCGGCCATGTAAGATTAACACGTTCTGGGGCTCGAGATGCGAAAGAAGCCAGTGCCCCATATTCCGGAGACTTGTCTCGTTAATCTGTTTGATTCCGGTGACTGAACATGCGCTGTCCTGATTTGTAAGGAGAAGTGTTACCCCTTTGTAGTTAAAAGAGGGATCAACTTTTGGATAGACCACCATAGGTTTGTTGTATTTTTTATTCAGGGACACCAATCGTTCAAGGAGGACGCGTGTAATTACCCCTTTGTTATAATCGGATATGAGAATAACATCTACAGAATCTATCTTTTGTTCGACAAAATTGATTAATACATCCACCAGATCAGCATCGATAGGATCACGGTTCTCCCGATCGAATCGTATCAGTTGCTGATTTCCTGCAATCAGGCGCGTCTTTACCGTGGTGGGCCGGTCCTTGCAATCGATGATACCATCAACGTTGATCCCTGCATCCTCGAGTAAACAAGTCAGGCGTTTTCCAAACCAGTCATCCCCGACAACACCAACTGCTATAGTTTTACCGCCAAGTGAAGAAATATTTTTAACTGCATTGGCCGCTCCGCCAAGTTGTAAAACTTCACGAGATATATCAATCAAAGGTATGGGGGCTTCTGGAGAGATACGCGACACTTCACCATAAATAAACCGATCAAGCATGAAATCCCCGATAACAAGCACGGTAAGTTTATCGAAGGGTTCGATCATTGCATTGATATTGTCTGGGGGCATACCAATCTCCGTTCATTTTGTATTTTTCATTAGATCTCAAGGTAAATCGATGCAATTACGTAGCATCTATTGCACATTTCTAAAATACGCACTTATTGATTTTTCTTTTAATGGAACTTGAATGCTTCGTCAACTCCCCCCCGGCCAAACAGTGATACCAGTCCCTTAGATAGATATTGAAGTATGTTTTTCTCAATGGATCGGCCAAGAATAGTTAGCTCATAAAAATCGGGCGAAGACTGTGAACATTATGATATTGTTTTGAAATCGCTTCCTCCAACTACGGTTCCGTAATATTGTATACTGAAATAAATGCCGTTTCTTATTGTTGTGTACGGGAATTATGACATTACCCTGGTGGAGGGGCTGTTCTTTTCCCTCGAAGAGCATAGTTGAATTATATTCTTCACCACTTACCTGAATATTTAGGTCGTTTTCATCGTACGACAAGTTCATTTTTACAAAGGGACTGAGCGAATTCCCCGGCTTCACTGAGATGTCCTCGTTCCCATTCATCCAAGGGTTTTTCAATGATGCTGATGATGCCCTCTCTTCCCAGTTTTGCGGGAACGCCCAGTGAACAGTCACAAATCCCATATTCTCCATCAAGGATACAGGAACAAGGGAGGATCTCCCGTTTGTCAGCAACAATGGCATCTACAAGAGAGGCAATATGTCGGACCGGGCCAAAAACTGTCCCGGCTTTTCCGTGAATCACCTGCATGCTCGAACTCCGGAGATTCGCGAGGATTTTTTCCCGTATGTCGGATGGCACGTTTTGAGAGAACGAAGAGAAAAAAGGAACCTGATGTTCTCCATGCTCTCCAAGAACCCAAGCAGGTTCTGATATGTCAATATTTTTTAGTTCAATCCCAAAACGGGCACTATCGAGTTGCCCCCCAAACCCGATACACCGGTTCTTTTCGAGTTCGGAATATTTCCATAAAATATAATTATTAATATCCATCGGATTTGTAACCGTAATAAGATTGCCTTCAAATTTTTTCAGGTACCGACCCCACTGAGTTACTGCCGGGAGGTTCGCAAAAAGAAGATCCGCCCGGGTCTTAACTGAAGGATTTCGTGGCATCCCCGCGGAAAATACGCATACATCCGAAGTGTAAAAATCCTTTATTTCTGTCGTAATAGTTACGTCAAGATCCGCATGCTGGAGATCGAGTATTTGGGACTTAAGTAAAGATGAGGAGATATCGTACAGAAAAATCTCATCAACCAATTTCTGGAGAGCTGTAAGGTATGCAACTTCTCCTCCAATGCGGCCTACTCCGATAATTGATAAGCGGGTCATGTTCTTACTCTTTATGTTTGAAAAGGATTTAGCATTTGGTGATTATGCCACCAGATCGAAAAGGACCGGCATCGGGCTCAACCAGAAGAACGGTGGGAGGAGAAGCGCACAGGTCTGCTCGCGGCACCTCGTGCTGCCAGGCTCTCTTGAGATCCTTGAAAAACGGGGGTGGACCGGACAAAAACAGCTGACAGGATTGCGGGGCAGTCCCTCCTCTTTCACCCTGATCACCGCAGACCACGAACCATTAGGTGTAGCGTGAAAAAATCGCCCGTGCTCTGTTTGTCAGGAGTCGATACTTTTTAGTAGGGCTCAATACCCAGACCTCCTGGGGCCGCCAGAGTTGGCGTATCCTTTCACACAATATCCGCATAATACTGCTCCATCCGCCGGAAGTAGAACATGCCAGAGACAAGGAGCAGGATAACCATTCCCACCGAGACAAGCACCATGGCGCTGGGTGCCCCGGTACCGAGCAGTGCCCAGCGGAACCCTTCGATCACGCCAGCCATCGGATTGAGGCCGTACCAGACGCGCAGCGATGCCGGCACGAGACTGGATGAATAGACGACCGGCGAGGCGAACATCCAGATCTGGATGAGGAAGGGGACGGTGTACTGGAAATCACGGTACTTGACATTGAGTGCCGAGAGCCAGAGCCCGACCCCGAGCGAGGTGGCGAGTGCAAGCAGGATGAAGAGCGGCAAAAAGATGACATTTATAGTTGGTACAAAACCGTAGTAGACCATCATCGCAAGAAGAATGATAAAC
>Ga0326728_10012860_pt1 | contig 18403 bp, 15 predicted proteins | sample MB3enrmetagenome_FD_207602 | JGI IMG/M metagenome (GOLD analysis project Ga0326728, IMG submission 207602) | Lab enriched peat soil microbial communities from McLean, Ithaca, NY, United States - MB31MN | ecosystem: Environmental > Terrestrial > Soil > Wetlands > Peat | place: USA: New York... | reverse complement strand
ATATATATTGGCGGCACATAGCTGCGGTCTGGGTCGGGACGGTCCGCCGCCCACAGATCTGCAGTTAACTGCGCTGATTCATACCAACCGGGCGGGACCGCGCGCCACCACAATCCCCACTGACAATGTCCTGATAACCCTAGGCTGAACGGATCGAGCAGTGGACTAAAAATGATAAGCTGAAGCTCAGCCGGATACAGGAGCTGTTAGCGCAGCAGCATTATCTGGTGCCTTATACCTGCCTGCATCGCTACGTTAATCGAAGAGGCTAGTTTGGCAAGAGCGCACATTCAACTGTACGAATGGCAGATACCGAGCCGGGACAAATGGCTGAGGTTAATTTCGGACGGCTGGGCTTGGCTTTGACAGACGATCAATTCATTTTGCTTGTCAGTCAGTCTGTTATCTGGTTTAGTAAGGCGAGTATTTTTATGTGCAAAACAGGAAGTCGCGGGGGAACATGACCAAAAGCTGATAAAAGTGCCAGCAGCATGTCTGTCAACATTGTGGAGTATTTGGCTGATTTTGTGAAGCAGCTGCCTATAAATGCCTTAGCAAGGAACTTTCTCAACTCCCTAGAGGATTAAGTGCATTGTGCAACAAGGTCAATATACAATCATTAATGATTATGTCTTGACCCAAACACCCACCGCCTCATATCCCATACTATCGCTATTAGAGCAATTACGCTTTGTCCTGCGAACCATGCGACCCCAACTCCATTGATCCCCAATCGCGGTAATAACAAGTATGACATTAATAATACTATTACAGCCATAGAAGTACCCAGTAAAACAATTGGTTTAACTTTTTTTTGGACCCTTTTGATGCTAAAATAAATTGTATTGATTGATAACGGAAAAGCCGCTATCGTCAGCCAGCGTAGTAAGATAGTGCCATTTTCGGCATACAGACCTCCATAAAACAGAAGAAACCTGTTCGCAAGGAACCACAAAAGTACAACAACCGGTGTCAGAAGTATTGAGATTATTTTGAGACTGCGTCGGACGTGATTTTTTAATTTCTCTTCATCATAGGCACCTTCGGCCAGTAATGATATAGCTACTGCTCCGGGAATTGCCGTAAGTATGTTGCTTAACGCCCAGGCCATATAGAAATAGGCATTATTTTCAGCACCGAGTCGATTAACTATTACAATGGGTAAAACGAGGCCTGGGGTGGCCCAGAAAAGATCCCCTAGGTAATTGAGAAAGGAAAAGTGCAGTGCCTCCGACAACACCCCCCTATCCACTGTGAAAAAAAGCCGGTAGCCGGGTTGTGCCTTGGGTAATAGCAAAAATAAGCTGATTAGTAGAGCGATAAATGTTGCGGCACTCCAGGAAATGAATATCCCGAAGAAATGGAAAGAAGACGCTAGCAAAATCAATAGGGCTAACCTAATTATGGTGAACAAAAGTATGTGTATTAGAGTAAATCTAGCCTGTCGCTCTGCCATAATGACATAATCAGTCAAGTCGTCTAAAACTACGGTTGGGACGAAGAATAGAAAGATCACCAGATAATATGGATTCTCTCGAATAATGTGCAGGCTAGGCGACCATATGCCAAGACCAATTATAAATATGACGGCAACCGCTAACGACAATAGTCCGGTAACCGTAAAGCTGGAATTAATCAGTTTAATCGGGTTATTGCTCGACTTAAGAAACCTTACCAACCCGTAACCTAATCCCAGAAATGAGAGCAACTCCAGCAGACTGGCTGCCGAAATGATGGCAGAGGCCACACCGACTACTTCGGTGGAATATAGTCGGGCGGCAATTATCCAGAAAACAAACGTCAACAGGGCATTTGCCCCGCTTGCTAGCATTAGGTAGATAGCGTTAGAATAAAGTGGAATACGGAGTACTGAATTCATTTTAGCGGGAGAACGCACTATATCCAGTACATCATCCCTAAGTTTACGCAGTTCATAGAACAGCGAGTGCATATATTAATTATATCATGATAAGATGATAGCCAAATTTATTAGGTTTAATTTATTGACAGCGTTCGGTATGTCGGTACTATTAGCTTATTTGAGGAACGTTATTGAAAATAAAACTCGGTAGTGGACTTCTGGCTATAGACATCTTAGCCGCCATATTGGTTCTAACTATTAACTTTATTCCGGGTAATTTCATACGAATCATTCTCGGTCTGCCTTTTGTGCTGTTTTTCCCCGGCTATTCCTCCGTGATAGCATTGTTCCCGCGCAAAGAAAGCTTAGGGGGGATCCAATTACTGACATTAAGTTTCGGTTTAAGCATCGCCATCGTACCCCTTATCGGTTTTCTGCTAAACTTCTGCCCTTGGGGTATTCGACTGGAACCAATTATATATTCACTTTTTGGTTTTCTTATTATAGTGTCTGTTATTGCTTGGTTACGATTGCAAAGGTTACCGGGCGATGCGCGGCGGAGCTTCAATTTTACCTTGAGCCTACCGAATTTAGGCAGGAGCAGATTGGCGAGGGGAATATATATTGTTTCGATAATAGCCGTTTTGGTTGCCTTAGGAACAGTCGGGTATGTAATAACGCGACCAAAGGTTGGCGATAAATATACAGAGTTTTATGTTCTTGGGATAAACGGCCAGGCGGCATCCTATCCGACTAATTTCACTTTGACGAACGGGCAGGTAACTAGCGTTGAATATGGTACCCTATCGACCGGGCTTATACAACAATGGGGCCACGTGACCGTAGGCATAGTAAACCACGAGGGGCAAGATACCACCTACACCGTAGCGATGCAGATAGACGGTACGCAGGTAAGTATTCCGTTCGAAGGCGGTTCTGTAGCCGGCATCGGACCGATTACACTTAAACCGGAGGAAAAATGGGAGCAGGAACTCGGTATCGTGCCGCAACACACAGGAAATAATCAGAAGGTGGAAATATTCCTTTACAAAGATGCTGGGGCTGAACCATATTTGAATCTTCATCTATGGATAAACGTTAATTGACCGAAATGAAACCGCAATTCCCCAATCTTTTAACCCATATTATGCATAGTCAAATAAAATAAGGCCCAATAATACGCTTTTTCTTTTGATAAAACGATGCTAAAAACGTCTCTTTTCAGCTACAATGGAGCTAAGCTAAAATAATCACCTTTTAAGTGATGGAGAAGAGGTATATGGAAACTGCAAATAAACACCAGAAGATTAACAAACATCACAACGAAATCAAGGATCGCCTTACCTTAGAATGGAACGAATGCCCGCGTGTGCCAAATTTGGCGCAGCAACCAACCAAAAACCACTTAGAATTATGGCAATAAATAAGGGGGAGTGAAAAAATGGCAGTAGAAGAAATCATGGTAGAAGATATTAAATGTAAAAACTGCGGGTCAACTGCGGTCGTCAGATTCGGTAAATATCAGGGCATTCAGCGTCATTACTGGTACCGAAAATTTCTCGGATATTATTCAAAAAAGGTTGGTTAATATAAGACTTTAAAAGCTCATGCATAAAATGGGTTTAATTGTTATTATCCGAATGCATATTGTTTCACAATCCATTCCTGGCTCTGAACAACACGCCTTTTGAAAATCAGTTGTGTGCATAATACCCACAAAAAATCCGTGTATCCGTTTAACTATATATAACGTCCTAAATATTTTCGCATAGTACTTTAAGAGATGAGGCGAGGTCGCTAGAGGTTGAAACCGAGTTGGTGGAAGAGCCTCTAACAGTACCGGATCCCAAATGAAATGGAGTATTGAAAACAATTTCCCCTTCAATATTTCAGACTTTTGCGTCTGAACGTGCTGTGAGGGGATAGATACGTTATTTATTGATGATTTAAAAGATTGTGCGGACAAATTTCTCTTTTTACAATAGCAGTTCTCAGTCTGATATTTTCTCCCCAATAGGAGGGGGGAAAGGACGGTTACTCACAACCGAAATTAAAGCCGCCCCAATCCAGAGCAAAGGGAGTACTAAATAAACATACCCGGTATTGGTTACGTACGTGATGGAGGTGGTGACATCAAAAATAGCAAACACCGCCCCTGCAATAATACTACCAATCAGACCCATTCCGACCCAATTAACCGAATTTTGTCGAGACGAATTTCCCAAATTAATTGAAAGTCTAATAAAGATTATGGCGGACAAAACCATTGAAATGAAGCCCAATATGCCGGCATCACAATAAAGTTGAAGATAAGAATTGTGTACGATAGCTATGTTGTTGCTGAAATGAATGCTGTATACATTAAACCAATTTCCTAGACCCAAGCCCGTAATCGCCGCTTTGCCTTTTAGAAGAGTGAGTGTGTTTTGCCAAAGTTTTACCCTCTGTATTAGGTGGCTCGTTGAAAAAGTAGTTCTGAGCCATGACGTTTTATCATAGAATATCACGGCGGCACCTGCGAGCAGTCCTCCTGCGGGGATGAGCACCCATGTTAGCCACCATCGCCAGTATACCAAGATAAAGGCTAGACTCATTGTGACTGCCAGCCACCCGGCTCCGCTGTCGCTCAAAAAAAGTATCATTGTAAAAAATAGACACAATATCAATGCAATAATCCGGAGAAAAAAGTGGTTTTTGAAGAAGATAAAAGTAAATAACGGTGGTATCACCACTGCCAATAGGGCGCCGATGGTATTAAGTTGTAATACTGGCCCGCTGGTCTTCGGCAATCTGGAGAACAAATTGAAAGCCCATTGGTTGAAAAAGATAACTCTGTGTATGCTTTGTGAGAGAAACCATAGAGATAACAATAGTGTAATAAGACAAATTATACCGCCGGTCCATAGCCAGTACTCTCTTGATGCATTATTGTTCGCAGTTATACCGTAATAAACAAGTACTGACGCTATTGTAGAACTTAAAGCTCCAGTTGCTACACCCTTGTCTGGAGCTATTATGAAACCAATTAGAGTACCGCATAGGAATATTGATATGGGTATATCAAAAGGAGTCTGTGTAGTAATACGGTGTTTTGTCCAGTAATGTACTCCCAGCGGTATGACTGCTATTATCAGACTCAACCACACGGGAGGACGGCCAGTCAATACGGAGAAATAGACAGGCACTGGGAAGAATGGATATAAGATCAAAATAATTTTAGCTAGTTTCGTTTGCATAACTTCTTTCTATTCTATATTTTAGTAATTTGAAGTCGCATTTGTTTCGTAATTTATCTTTGTTCCCTTAAAAATAGGATGGATCTCCATTCTGAAGACTCAGATCAATCCTAAAACCTTAGGAGAGTGGGGAGGGGTGCTGAGAATAAAACTTGGTCGCAGGCTACTAGCGATAAATATCATGGCTGTTATATTGGTTCTGATTATTAACTTCATTCTAGAAAACTTTATAAGGATGATTCTTGACTTGCCTTTTATACAGTTCTTTCTTGATTATTCCTTTATAGTAGCACTGTTCCTGTTTAAGGCAAGTACAAGGAGATATTCAACTGCTGACATTAAGATTCGGATTGAGTATCCCCATTGTGCCTTCTATAGGTTTTCTGCTAAAATACGCTTCAATTGGATATGCGACTAGAATCTTTTCTGTGTTCGCTTTTTGCTTTCCTAATGATAATAACTCTTACCGCTTGGCAGTGATTGATAAGGTTATTGGCGGTTACTAGTTGGGATTTCAGTCTTAACTTGTGTGAAGCATGGTGTCATCATGAGGCTGTGCTGTTATTTTCACAATTTGGATTTCATAAACTGAAATTGAATCGAGTTGAGAACAATTGTAATTAGAGAACAAAACAAGCCAATGTATTGGAGAATAAGTTAACTTAAAATAAGAAGTAATTATGAGAAATCGACAATGTTCTTCTCGTTGATTTCATTGAATACATTTTTGCCGTAAATTCCTTGCTTACAAATTTGCTTCTCCTTCTTGCAGATTTATTTTAAATAAGATTTTGACTAATGCGAGAAAAACTTATCCATGATAATTTCTAATGATTTCAGTCTATCCTCATCAACGAATTGATTGTTCCCAATATAAAAAGCATTATTATGCAACAAATCTGCATTCTTGAACTCGTCTGGTGTGTAATATTTCTTCAAGAAAGGCTGACGAAGTAGATTCCCAGCCACAAGGGGTCGGGTTTCGACACCAGCTTCGATGATAGCTTTTTGAAAACTTCTTTTTTGCAAACTGTCCTTAAAAATAAAAGGCAGAACAAAGGAGGATATTCCTTTTGCTTCTCTTAGGATAAGAGCGTCCTTATATTTTTTGCATAATTCTGTAAAGCGTGAATAATTATGATTCCTTACCTCGATATAATCGTCAATTTTGTTCAGTTGTATCAGCCCTAAAACCGCATGCAATTCTGTATTTCTAACATTGAATCCGTCCGTTAAAAACAAAAATTGGAAATCAATGTCAGGATATTTGATTTTCAGGTTCTGATGGTAATAACTCGGCAACTCACGAGCTAGGCCGTGGGACCTTTTTAAAACCGCTAACCGATACAGCTCTTCATTGTTGGTGCAAATCATACCTCCCTCGACTGACGTCATATGATGACCCCAGTAAAAACTGAAGGTACTGCCAATTCCGAAATTACCTACCTTAATGTTATCGATATTGGCTCCCTGAGACTCACAACAATCCTCCATGATTAAAATGTCACGGTTTTTGATAATTTTCTGGATTAGCGGAATGTTGCTGGGAAAACCAACTAAATGAGTGATAAATATAGCCTTTGTTCTGCTGTTGATATTTTCTTCAATACGGTTGTAATCAAATGAAAAATCCTGAAGATTGACATCAACAAAAACAGGTTTAAAACCGCACTGAATTATTGGAGCGATGTTGGTTGACCACGTAACAGCAGGAACAATAATCTCATCTCCGTCATGCCAGAAGTATAATTCTTTCAAAGAATTAATTAAAACCAGATTGGCTGAACTTCCAGAGTTAACGAAGACGCAATATTTGCATCCTTGCCATTTTGCAAACCGTTTCTCGAACTCCCTGACTTTAGTAAATTGTGTAAATCTGTTTGTTTCATTAATAAAGGAAATGAGCGAATCTAGATCTTCGCGGCTTAATACATTCTCTTGTAGTTTCCAAAACATTTGATGTCTCCCTCACCATTGTCTTTTACATTTTGGTTACCCCTTACTTTCTAACATTGGGGTAATTGTTTAAAAACCATTGGACTGTTCTTCCAATGCCTTCTTCGATTGGGGTGAATCGAAAATTCGGTAGATATTCCCTCAATTTACTATTATCAGTGGGTTTGCGATATTGTCCATCCGGCTTGGAAGTATCCCAAACCACTTCCCCTTTGAAACCAATTGCACTGGTGACAAGCACCACCAAATCCTTGATTCGTACCTCTGTTCCGGGAGAAAAATTAATCGGGTTTTCATTTTCGTAATTTTTTAAAGCCCAAAGCGCTAATCTGGCGGCATCATCGGCAATTACAAATTCTCTTAACGGGGATCCGCTTCCCCAAGCAACCAGATCTTGGTGATATTGTTTAGCAATGTAACATTTGTGAATTAACGCCGAAATAACATGTCCTTCTTCTAGGTTCCAATTATCATACGGTCCATACATATTAGACGGTATAACAGTGATAAAATCACAACCCCACTGTTTCCGATAAGCCCTGCTCTGAACGTCGAGCATTCTTTTAGCATAAGAATATGCAAAATTACCCGGGTTAGGAGAACCGTCATGCAGAAACTCTTCTTTTAACGCATGGTCAATGTTGACGGGATATGCACATGTTGATAAAAATGATAGTAGTTTTTCAACTTTAACCAAACGGGCGCATTCTAAAACGTTGGTATTTACTAATATGTTGTCACGGTACAAATCCCCGTGATGGGACATGTTTCCCGCTAACCCGGCAACTCTAGCAGCCAGGTGAATAATAAATTCCGGATGGATTGTTTTGAATAATTCTAGTGTGTCATCAAATTTAGTAAGGTCGACATCTCGACGTGAAATAAAAATGGCATCCTCAGGATTTAACTTCCTTAATGCATGTCCAACCATTCCATCCCCACCAGTGACAAGTAATTTTCCCACTATTTCTTCTCCCTTAGAAGGTTCCAGTCAATCGTGCGTAGCAATCCTTCCTGAAATGGGGTAAATTTAACTATTCCGAACTCGCTGCATATTTTGCTTACATCCAATTTTACCATATCAGGTGCATCTTTCATCCCCTTACCAGAGCTTGCTTTACAGGTTGCCCCACAATGGCAAGCAATCATTTCTGCCATTTCAAAAATGGAGACAGTTTCAACCCCTCCTACGTTATACAAAACCTCCTTTCCCTGCAGTATCATCTTCAGCATCATATTCAAAGCATCAGCGATATAACAGTAAGTTCGCAAGCCTTTGCCTTCATCTATTAATGTGATGTGTTTGTTGATTATGGCTTTTTTCATGAAATTACCCATGACGCGCTCGTCATTGATAGTAAGTCCTGGCCCGTAGACTAATGCAATCCGAGCAATCTTTACATCTACTCCATAGTTACGCTGGTAAATATAGCACAAGCTTTCTCCCAACCTTTTTGATTCGACATAAGCAGCCCGCCCGCTTGATGTTAGGGAATTTCCTGGATATGTCTCACTTGTAGGAATTTGCTCAGGGGATGGATTTCCGTAAATCTCACTCGTGGATAGGAACAAAAATTTTGCGTTATTTTCCCTAGCAATATTTAGCAATGTCTTCGTCGCATCGACATTTAATGCTATTGTTTCCAGTTCATTTTGCAGGAATTTCTGAGGGCGGCCATAGCACGCACAGTGGAAAATATAATCAACATTATGCCGAAAAGAGAACCGTTGAGCTAAATCACGGCTAATATATTTAAAATTGCTATCTTTCCAAACAGGGTCATGTTTGCTGATACAATAAGCTTTGATATTGGCGTTATTGAATTCATTCGCAATGCTGAGTAAATTCACAAAATAATTTCCGATTAAACCATTACTTCCCGTTATCAGCACTGTCTTATTATGTAGATCACGTAGCCCATCAAAATTGTTTAGTAATTTTTTGCAATCTTCTCTGATAATAGCGGAATTCACAACAAACCTTCGATTTTATTTTTTATTCCCTTAGTATCCAATCCCAAGGCAGCACAGTGCTGGTCATAACTACCATATTCGGTCAGAAACCTATCGCTGATGCCCAATCTTAACTGAATGACATTGCCTATATCTGCGACTGCCATAGAGACTTCATCTCCAAGTCCGCCAATAACATTATGTTCTTCAATTGTCAGAACCTTACCGGTCTTTGATACACTCTGCCTAACGAGTTCGGCATCCATAGGTTTAATGGTGTGAACATAGATAATTTCTGTATCCACCATTTCAGAGGCTTCAATAACGCTTTTTAGTTGAGGTCCAGTTACTACTACCGTAAGTGCCTTGCCTTCTTTTATCTTTATCCCTTTTCCAAAATTCACTTGGTCAGTGCTGAATTTAATACCATGCTTGGTAGCTGGCAATCGGAAATAAGTGGGGTGTCCGTTATTATATGTTTGTGTAAATATCGTATCAAATTCAATATCACTGGCAGGAAAGACGATTTCCATATTGGGCAATGGTCTTAAAATGGCAAAATCTTCATAACAATGGTGAGAACAGCCCAAAGCCGCGTAATCGAATGCTGAACCCACACTGACAATATTGGCACCTATTTTTTGATAACAAAGGTCAATTTTTATCTGCTCATAGCACCTTTCGACAGTAAAAGGAGTGATAGTGTGGACGACAGGATAGAAACCGAGTGAAGATAAACCCGCTGCCATACTGATTATCGTTTGCTCGCAGATGCCAACATTATAAAAACGGTCAGGGAATTTGTGCGCGAAATTTCTAAGCAGAAAAACACTGATATCACCGAGCAATACAACCAGTTTATCATCTGAAGCACCGATATTCTCCAGTGTTCTGGCGAATTGATTTCTCACACCAACTCCCTCATGATAATATCTAGTTCCCTGGCAGAAGGGCTCTTGTGATGCCAGGCAAAACTGTTGTTTTCCAAAAAATGGGAACCTTTACCTTTTACAGTATGGGCGATGACCATCACCGGTTCACTCGGTTTATCCTGCAAAATGATGTTAAGTGTAGTTCTAATTTCTAATGAGTTATGGCCATCGACTTCATGCACCTTCCATCCGAAGGCCATCCATTTTTTAACAATATCAGTTAATGGCAAACACCTATCGGTCGATTGATTGGCATCTAATATCCCTATCAGATTATCCAGTTTCTGGTGTGCAGCCACCATGGCCGTTTCCCATATGGTGCCTTCGTTAGATTCCCCATCACCAATCAGGACATAAACCTTATTGGGTTTCTTTTGTATCTTCAGTCCCAGAGCAATACCTGCCGCAAAAGGAAAACCATGCCCCAAGGATCCTGTTGAAGCTTCCACCCCGGGCACTTTATTTCTGTCGGGGTGTCCTCCGAGACGACTATCGTACTTTGCAAAATCGATGAGTTCCTCTTCTGAAATAAAGCCAACCTTTGCTAATACGGCATAAAGAGCAGCCGAAGCATGTCCCTTGCTTAATACAAAATAGTCTCGGCCTACCCAATTCGGTTCATCTATACGGACTTTCAAAACATTTTCGTAGAGTTCCACTAGAATCTCTACCACGGAAAAAGAACTAGGGATATGTCCTTCACCGCTGGCGAAACACATCTTTAAAATAGACTTTCTTATTTCAATCGGTTGTATCATTAATGATTACTCTAGAATCTTCGAAAATAGCACTTTTTGAGATCACAAACAGTACTTCCCATCTCATTTCGGATATTATAACATATCTGAAGGATTCAAGGGAATCAGAAGCTGGAATGAAAAAATTTCACAGAAACAACTGAAGACACCAATCGTGTTTCAAATTATCGCCTCATCTATCCCCGTATATAAAACTCAAATATACTTAGTCCCATCTCTTCCCAATATTAACTTCCGGTTGTAGCGATTTGATGAACTTGATGTAAAATTTTCTTTCCGCATTGGGTTCAATAACATCTTTGCGAGCTTGGAATTCTAAATAACCTTTTCAACCCTTTTCTTATTATTCTCTTTCCTAATTACTCCTCCTATTCAGGTAGTTGCTTCATCAAAGATTTGCTTTAATTTTCCATTTCTTACAACTCGGGAAAGCCTTCCAGTCGCTACTTCTTGCCGGGCAGCTTTTCCCAGCCGCTTTCGCAATTCGGCATTCTCAATCAGCAAGATGACCTTCCTTACTAAATTGTCCACCACTTCAGGGTCAGGGTGTTGAATCGCTTTACGGAAAGCATCAGAGCCGAAATTGGGGTGAGCGGTATCTTTGTAGTAATATGGTACTTTTTTTGAGGCTTCAACTACAAGCCCAGTCCTTCCATCGTCGATGAACTCCGCATTAGCCCAGGTTTTTAGGGTTACGACGGGCAGTTCATAACTCATCGCTTCCATTAAAGTAAAGGGATATGTACCGTGGCTTGGAAGGACAAAGATGTCCGCCAATGCAAATTCACGTTCCAATGCAACCCGGGGAATTACTTGATCGATGATACGCAAACCAGTTATGTTCTGATAGCGCCGGCGGTCAACTGGTGGCATGTCCGAGCGTACCACCAGCTCGATGTGAGGGTATTTTTGACGCAAACGGATAAACATCTCTATGACGTCTCTGATTCCGCGTCCATCAAATTCTCCTTTGATATTACCAGAACCGATAGTGAGTAATTTCAGATGACTATTTGTGTCAATTTTCATGAACTGTGGTATTGGTGGAGGAGCAGGCAGGACAACTGTTATTTTGCCTGCAAAACGAGTGCAGTCCATGGTGCTTGTCAGGGCGCGCATCGCCGTCTCATACTCGCATATAACCTTTTTACAGTATGGAGAACTGAAAGCATTTTCCAGCACGTGATGGAAGCGTGAGAGATGTGTAATATCACCGCCCAGCAACATGCCAGGGTACTCCATGGACACCACCCATGGCTCAGGCCGGAATACAAGATGACCTGGGAAAGCGTAAGTAAGCACACTACCATGCGGCGGTTTACGCCATCTCTGAAGTCCAGAGCTGACGATCACCATTGGTATTGCTTTATCAAAAGTATTTAAAAGGTGGTAGGATAAGCTGTATCGGCTGGCAGACAGGAAAAAACGGTTGCGGGTATCATCCGCTCTAATAAATTCGTAACCGTCAGGCGGGCAACTGGCGATATAATTAGCAGAGATAGGCAATTTCCACATTGGTTCTAAATATATTTTCTTTACTTGTGACATCTAGACTTCCTTTTGGTATTTCCTTCAGTTCATGCATCTGTAAATTACTCGTATAATACTGACAACAAATACGGCTAAAGTTATTACCACATAGAATTGTTCCTTTTCGAATAATCTTTTCGTTGGACCGAAATCACGAAGACCAAAGGTGTTTCTAAATGGTATAAAACAAAATCACAGCTATTTCCATTTAACTGGTCTACTATAATTTTCCGAAGGAATCAATTCTCTTATCTATCAATCGACCATCCACCATCTATTCCGATAGTATCTCTTTAATATATTGTCACCATCGCCAATGGGTATTAAACTTGCAGTGCGCATATCAGCATCCACCATTATTCTGACCAATTCCTTGAATTTAACCCTCGACTTCCATTCTAGTATTTTTTTTGTCTTTTTAGCATCTGCCAGTAAGTATTCAACTTCCGTAGGTCTGAAATATCGAGAGTCAATCTTCACATATTTTTTCCAATCTAGTTTGACATAGCCAAATGCTTCTTCAAGAAATTCCTGTACAGAGTGGCACTCGCCTGTTCCAATTACAAAGTCATCTGGTTCTTCCTGCTGGAGTATGAGCCACATAGCCTCTACATACTCGGGTGCATATCCCCAATCTCTTTTTGCTTCTAGGTTACCCAAATAAAGATATTGTTGTTTACCACTGAGAATATTGGCGATTGCTCTCGTTATTTTTCTGGTAACGAATGTTTCCCCACGTCGAGGCGATTCATGATTAAATAATATACCGTTACAGGCAAACATTTTATAACCAAGACGATAATTTACTGTCATCCAATAAGCATAAACTTTCGCTACGGCATAAGGACTTCTCGGTTTAAAAGGAGTAGTTTCGTTTTGGGGAGGTGGAGATGCACCGAACATCTCACTACTGGAAGCTTGATAAAACTTGGACTTAATTCCACTTCGCCTTATAGCTTCGAGAAGTCTGGTTGTGCCAATAGCCGTGATATCGGCTGTATATTCTGGCATGTCAAAACTAACTCTAACGTGACTCTGGGCTCCCAGGTTATAGATTTCATCAGGGCGAATATCGTAAATAATGTTAGTTAGACGGCTTCCATCAGAGAGGTCTCCATAATCTCCAAGTAATTTTGCTGACGCCTCATGAGGATCGACATAGATGTGTTCAATACGAGAAGTATTAAAAGTACTTGAGCGCCGGATAAGGCCATAAACCTTATATCCTTTAGATAATAATAATTCGGCAAGATATGAGCCATCTTGCCCGGTGATTCCAGTGATGAAGGCTTTCTTTGTCATGTTCAATTCCTTAATTAATGCCTAGTTTGGGATGATCTCAATCATTAGTGCAGCAAAGAGTTTAACGTAACGGAGTGTTTTGCTGTCTTCATAGCACCCGGTGTTAGGCATTTTATCATATTTCCTTCGGTAAATTCAAACGAAATTGAAGTGAACACTCATTTCTGCTGTTGCCCAGAGCTCAGCCCGCATACCATTTTTTATCTCAGTTAAGCTCAACCATAAAAATTTTGTTGATATTTTTAAGACAGGATCTGCCGGAAGTATATAGTACCGGACTTTCCTAAAAACCTATTCAAAACCCGAATGGCAGAGCACCACGTGCTTGCACGTGGGTGAATGTAAGGAGTAAGGCTTTTCGCTCTTTTTTAAATAATATTTACCCAACTTTAGGTCAAGCGAACTTGAATTGTTAAAGAACCACGAGCTTACTCATGGATATCTATTTTTAACCAAAATATAACTTCACACTGACTGTTTTCAGGACACTAATAGGCATAAAATAGAGACATGGCCTTTATTCGAAAAGTGAAAACAGCCAATGGAACTACTTCCGTGCAAATTGCCCACAAAGAGCATGGCCGAATTATACGGATAGAGCATATCGGAAGCACTCATACTAAAGAGGAACTGGAATCTTTACTATTACTGGCCAGACAGCACTTCAGTGGTGATCAACTAAGTCTATTTGTAAATCCAGATTCACCATTGAAAATCAATCTTAAACAATCAGTCTCAAGTTTATTGTTACAAATCTTGAAGGAGCGATATTGTCTTCTCGGATTTGACCAACTAAAGGATGATATCTTTGCCTATTTGTGCATCACCCGCTAAATAACAAGACTAGTTTTTTGACCTAAATATCACATGACATTGTTTAAAAAAGCTGGATACCTAATACTTTAAAAGTTCTTGCACAAAATAGGCCCAATTTACCAAAACCGCATTGAATCAAATTAAGTTAAGTTTTTTGCATAAAGGATGGGTTGCCTAGCTAACAACACCTCAAAACCGCTATTTTCCAGATAATTCTTCAAATCATCAATATTGTATGCTGGTATTTCGTGATATTCTAATGCAATGTTTCTTATCTTCCTCAAGATTATCTTTGGCGCACCGAGCAAAATTTCGTACTCTGCCCCTTCACAATCTATTTTTAGTAAATCACAGGAATCAATCATATTGTTACCTAAAATATCTTCCAATGTAATAGAATTAACCTCATCAAATGAACAACCCGATTTATAAATAGAATTCCCCGAGCTTTTTTCATTCATGTAGAGCCTCACTTTACCTCTTCTAGAAGATATAGCTAATTGAAATGCTTTAATGTTCACCAATTTATTAGCCTTTATATTCTCACTCAGGAAATGGAAATTTTTCTCTGACGGTTCGTAACTGTACACTTTTACCTGCATAGCACGAGTTGCTGCAAAAATTGAGAAACTACCTATGTGAGCGCCTATATCTATTATTGTGGAGGTTTTTTGTATATCATCCCCGCGACGAGTATAGACCTTCCGTGCCCAAACATCGTTAATTGCAGCTATGGCCTCTGAATCATTAGATGCAGCCATAAATATAATTCCATTACGTAGAATATAAATAACCTCCGGATTCCGAAGAAGCCCAAAATAACATAAAAAAACCTTTGGCCAATTCCGGTACAACCAAATGGTTTCTCTGGAACGGATGATGCCGGTTTTGAGATTCATTAAAATGGTACCCCCTATTATAATTTGAGGCCGTTTAAATTTGAAAAGCCAGAAAATTAGCTTCAAATTTAGTGTATTTCGGGCTCATTTATATTCCTTTACCTCCAGCTATTTGCTAAAATTAACTTAGCAGGAGGTCAATCCGATGAGAACAACTAATCAGCTTACTTCTATAAGCTTGGCAAGGACACCCTGCAGTCTCTGCCGCAGGGATGAATTGCGTAAATTTCTTGGGAGGGTCGTCCAGACGCCCTGTGCTCTTGGCACAGGGTAATTCACGATCCTATTAAAATTATTTTCGACCACATTAATTGGTCTTTCATTCATCCCCTGGTAAAAGATAAATATTCTCTTTTACCCCAGGGAGCCGAAGGCTACGATCCTATTTCTCTGTTTAGCGCTCAGCTTCTTATTTATCTGGGTGAGATCAATTCGGATAGAGAGCTCGCTTCTGCCTTATGTTATAATGGCCGAGATCGCTAAAATGATTGTTAAGGTATGGGTGTATCGCTAGGTTGACCCCACTGTTCTGCAAGGTACTGGCCGGAGCTTTGTGAGTAATCGGTACTGGACAATAAGGCATACCAAACACCGTTAGACGGTCTGTAGACAGCAGGGTCGGTCTTGCCATCTCCGTCATAATCCCCCGGCACAGGGATATCGCCAGGTTGACCCCACTGTTCCACGAGGTACTGGCCGGGGCTTTGTGAGTAACCGTTGTTGGATAACAAGATATACCAAACACCATTAGACGGTCTGTAGACAGTAGGGTCGGTCTTGCCATCTCCATCATAATCCCCCGGCACAGGGATATCGCCAGGTTGACCCCACTGTTCCACGAGGTACTGGCCGGGGCTTTGTGAGTAACCGTTGTTGGATAACAAGATATACCAAACACCATTAGACGGTCTGTAGACAGCAGGGTCGGTCTTGCCATCTCCATCATAATCCCCAGGCACAGGGATATCGCCAGGTTGACCCCACTGTATAGTCAAGTACTGACCGGGGCTTTGTGAGTAATCGTTGGTGGACAACAAGATATACCAAACACCGGTTGATGGTCGGTAAAAAGCAAGGTCAGTCTTGCCATCTCCGTCGTAATCCCCCGGCACAGGGATATCGCCAGGTTGACCCCACTGTTCCACAAGGTACTGGCCGGGGCTTTGTAAGTAATTGGTACCGGACAACAGGCAATACCAAACACCGGTAGACGGTCTGTAGACAGCAGGGTCGGTCTTGCCATCTCCATCAAAATCAACTGTGAGTTTTCCCGTAACATTGAAACTACTGCTCACAGCTGATTTGAGCCCAGTACCATTAACGGTCAATGTGTAATTAGTGCCAGCTTTTTTAATACTCAGGTTGCTAAAGACAACTAAGCCATTTATGGCACTTATAGTTGTAATGCCTGACAACGCTGCCCCGGCAGTACCCGTGTTTGGTGTAATCCCTAGAGTCACAGAAGCGGTTGATGTAGTTGTTGTATTTCCACTGACGTCTTGGACAGCGATCACCGGCTGAGTAGGGAAAGTGTTACCGGGTGTATCGTTGGCGCTTGGTTGCGTGATGAAATCAAGTTTGGCAGCAGTACCTGGTACAAGGTTGTTCGCCTTTGGGCTACCCAACCCGGTCACAGGATCATAACTATTGCCTGCGCCAGTAGGGACAGCGTTATAGTTGCTGACCCAGTATGCGGTAGTTGAAGCGTGTGAATAAAGTGGCAGCCCACCGCTGAGGCCACCAAGGACAAAAAGCCCCGCCCAGCAGGGTGCCCCAACGCTGGTGCCACCGACTTCGAACCAACCCGACTCTCCCTCGTAGGGGGTGGTGTCATACATTGCAACTCCAGTGTTGGGGTCTGCATCGAATGCCACGTCGGGCACATCGCGGTAATTGGAAGATTGGAAACCATTTTGATAAATGGGCTTGGGTTCATAGACACTCGTACCGCCACTAGAGTCCGACCACGAATACTCACTAACGTAAGTGCCGTTAGATAAGTTCAACGTTGTGCCGCCAACTCCGACTACATAAGGCGATACAGCGGGCCAATCGACGCCCGGGCCGCTATCTCCAGAAGAGGCTACATAGGTGATTCCTGAATTATCGAAATAAGAATCGTAGCTGGCCTCGCCGGAAAACTCGGTGCCACCCCAGCTCATTGAAACCACGTTTGCCCCATGGGTAGTTGCATAGTTGATTGCAGTAAGTAGATTCGAGGTGGAAGCGCTCTTGGCAACGACGAGCAGGATTGCTGCTGCAGACGCAATCGAGTGCGCCCACTCAACGTCCAGAGAAGTTTCTAGAGCCCAACCTGCGTTTGTACCTGGCTTGCCGTTAGGATAGGCAATGGTGAGATTGGCCGTAGTCAGTCCGAACTGTTGGTCGAAGGCCTGCAAGTCTGATGCAACGGTTGGACTCCCGTAAGCGTCAATAATGGCTATGGTTTTGCCGGCACCACTACTCCCCAATAGATTAATACCATAGGCCTCACGTATTTGTGGTGGGCTGTACCCAGAGGGGGTAGTAACTTTGGGACTGACACCGCTGGTACTGCCAGGGGCACGAACTATGATCGGAGGGTTGGCTGTCCAGTTTGGAGGAGCACCCATCGGTGCAGAATCGCCACTGACCAATTTGGCAGGTATGCAAAGTATAGCCAGGACTGCAATGAGCAATATACTGTGAATAAGCCAACCTTGTGGTTTGTACACAGGTCCGAAGATTCTGGAAAGTAACTTCCGTACCATTTTTTACCTCTGATTTGCATGTCTAGGCAGGTTGTTAAATATTTTATTTTGCGTTTCTGCGGTATACAAATGTTCAGAATTTGCTTAATATTATGATATGCTCCATTCGCATGCGTAAGGATATTCACGCAGCAATCGACGAAATTTTAGCATTGTTATCTGGATTTGTCAAATAATAGTCTCTTCCAATACAAGATAAGCCTGAGCGAAGCTCTTATTTCTAATACAAGATGAGTCTCTGGAGATACGGAGTCGTTTATGATTGGAACATGCGACTTAATATGGATGACAGACAATTACGGACACTGGAGCAAGTAAAGCAATTTGTGGATGGCAGTCAAGGAATAGAGTTCAACGGACTAAATCTAAAAGAAAAATATCATTGGATAGAGGAAGCGCTAAAGAAATTT
>Ga0326728_10012859_pt1 | contig 18403 bp, 17 predicted proteins | sample MB3enrmetagenome_FD_207602 | JGI IMG/M metagenome (GOLD analysis project Ga0326728, IMG submission 207602) | Lab enriched peat soil microbial communities from McLean, Ithaca, NY, United States - MB31MN | ecosystem: Environmental > Terrestrial > Soil > Wetlands > Peat | place: USA: New York... | reverse complement strand
TCAAAGATCGCAAAAATCTTCGGCTGGTCACCACCATACACCATTGATGACGGAATCAAGGCCGTTCTCGATTTTGAGAAGGGAAAATCATAGGGGTGCAATAATCCGATCTGTACCTCAGGACCTGGTCAGATGTCTTCTTTCATCGATGATGAAGATGGTGGGTCTTCTGTATGAGCCTCTAGAACAGGGAGAATAGAAGGTATGTGTGGCATCTTTGGAGTGATATATGGTGATCGTAGGGATTATCCGCTTGAAGCGTCTAATGATTCGCTTGCTCACCGGGGGCCTGATGGCTATGGCTATCATCGTGATGACACCATTTACATGGGCCATCGCAGGCTGAGCATTATCGACCTGGAAGGCGGCAGTCAGCCTATATACAATGAGGATGGATCCAAGTGTATTGTCTTTAACGGCGAGATATACAATTTCCCCGAACTCAAAGATGAACTGATGGCACATGGCCATGTATTCACTACGCGAAGTGACACGGAGACCATTCTTCATGCCTATGAGGAATGGGGAGAAAAGTGTGTGGAGCGGCTCCGCGGCATGTTCGCTTTTGCAATATGGGATAAGAAGACTAAGGAGCTGTTCCTCGCACGGGACAGGTTCGGCATAAAGCCACTGTTTTATGCGCAACACAATGGACTGTTTTATTTTGCCTCAGAGATCAAGGCGATTCTTGCTGATCCCGAATTCCCGAGAGATGTCGATGAGGGGGCGATCGCGTGTTACTTTACACTATCATACATACCCGCTCCCTTAAGCATTTTTTCAAATATTCGCAGGCTCTTGCCTGGGCATACAATTTTATGGAGAGATGGGCAGATCCGAATTCGCAAATACTGGGATCTTTATTTCAACCCGGAGAAGGACAAGAGCGAGAAATATTTCATCGATGAGTTCCTTGGCCTGTTTGAAGAGGCAGTGCTGATGCATCTCATCAGCGATGTTCCTCTGGGCGCATTTTTAAGTGGTGGCATCGACTCCAGTGCCATGGTCGCCATGATGAGCAAGGTGAGCAAGGAGAAGGTTAACACCTTCACCATAGGTTTCGGAGGTGAGGTGGGAGGGTATCTGGATGAGAGGCAATACGCCCGCATGGTGGTTCAAAGATATGCGACAAGGCATCACGAATATGAAGTAATTCCCGAACCGGCAGGACTGATCGAGAAGATCGTCAGGGCTTTCGATGAACCATTTGCCGATGATTCGACCATACCTTCATATTTTGTCTGCAAAATAGCCAGAGAGAATGTTACGGTGGCCCTTTCGGGGCTCGGTGGGGATGAAGCACTGGGAGGATATGAGAGATATTTGGGGTTCAAGATACGAGGTCTGTTCAACAGGCTCCCAGTTCTTCTCAGGGAGAAGGTCATCAGGGCCATGATTGAGAAGACACCTGAGCTGTTGGACGGTCATTACACCATAAACCACATGAAGCGTTTTATCCGATCTGCCTCGCTGAGTCCTGACCTTGCTTACTTCGGATTTGTATCGAGGATCAACCCTGAGCTGGTGTCTTCTTTTTATGCCGATTCTGAAAGATATAAGCAATATACCGTTCAATGCAAAGATATTGTCCTAGGTTATTTTAACAGCACTAATGTCAGTGGGGCAGATGATGCGCTTGATAGGGCCTTTTTTTATGATGTGAAGACATATCTTCCCGAAGACATCCTCTCTGTAACAGATAGAATAAGCATGCATCATTCTTTGGAGGTGAGAGTTCCTTATCTTGACCACAGGCTCTTTGAGCTCTGTGCACGGATTCCCTCGGAAATGAAGATGAAGTGGTTCCGGAAAAAATATTTATTCAAAAAAGCAGTAAAGTCTTTGTTACCCAAAGAAGTCCTGGACCATCGCAAACAGGGTTTTATAGGACCGATGACACAATGGCTAAAGAAGGATCTCAAACCGTTTGTTCTGGAATCACTATCCAAGAAAAATCTGGATAAGCATGGACTGCTCAATTATTCGACCGTCCAAAGAATACTCAATGAGCATTTATCTGGCAAGGAAATTCATGATACACTCATTTGGTCGTTATTGATATTTCAGGTCTGGTTTGATCTATACATAGAAAATAAAAAGATGTAGCACCTTTTCAAATTTCTGTTGAAGTGCCTCTCGATGATGCTGAGATTGAATCGGAAGCCCGATCTACTTCCATGCCAATGGAATTAATTTGCTTATATATCCAGTAAATTATTTAGATCTATAATGCTAACTGATTGAAATATAATTATTTAAATATTGGCATTTTATTTGCTTAAATTATTGAAATTATACACGCTTGAACCAACTGAAGCTGAAAAAATAATATTTGAGAAGGTAATTTTCTTATGAAGAATAGCGATTTATTGAAGTATGTGTGCATCAGATTTTTTTTATTACTTTTCATTACTCTTGCCTTTACTACCGGGTGTACAAATAAGTCAAAGATAACAATCACCACAGAGTACCAGGCAATATTCCTGGACAACGGCCAGGCCTTTTTCGGAAAGCTGGAAAATGCAGATGGCCCCTACCCACTCCTCAAGGATGTCTTCTATATCCAACAGCAGGTGAACAAAGATACAAAGGAGGTGAAGAACATACTTATTAAAAGAGGGAATGAGTGGCATGGTCCTGACCGTATGTATATCAACTCTAAGCATATTGTGTTGATAGAACCAGTAGGTCAAAACTCAAAGGTAGCCCAGCTCATTAAAGATGCAAAGGCACAGAAGACTGAGGCAGGAAAGTTGCAATAAGGATAATAAGAACCAGATATATGTTTTTAGATCTGACATCAAAGATACTGAGGTTCTAGGGCGTGACAAATATGATATGATTTGTTTTATGTGCTTTGAGGTTATGGATTTAATGGGAGATTAACAATGGAGAATTCAGGATGAAAAGTAATATAATATTCTTAACCAGAATTTTGGCTATCTTCGTATCTGCTTGTATTCTCATTCCCTTAAGCTCATATGCCGGAGATAATTACTGGATTGGGAACAGTGGCAACTGGACTGATACAACAAATTGGAGTCTCGGGTATGAGCCTGTGGTAGTGGACAATGTATACCTTTCTCCCCAAAGTTCCAATGCTATAGTTAGCTATAACACGCTGAATAATCCAACCCTTAATACCGTGCAGATCGATGGTTCCGGAGGTTACTCGCTGGAGTTACAACAGAACCAGGGCGCCCTGACTTTAAACAATATGATTGTGGGTTATGATGGTAATGGGGCCTATGCATTAACCAGTGGCACAAATACTTTTCGTACCGGCATGCCCAATGGCAATGGTCTCATTCTTGGCTTCAATAGTGGAAGCAGTGGTACCTATAATTTAGGGAGCTTCGACCCTGCTGTCTCACCATCCAGCCCTACACTGAACTTTACGCCCAATGGTGTAGGCTTTGAAGCCATCGGTGTTTTCGGTACCGGCACCTTCAACCAGACCGATGGAATCAATCAAAACTGTACTTATCTCAACCTTGGAGTTAACCCTGGAAGCAGTGGTACATACAATCTGGGCGGTGGTATCCTTAATGTTTCTGGTGCTGGTGGAGGTTGGGAATATATCGGTGGCAAAGGTGCAGGCACGTTCAATCAAACTGGTGGGACCAATGAGATGATTGACGAACTTTACATCGGGTTAGGGCCTGCCGGAAGCAGTGGCACATATAATCTAAGCGGTGTTACATCAGTTTTGTATGTTGGTGGCATGGAATACATCGGAGGAAACGGCGGCACGGGCATTTTCAATCAGACTGATGGCACCCATATAGTTGGACAGTTGTTCATGAACGGAATATACAACCTGAGCGGCGGGAACCTGGGTGGCGAAACATCGAGTGGTATTGCTCACGAATTCATTGATGGCACATTCAACCAGATAGATGGTTCTAATACCATGGTTGAACTCTACCTCGGCTATTCAGCCGGCAGCAGTGCAATATACAACCTGAGCGGTGATCCCGCATCATCCAGCCTAGCAGTCAACGGCAATGAGTACATCGGTTTTAATGGGACCGGCACATTCAACCAGAGCGGTGGAATCAATCAAACCCGCACTGATCTCTACCTTGGTTATAATCCTGGAGGCAGTGGTACGTACAATCTGAGTGGTGGCGGGCTTACTTTATATACGGGTAACGAATATATAGGCTACTCCGGCACAGGTGTGTTCAATCAAACTGGCGGGGGGCATGAGGCGGCAGAGTATATTATTCTTGGCTACTCGGCCGGGAGCAGCGGGACATACAACCTGAGCGATGGTAATTTGGCGAATGAGGGTTCGTTTGTCATTGGCGATTCTGGCACCGGCACATTTAATCAGAGCGGTGGTAGCAACCAATTGTTCCAGTGTCCGGGTAATCTTTGGCTTGGCCTTAACAGTAGCGGCAGTGGGACATACAACCTGAGTGGAGGCACGCTTCATGCGTCCGACACCGCTGAATACATTGGTGGGAATGGCACTGGCACATTCAACCAGAGTGGCGGAAGTAATTTGATGACTAGCGCTGGCGCATTTGGACTCTATCTCGGCTATGATAACGGAAGCAAGGGGACGTACAATCTGAGCGGTGATCCTACCTTATCCACCCTGACGGTCACCGGCAATGAGTACATTGGTTATAATGGCACCGGTACGTTCAACCAGACTGGAGGATCACATACCGTAGCAGATACCCTCACTATTGCTGCTAACCCCGGGAGCGCAGGCACCTATAACCTCTCCGGCGGTTCTCTGCAGGCAGGGAGCATCGTCAATAATGATCATTTAAACTATTCAGACGGCACACTCCAGGCTGACATTATCAACAACGGGACATTTAACCTGAGCGGTTTGGGCATACGAACTGTGAATGGGGATGTAACCAACAATGGCACAGTTAAGGTAACCAATACCATTGCTCAATTTACCGGGACCTTTACGAACAATGGTGCATATACAAGTGATCCTGCAGTCAACCACTTCATTAACCTTGTAATCAGTCAGAATGGATACCTTCAGGGAGCGGTAGGTGATCAGTTCCTCATCTCAGGATATTTCCAGAACATGAGCACCAATACACTTTGGAACACCTCAGATGCCTTACTCGGTTTCGACGGGAGCGGTTTGCATTCTCTCTATGAGGCCGAAGACTGTTATTGGGACACGCTTAAGATATATGATGGCAACTCAATCTCCCTGAGCGGGACAGGTTCGCTTTACCTGGAACATATTATCGGCATGGCCTTTGATCCGGCAGGTAACACTATCACCAATATCTGGGGAAATGGTTTGAATCTCTATTACTTTTCTGCTGATAATCCTTGGCTCAAGGGTCTCTCATATTCGCTTATGGGCGGGGGATATCTCGTGGCCTATAATCCGAATCCCGTACCTGAACCTGCCACATTACTCCTCCTTGGAGCAGGTCTGCTGGGTTTCGCCAGACTGAGAAAGAAGATCAAGAATTAATTCCTTACATGACCATGACAGGAGAGCAGGGTCGAAAGGCCATGCCTTTTAATCGGTCGAATGCAACTTTCCAGCATACATTATTGCATGAGCCGGGATCACATCCTGGCGTCTAATGTTTTTCCGGAACTCAACAATGATATTTTAGCATTAAACGGATAAATCATTCATGAAGGGCAGGGATTTGGAGTTGTATCAAAGTGGATTTACAGTTTTCAACAAAGACCGTGTCTATCTGCTATTACGCTGATTATACCATCAAGTTTGGGTTGAATATTGACGAACAATTATTATACTTAACTATCCTATAGATAGGTTATATCTGATGTATTTTTATGAAATTGATTGCCTGAATTTTCACCTTATCGGGCGGAGCTGTAATCCAATATAATATTACAAGACAAACTCTTTTATGCACCTCCAGAAACCATCGTGTGAGACTTGAAAGGGATTATGAAACAAATCTTCCCAGGAGAGAAAATGAAAATTCTCGTAACCGGAAACATGGGATATGTCGGTCCGTCTGTAATCAGGCAACTACGCCGGTCTTATCCGGGGGCATATATCATGGGATTGGACATCGGATATTTTGCAGGCTGCTCGATTTCCAAGGAGGTTCTCCCGGAGGTTATACTTTACCAGCAGTACTTTGCCGATGTGAGGCAGTTCCCTGAAAATATCCTGGACGGTGTCGATGCTGTCGTTCATCTGGCAGCTATTTCCAATGATCCGATCGGAAACCTCTTCGAAACCGTTACCATGGATATCAATCATAGCGCCAGCATCAACGTGGCCGCTAAGGCCAAAAAGGCCGGAGTCGGCTCTTTTGTCTTTGCATCGAGTTGCAGCATGTACGGGTCGGCGGAAGGGAGTGCCCGCACCGAGGATGCTCCTTTAAATCCCCTGACTGCCTATGCACGATCGAAGGTTTACACGGAAAGAGACCTGAGGCCACTGGCCGGTGACGGATTCACCGTAACATGTCTCAGATTCGCAACAGCGTGCGGAATGAGCGACAGATTAAGACTTGACCTTGTCCTGAATGATTTTGTCGCCGGAGCAGTTGCTTCCAAGCGGATTTCCATTCTCAGCGATGGTACACCCTGGCGGCCTCTCATCAACGTCAATGACATGGCCAGGGCCATAGACTGGGCCGTTGGCCGGCAGCCTTCTGTAGGAGGAGATTTCCTCGCCGTCAACGCGGGTTTTGACCAAGGTAATTACCAGGTCAGGGAATTGGCTGAAAACGTTGCGAAGATCATCCCCGGGGTTGAAGTGCAGATTAACGAAAATGCACAGCCCGACCAGCGATCCTATAAGGTAAATTTTGACCTTTTCAAACAACTCGCTCCACATCACCAGCCGGTGTACGACCTGACCGCTTCCATCACCGGATTGCATGAAGGGCTTCGATCCATGGGCTTCATGAATGAGAATTTTCGTAGTTCAATCTATATGCGTCTTGTGCATCTGACCCATTTACGCGAAAAGGGATATTTGAGTGATGACCTTCGCTGGGTCAGGCCGAAGTGACAAGCCTGTGTATTTTGAATGTATAAAAACTGCGGGCAACATGAAGCTTCCTTGGGCTGATGATAGAACACTCTGTCATAAAGGAAAATAGGAGGTCTGTAGTGCAAGTAAGTAGTACCTGCCGATTCTGTGGAGAGCCATTGACACAAACGTTCGTTGACCTCGGCATGTCGCCTTTATGCGAAAGCTATGTAAGCGCAGATCACCTGAATATGATGGAACCCTATTACCCTCTTCATGTTTACGTCTGCGGGAATTGTTTTCTGGTTCAGCTTGAGGAGTTCGTCAGTCCGGAAGATATCTTCACGGAGTACGCCTATTTCTCCTCTTATTCCGACAACTGGCTTAAGCATGCCGAAAATTATGTCACGATGGCTATCGAACGGTTCGAATTGAATCAAGGTTCCCAGGTCGTCGAGGTGGCCAGCAACGACGGTTATCTCCTCCAGTATTTTGTTTCCCGGGGGATACCGGTGCTTGGGATCGAGCCTGCGAGGAATGTAGCCGAAGTTGCCATACAAAAAGGCATTACGACCGTCATGGAGTTTTTCGGTGAAAAAACGGCAGAGCGATTTCGCGCAGAAGGCAAGAGTGCCGACTTGCTTCTCGGGAACAATGTGCTTGCACAGGTGCCGGACATCAACGATTTCGTCAAGGGGATGAAAATTCTTCTCAAGCCTAAAGGGGTCATCACCATGGAATTCCCTCACCTTGTCCGGCTCATGGAAGAAAACCAGTTCGATACCATCTACCACGAACACTTTTCTTATTTTTCATTCATAACAGCGGAAAAGGTCTTTGCAGCACACGGACTGACCATGTTTGATGTCGAGGAACTGCCCACACATGGCGGCTCTCTTCGTATCTATGCACGGCACTGTGATGATTCTACCAAGGAAATCAGCCTAAGGGTAAAAGAACTCAAGAGCCGGGAAGAGGCAGCCGGAATCACTCATCTTGAAACCTACACTGATTTTGCAGAAAAAGTCAAAGAGACCAAGCGGAAATTGCTCGATTTCCTGATTGCAATCAAACGGCAGGGAAAAAGAATTGCCGGTTATGGCGCTCCGGGCAAGGGTAACACCTTGCTCAACTATTGTGGGATTCGCACTGACTTTCTCGACTATACAGTCGACCGCAACCCTTATAAACAGGGCAAGTTCCTTCCAGGGACGCATATCCCCATCTACAGTCCGGATAAAATAATCGATACCAAGCCCGACTATCTTTTTATCCTCCCCTGGAACTTCAAGGATGAAATCATGGTGCAGATGTCTTTCATTCGCGACTGGGGCGGCCGATTTGTTGTGCCGATTCCTGAAGTGAGGGTACTGTGAGCAGTGAACAGGGAACTACAAGCAGCAATAAACTATGATATTTAATGAAACCAAACTAAAGGGTGCATATGTCATCGACATTGAACAGCGTCAGGACGAGCGTGGTTTTTTTGCCCGGTCCTGGTGCCGGCGGGAATTTGAAGCGCATGGGCTGAACCCGCAGTTGGTGCAATGCAACATCTCTTTCAATGCCCGCATAGGAACCATGAGGGGAATGCATTACCAGGTGAAGCCCTGTGAGGAGGCAAAACTGATTCGATGCACAACGGGTTCAATATATGATGTCATTGTAGACATACGTCTGGATTCTCCCAGTTTCAAACAGTATCTAGGTATTGTTCTGACACCCGGAAACTATAAGATGTTGTATGTGCCGGAAGGTTTTGCCCATGGTTTCCTGACCCTCGAGGATAACACGGAAGTCTTCTACCAGATGTCGGAGTTCTATGCTCCGGATCATGCAGAAGGTTTCCGTTGGAATGATCCTGCGTTCGGAATTAAGTGGCCTTCAAATGTGCAAGTCATATCCGAACGGGACAAGAGTTATCCAGATGTCGACTTTTGAGGGAACTTAATACCTTGAATATTACCGGCCTACAAAACTCGATCGACCAAAATGAAGTCGGCCGGGAGATATATACGCTAATAGCTGAGCTGTATCCAATTTGCAGAAGCATTACAGGTGACGGTTTTCGGAAGACTTTGGAAATACTCCGTCGCCATGTACCGCTTATGGTTTATGAAGTTCCTTCGGGAACAAACGTGTTCGACTGGGTGGTGCCCAAAGAATGGAACATAAAAGACGCCTATGTAAAGAATTCAAAAGGCGAGAAAATAGTAGACTTCCAGAAATCCAATCTGCATATAGTGAATTATAGCGTGCCGGTCAAAAAGGTTGCTTCCTTAAAAGAATTGAAAGAACATCTTTCTACCCTCCCCGATCATCAAGACTGGATTCCCTACAGAACCTCCTACTATAAAGAGGACTGGGGCTTTTGCCTGAGCCATCGTCGGTTCCTGGAGCTCGAAGAGGGGCTGTATGAGGTTTTCATTAATACAACACTCGAGGATGGCTCTCTGAGCTACGGAGAACTCTATCTGCCCGGTGAAGAAGATAATGAAATTTTAATCTCGTGCCACGCCTGCCATCCATCATTGGCGAATGACAACTTGTCGGGTGTCAGCCTGGCGGCTTTATTGGCTCAACATATTAGTTCCGTCAGGCACCGGTATGCATACCGTTTCCTTTTTATCCCGGGAACCATCGGGGCAATTACCTGGCTTGCCCTGAATGAGGGAAAGGCTTTGAAGATAAAGCATGGACTGGTGTTATCAGGTCTGGGCGACGAAGGAAATATTACCTATAAAAAAAGCCGGCATGGAATTGCAGAAATCGATCGAGCTGCCGGTCATGTCCTGAAGCATTCAGGAGATGCGTATGAGATTATGGATTTCTCCCCTTACGGATACGATGAGCGCCAGTATTGTTCGCCAGGATTCAATCTTCCGGTCGGCTGTTTATCAAGAACGCCTTACGGTAGGTATCCTGAATATCATACCTCTGCAGACAATCTGGATTTTGTCCACCCGCGTTCTCTGGGGGACAGTTTCCTTAAGGTTCTCTCGATACTTGAAGTGCTGGAAGGGAATTGTGCTTATTTGAATCTGAATCCAAAATGTGAACCCCAATTGGGTAAAAGGGGGTTGTACAATTCGATCGGGGTCAACGAGATGGCGATGTTGTGGGTATTGAATCTGTCGGATGGGAGCAACACGCTTCTCGACATTGCGGAAAGAGCCGGCCTGAAGTTCGATGTGGTGTTCAGCATTGCTAAAACTTTATGCGAAAATAATTTACTGAAGAAGGTTATTCTATAAATTGAAACGCTTCTATTTCCTGAGGAAAGGAAGGGTGCCGAGATGAAAGTAGTATTATTCTGCGGCGGTTTGGGCACTCGTTTGAGAGAAATGTCCGGTGACATACCGAAGCCTATGGTAGAGATCGGATACAGGCCTATACTCTGGCACATCATGAAATACTATGCCCATTTCGGGCATAAGGATTTTATTTTATGCCTCGGCTATAAGGCGAACGCCATCAAGAACTACTTTATCAAATATGACGAATGCGATTCCAATGATTTCACAATGTCCAAAGGTGGGAACGAAATCAAGCTCCACCAGAGTGACATAAGCGACTGGAATATTACTTTCGTAGATACCGGTCTGAAATCGAATATCGGTCAAAGATTAAAGGCTGTCGAAAAGTATCTGAAAGATGAAGAATATTTTTTGGCAAACTATGCAGACGGGTTGAGTGATTTACCCTTGAATGAGATGATCGACAGTTTTAAGAAGAGCGGAAAGATTGCCTCTTTTGTCTGTGTGAAGCCATCTCAAAGTTTTCATGTCGTTACTCTCAAGGACGGAGACCGTGTAGACAAAATACAATACGTGAAAGATACAGATATTTTAATAAACGGTGGATATTTCATTTTCAGAAAAGAAATTTTTAACTATATTAAAGAGGGCGAAGAATTGGTGATGGAGCCTTTTGAACGATTAATATCCGAATGCCAGCTCTATGGTTATAAATATGATAATTACTGGTGCATGGACACTTTCAAAGAACATCAGGAATTGAATGATATGTGCATGGATGGAGACGCCCCGTGGGAAGTGTGGAAAAAGAAGAAATGATCACGCACAACAAGGACAAACATCAGTCATGATGAAATTGGGATTGCCCTCGCGGAAAGGGTCTGCCCTCAGGATTTTATGCCTGGGAGCGCACAGCGACGATATTGAGATAGGCTGCGGCGGCACGATCTTGAAACTGATCAAAGAACACAGCCGTGTAGACGTTTATTGGGTCGTATTCAGCGCTGAATCGGTAAGGGCTCAAGAAGCCAGGAAAAGCGCTAGAAAGTTTTTGACCAATGTGAGACAAAAAGAGATTGTTATAAAGAAGTTCAAAGATGGGTTTTTCCCCTATATAGGAGGCGAGATCAAGGAATTTTTCGAGGAACTGAAATACAAATTCACTCCGGATATTATTTTCACCCATTGCCGTCATGATTTACACCAGGACCATCGACTGATTAATGAGTTGACATGGAATACGTTCAGAGATCATTTCATCCTTGAGTATGAAATAATAAAATATGATGGAGATATCGGTAACCCAAACTTTTTTGTCCATTTAGATGAAGAAACTTGTCGAAGAAAAATTAAGTATATCCTTGAATCTTTCAAGAGTCAGGATCAAAGAGGGTGGTTCACCAAAGACGTTTTCTTTTCCGTTCTCAGGCTTCGAGGGCTTGAGTCGAATTCCTCTCACAAATTTGCAGAAGGATTTTTCAGTCGAAAGGCCATTTTATAGCATCCATTATCACTGGTTATGTAAACGGCCTCCACTCAATCAAATAACGTATTCTCGTCAAATTGGATATTAAGCTCTCCGAAAAGGGAAAGGTTAGATCGACAATGATACAACTTCAAAAGCCTGAATGGATTTACTTTGGTGGGAAGATCCGTAAATGGGAAGAGGGAGTCCTGCACATATCCTGCGAGGCTGTGTACCGTGGCCTCAGTGTCTTTGAGGGTCTGAAGGGATACTGGAAGGAAGACTGCTCCGATTTCGGCATAGTAGCGGTACCCCGGCACTATGCCAGGTTGCAGCGCTCTGCAAGACTGCTTCATATCCCATGTCCGGTTACCTATGATGAATTTGAGCAGGCCTGCCACGAACTCGTACGTGCTCTCTACCAACCGGACCGGGATATGTGGATACGGGCTACGCTCTATGTCATCGAGGGCCATTGGGGTGAGGGTACCGTTGCCGACCTCGTTCTCACGGCATACCATCAAGACAAAAAGCCGCCCTCAGCGATAGACATCGGCGTAAGTACTTGGCAGAGGGCCGGTGATGTTACACTTCCCCCAAGGATAAAAACCAGCGCGAACTATCAGGTAGCCCGACTGGCGCGGATCGAAGGTCGAGGGCGGGGATTTTCTGAAATGATCCTGCTGAATCAGTGGGGAAGAGTGGCCGAGGCGACTGGGGCATGCGTTCTGATGGTGAGGAACGGCAAAGTATTCACTCCCCCACCTTCAGAGGGCCGTCTGGAGAGTATAACGGTCGAGATTGTTGAAGATATCTGCAGGTCTATGCAAATCGAATTCATCGAGAGGCCGATCGACCGAACCGAGCTCTACGTTGCCGATGAAGTCTGTCTTGCGGGGACACTCGCCGAGATCGTTCCCATACGTCGCATCGACGATTTCCTGTTGCCGAAGGAGTCTCCCATTCTCAGCGCTGTGGCCGCCCGATTCTGGCGAGCAGTACGAGGTTTAGACCGCCATCCGGCGGTCGACCTATCGATAGTTACGCCGATCGTTGCGCCTGCCTCAGGAGCTATTTCATGATAACAGCACTCCGCGAACTCATCAAATACCGGGAACTCTTATACATGATGACCTGGCGGGATATTCATGTAAAATATAAACAATCTATTATGGGTTTCATGTGGGCGATTCTCATGCCGATGCTCATTATCGCAACCGGAACACTCGTCAGATTCGGCATAGCAAAACTCTCGGGCTCCCACCTGGAGATAACACAGATTGTCACCGTAACGGTGAAAGCCATTCCTTGGGCTTTTTTCATTTCTTCTATTAACTTCGCGACCAACAGCCTGGTGGGTAATGTCAACCTGGTTACAAAGATCTATTTTCCCAAGGAGATTTTTCCACTTTCAGCCGTTTTGTCCCAATTGTTTGATCTTATGATAGCGTCAGGAGCCTTTGTTGTTTTTCTGGTTGCCATAAGGGTAGGCTGGAGTGTTCAGTTAATATGGGTCTTGCCGATATTGTCGATCCTTGTGCTTCTCACGATGGCAATGGGCATCTTTCTTTCCGCTGCGAACCTTTTTTTCAGGGACGTGAAATATTTGGTCAGTGTCATAATCAGTTTTGCAATATTCTTTACGCCTGTATTTTATGATGCCCGTATGGCAGGCAAATGGGAATCACTTCTTTTACTGAACCCTGTGGCTCCTATTCTCGAGGGTTTGAACTCCTGCATAGTTCTTCACCAATCCCCAAAAGGTTATTGGATTTTATACAGTGCGATAGTAGCCGTTTTTGGGACTTTTCTCGCAATGATCTTTTTTAAGAATCTAGAACCTAAATTTGCAGAGAATATTTAGGGGCAGCTATGAATAATGTTGCTTTCGAAATGGATCATGTGTCCAAGAAATTCAAGAAAGGGGAATTTCATGACTCCCTGAGAGACCTCATACCTGCAATGTTCAGCAGATTTCTAAAAAATAGGAAAATAAATCCACTGGGGGTGAATGAGTTCTGGGCGTTGCAGGATATTTCGTTTCAGGTAAACAAAGGAGAGGCATTGGGTATCATCGGGGCCAACGGTGCGGGGAAGAGCACAATGCTTAAACTGTTAAGCAGGGTAATGAAGCCGACAAAAGGCAATATGAAAGTAAACGGCACTCTGTCGGCGCTTCTCGAAGTCGGGGCGGGTTTCCATGGCGATCTTACAGGGCGTGAGAACATTTTTCTCAATGGCACGATACTCGGGATGAGAAAGGAGCAGATCAGGAAGAAATTTGATGAGATTGTGGATTTCTCCGATCTGGCTGATTTCATAGACACCCCGGTGAAACGTTATTCATCCGGAATGTACGCACGGCTCGGGTTTTCTGTTGCCGCACATGTAGAACCTGAAATACTCGTTGTGGATGAGGTGCTCAGTGTAGGTGATTACTCTTTTCAAAATAAATGCATAGCGAAAATGAAATCGATCTTGAACAGCGGTGCGACAGTGCTGTTCGTATCCCATAATTTGAGGGCCGTAACGGATCTGTGCCATCGATGCATCTTGCTTGATCACGGCAAGATATTAAAAGACGGACCAGCGATAGAAGTCGTTCGCTATTATATGAATCCCCGTGAAAAGACCAGTGAAGAAAATGAGAAGAAAGAGGCATATATTTCCAATGTGATACTCAAGGGGGAAAGAAATAAAGAACTCTTGTTTGAGACAGGCGAGAAAGTTTTCCTAGAGATAGAAGTTACGGGAAACGTGAATTGCAAGAATCTATCGGTGACGGTGCTCATGAAAAATGACGACAATTACCATGTGTTCGACACCTCAACCCAGCGTCTTGATAACACAACATTTTCTCTGAAGCCCGGAGAAAGAAAGAAGGTGATGTTTGAGATGATTCTGCACCTTGTGCCCGGTACGTACCACCTAGGTGCGCACATCTACCGATATGACATTCAGAAAATGTACGATATGCGGCTTCCCGTAGCGACGATACAAGTAAGATCAGAGAAGGATGTACAAGGTGTTGTGAATTTGTATCCCAAGGCGTTCATTGAATGAACCGATATGGGTAACTTGCCGGGACCGAGAAAATCATAAATCGTTTGTGTATACCGCATGAGAAGCTTGGGTTCAAAGCTTAAGCAAAAGAGGAAAGTCCATGGATGATGGTGGTAGAAGTTAAAATGGTTGGAAGGTAAGATGTATATTGGCGCACAGATATATCGGATAAGCTATGTTATTGAACAGATGATACGTATCGTGAGTATGCAATTTATTCTTGCACCGGCTGCGTATGCACTGCCAAGAAAGTTGGCCTTGAGGATTGCCAATACTCTAGCGCTATTACTGTTGATTTTGCCCATACCAGGCTTACATACATACAGGCAGATGCGAAGCGCATTCGGAAAGGGCCGCCTTGACTCGTTTTATCTTGCCTGGGGCTGGTTGGCCCGGCCACTGAGTGATTTCGTCATACTGAAACGTTTAGTGTACAAGCGTGAAAATCCCTTCCACTGGAGAATAGTTGAGAAGAATGTTGAGGGTATAAACAGTCTGAGAGAGTCTGGTGAATCATACATCATAGTTAGTGCGCACTGTGCAAAACAACCTGGATTGAGTATGTTTTCTCCCGACGTCACTCATGCGAACCCTGTCCAGATTGCTAATCCCCTTCCGGAGCGAATCCTCTCCCTCTATGATCTGAGAATTCGTCTGCAATATTGGGCACTTCTGAAAGCCTATTCTTGTTGGCAAAGAAGCTGCGAGTTCGTCTATATCAAAAACCTCCGTGCTGCCAGGACACTCTATAGTCGGCTCAGCGAACGGGGAAATGTCGTTTTCATTCCCGTGGACGCGCCTTGGGGTAAAACTCTGACCGGATCTTACGAGAGACCCTTTGCGGGATCTAAAAGCCGTGTGTTTTCAACAGGCGCCGCACAATTGGCTCAGCTGGCTAAGTGCCCGATCATCAGCTGCGTCCCTCTTCTGGAAAGCGATGGAACCGTAGTACTTGAATGGGGTGAACCGATTCGAATCGTCGGCAGCGGTGCAGCCGGGAACGTTAATGCGATGAATAAACTGTTTGACACCCTGGAAATTGCGGTCGGAGAGAGACCGACACAATATATATTCGAGATCGGTTGCGATCGCCGCTGGAATTCACGAAGCAGGCGATGGGAAGACTTAACTGAGTGATCGGTCCCAGAGTTCATCAAGCTCAGAAATACCTCCGGGAATAAAGAATTGTACAATGTTAGGACACCTTTGCAAACCCTTATGTTGTCTATTGGATTGTTTTCTAAAGAGATGTACGAAATGAATGATCAGATTCCTAAGTGCTTCACGCAGGAATATCTTAGCGTTATGCAAGGTCTTAATATGGAATTTAACTGTTCTGTGTACTTGAATTTGCAAGACCGCTTTTTGACATTCACTGATCGTCAGCCTTGAGGAGAGTTACATGAAAGCCCAAATACGGGATATGACGAAAGCGGATATAGACCGGGTAGGAGAGATTATTTTTGAATCGTTCAGATTCAATGCATCCAAGTTCGGATACGCCCCGAGGCTGCAAAGCGTCCAGGATGCAAAAAGCTGGGTCTGGTCCATGCTGCGTCATGGTCCGAGTGAGCACCTGATTATCGAAGTGGATAATCGCATCGCAGGTATGTGTTCCATGAACCCGAGGGGTGAGCTTGGCGGTGTTGGTCCGATGGCTATTGATGCAAGCATCCAAAGCAAGGGCATAGGGCGGGAGTTGATGGTCGCCATTATAGAGAGGGCTGAAGGCCAGCAGGGTATAAAGAGTATAAGAGGTATCCAGGAGGCATTCAATCCCGCATCTTTTTCCTTGCTCTACCCACTCGGTTATATACCGGTGGCGGACATCCTTGAATTGATCTTACCCGGAGGATCGGGACAAATGACGGAGCTGTGCAACAATGTAAGCGAACTGATGGCACAGGATTTTGAAGAGGTCCATGCATATGATAGTCCAAGAAGTAAATTGGACCGTCATACAGACCTCACCTATTATGCCCGGTGGGGCAAGATTTTCGTTTATAGAAGTCAGTTACAGATTCGTGGATACCTGGTGTGTCTCCCCGGGGCAGGATCGGTGCAATTGGGGCCCCTTGTAGCAGAAGGAGAAGAAGAGGCTGAGAGCTTGTTTCGACATGCATTGGCGATTTTCAAGGGGCGGTCTTGCCGGACCTGCGTCATGGCCAGAGATTATTTGCTGGCAAGAGCACTTATGGGATTAGGCTTCAAGCTCTATTGCATATCACTTCTCATAATACGGGGGGCATGGCGTCCCGGCCAATGCGTTGAAGCGTTTGGGAGATTTCCGGAAGGGGTGTAGATTGTAAAAGGCGCATCATCTATTGGTATAAGAGTGGTATAAGAGCCAAGAAAGAGCATCTACACTGAGAATAGGTCGATTTAATCCGGATTTTGCATATGAATATGCCAATAATAGTTCATACCCTAGAGGGGGATCGTTTTTTTAGGAGCACTTCAGTCGCGAAAAAATCTAGGTATCCTGCGCCAGGATCGTGGATGAATCCGATCCTGCGGGTTCTGTACCCTTTCAAATGCAAGATCCGAGTTTATGAGGAATATATTGACAAAATCACAGTGAGATAACTAATCTACCAAATACAATTAATGTGAGGTGTTATTCTGATGAGTATATTAAAAGATCTTGAAAGGGTTCTGCTTACTGAGATTATTGCTGTCGATCTTGAAATAAAATCACTCTCGCCTGATGAAGACCTTCTCGAAAAAGGGATTATTGATTCGATAGGGATCATGAAGCTGATACTTTTCATAGAGGAGACCCTGGGCATAAAGGTCGATGATGAGGATATAGTCCCTGAGAACTTTCAAACTCTCAATAATATGGTCAAGTTTATCGAACATAAAATGCAGAAAAAGTAGTTCATGTTTGTGGTCAAAGACCATGTACTCATGGTACGGATGATTAATCGGGATATACCCTGGCTCTACCGTGAAGATCCCAGACTTTTTTCATAATTATGGGAAAAAAAAATTCTCGAAATGCAAAGAAATGGGCAATGAGGTGATATTATGGATTTTGAATTTAGCAAGGAACAACTGGAGTTTAAGCAAAACGCTATCCGTTTTGCTCAGAGGGCCCTCAATGATGGGATTATTGAAAGGGATAGAGATGCTGTTTTCTCACGTGAACTTTGGAAAAAGTGTGCCGATTTTGGAATACAGGGTTGTGCGTTTCCGGAACAATATGGAGGAAACAATGCTGATATCTTGAGCACAATGCTGCTTATGGAGGGATTGGGATATGGGTGTAAAGATAGTGGTTTGATCTTCGCTATCAACGGTCAGATGTGGTCCGTTCAAATGCCGATATTGAAGTTTGGTTCCGAAGCACAGAAAAACGGGTATTTACCTAGACTTTGCAGTGGCGAATTGATCGGAGCTGACAGCATTACCGAGCCGGACTCAGGTTCCGATGCCTACAGTCTTCGAACAACAGCGAGGTTGGATGGTAATTATTATATCTTAAATGGGACAAAAACGTTCTGTACCATGGCGCCTTTGGCCGATGTATTTGTAGTATTTGCTACTGTAGATAAGCGGAAGGGATTCATGGGTGTAACTGCATTCATTATCGAAAGAGATTATCCTGGTTTTTGTGTAAGCAAGGACATAGGAAAAATGGGTTTACGAACGGCT
>Ga0326728_10012857_pt1 | contig 18411 bp, 18 predicted proteins | sample MB3enrmetagenome_FD_207602 | JGI IMG/M metagenome (GOLD analysis project Ga0326728, IMG submission 207602) | Lab enriched peat soil microbial communities from McLean, Ithaca, NY, United States - MB31MN | ecosystem: Environmental > Terrestrial > Soil > Wetlands > Peat | place: USA: New York... | reverse complement strand
ACCGTTCCGCCAAGCGTTGTTCAAGGCCTCATCGACGCGCCTTCCCACGGGCGGTACTTCAATTCGGCCATTCGGGGGTGCTTCCAATGCCATCGCTTATCTTAGCGCTTATGGGCGCGCGCCCAGCACCAAGCGTATGCCGAGCTCTTTTTGCCGGGAAACAGCGCGCGCCAGCAGCAGATTGGCGACGTTCGCGCACGCGATGAGTAGCAGCAGAATGCAGACCGCCATCAGGATCCTGAGCGGCTTGCCGAAGACACCTTGTGTGCCAAGATGACCCTGCCAGAGCGGCGTCAACGTGAGGTCCACCCCGCGGTTGGTCTCCGGATACATTTCTGCAAGGCGCCTGCCCAAGGCGGCCACTTCCTCCCGCGCTTGCTCCAGCCGGACGCCCGGCTTCAGCCGCACGATCGTGGATGTCTCGTCTCTGGTCGCCCGGTAGTGGAGCGTCCCATCGCCGGTACCCATCGCGGTCGCCAACGTGATCGGCGCCCAGACGTCAAATAGCATCCCTGCCAGTGAGCCGCGGAATCCGGGGGGAGCAACTCCGATAATCGTCAGACGGTTCCGGTTCAGCAGGATATTCTTTCCCAGGACGTTCGGATCGCCATGGAACTCGGTCTGCCAGATCCGGTAGCTGATAATCGCCACCGGATTAGCCCCCTCCTGCTCGCGTCTCTCATCCGGACCCAAAGTTCGCCCCAGGATCGGCTTCACTTGGAGGACATCGAAGTAGTTTGGCGATACCAACTCCGCCCAAGCCCGCTGGGCCCTGCCGGGCGGCCCCATGCTCAACGGTGTAAAACGCCCGAGGGCCACGCCCGAGACAAGCTTCAAGTTCTTCCGATAGTCCAGGTAGTCGAGAACAGACGTGTTCACGAGGTATTCGCCACCGGGAGTGACGGTTTCGATGAGAGCCAGTTCGCGCGCATCTCCGACGCACGGAAACGGATGCAGCAGAACTGTGTTGATCCAGCCGAAGACTGTTGTGTTTACCGCAATGCCCAGAGCGAGGGTAAGAACAGCGACAGCCGCAAACCACTTGTCCCGTCGTAAGATTCTGATCGCGAACAGAAGGTCCTGCTGGATGGCCGGCACTAATTAAATACTTGCAACTCTGATTCCAAGTGCATCTGTCTCAGAATCGGAAGATCACCGGAGACGCGGCGTCCCGTTGTGGGATCTGGTGTCCGGTTGTGGGACATCCCGGCGTACCAGCGGCGTGGGTGTTTTGGCATCGTGTTCCGGCGGGAGTTGGAATATTACTAAGTCGTCGGCAAATTGGAAACTGCCCGAAAAATGGCGCCCGGGGAAAGCGGACCGGATTACTCCCAAGTCGCCTTCGTTCCGTTGATCGGCGCCGGCGGCGCCCCTTTGCCGTTTCACGCTCAAGCCAAGTGCCCCAACCGGACACAAAGACACACCTCGGAAATGGCTCAGGCCTTCCACTCCGGCCCACTCAAACTCACCCTCCCAACGCCACCTTCTCCCCCGTCCTGCACGACCGGTACACCCCCTCGACAATCTCCAGCGCCGCGTACCCGTCCTCGCCAGAGATCAGCGGTTTCTTCCCGGTGCGGATCGCCTCGCCGAAATCGCGGAACTGCCGTTCGAACGGTTCCACCGATATCGCCATCGGGTCCGACGAGCCCGAGGCCACCTCCTTCGACACCGGCGCCGGCTCGCCCGAATCATTTTCTACGTCCCATGTTGTCAGCTTGTCGCCCGAAATAATCGCCGTGCCTCTCGTGCCGTGAAACTCCGTGCGCTCCGTGTACCCCGGCCAGAAAGCTGTCGACGCCTGGAAAACTCCCGTCGCACCGGAAGCGTAGCGCACCACCGCGTTCACCACGTCCTCCGATTCGATCTTGTGCAGCGCCCCCAACTGCCAGTAACCGAATAATTCCTTCACCGGCCCCGCCAGCCAGCGCAGAATATCGAGCTGGTGGATCGCCTGGTTGATCAGCGCGCCTCCGCCCTCGGTCGCCCAACTTCCTTTGATGGGCCGCGAATAGTACGCCGCCGAGCGGTACCACTTCACGTAGCAATCGCATTCCAGCAGCTTCCCCAGCCGCCCCGCGGCCAGCGCCTTCGCCAAGAACTGGCCGGAATCGTCGAACCGGTGCTGGCTCACCACGCCCAGCACGATCCCCGCTTTCCGCGCCGTATCGATCATCTCCCGCGCCGTCTCCAGGTTTGTCGAAATCGGCTTCTGCACCTGGATGTGTTTGCCTGTTTCCGCGCAGATTTTCAGCGGCTGTAGCCGGAAGTCCGGAAACGTGCACACGTCCACGTAGTCCACTTCCGGATGCCGGCACACTTCCTCGTACGTTTTCACGAACTGCGCCTCGTTCGCCTCGGCGAAGCGCCGCCCGCCTTCCTCAAAAATATCCGTGCAAACCGTGATTCGATAACCAATATTTCGATACGCGCGCGCGTGCAGATTCGAAATCGCACCCGTGCCGATCATGCCCACTCGCAAACCATTTTTTTTCATAGGATGAATCATGCAGTATAACGCTGGCCACGCCGCCAGCGCCGAATGCCGCTTCTTCAGTAGAATGAATCTTTCCAATATGAAACGAATCGTCTGCGTCGCGGCCGCAGTGATGTTCTTTCTGCTCGCCGCCGCGTGCCGTAGGTCGGTGTCCGACAAAGTGGCAGCGACCGTCAATAATCGCCCCATCACTTACGCCGAGCTCGAAAAGAACTTCCAGACCCAGATCTCCGGCCCCCAGGAGGGCTCCAACGCCGATCAAGTCATGATCCAGAAGATCGAGCTGCTGCGAACCCTGATCGACAACGAAATCATGCTACAGCGGGCTGAGAAGCTGGGTCTCATGGCCCCCGATTCCGAGGTGGAGGCAAAGTTCAACGAGTTCCGCGCGCCTTACACCAAAGAGGAATTCGACCAGCAGCTCCGTAATCGCAAGATGACCGTCGAGGATCTCAAAGCGCAGTTGCGCCGCGATTTGAGCATCCAAAAACTGTTCAACCGGGAAGTCACCTCGCACATTCCCCTGCCGAGCGACGCCGACGTGGCCAAGTTCTACAACGCCAACAAGGCCAGCTTCAACCTCGCCGAACCGCAAGTTCACCTCGCGCAGATCGTCGTGACTCCCGCGCCCGATCCGAACGTCCACAATCTCAAAAACGACAAGGCGAGCAATCCCGAGCAGGCCAAGCGCAAGATCCAGGCGATCGCCGCCCAGCTTCAGGTCAAGCCCGACGACTTTGCCATGCTCGCTCAGAACTACTCCGAAGATCCCAACACTGCGCAGAATGGCGGCGACCTCGGTTTCGTTCCCGAGTCCGCATTTCAGAAGGCCAGCCCGGAGCTCCGCCGCATTATCATGTCTCTCAAGCCCGGCGAGATCTCAGCCGTTCTGCCCGCGCCCGATGGCTACCGTATTTTGAAAGTGATTTCCAAGGAGCCCGCCGGCCAGCGCGAGCTCACCGACCCCCGCGTCCAACAAACCATCCGCGAAACTTTGCAGAATCGCAAAGACCAATTGCTGAAGGCGGCCTACTATGAGGTGGCCCGCAACGAAGCTAAGGTAGTGAATTACCTGGCCTTGAAGACCGTCGAAGCCGCGGGTGAATCGGCGAAATAGCTCCCCGCCATTTCCCGAGTCACCTGCTCAAAAAAAATCTATCGTTTTTCTGTTCAATCACATAACCACGGCGTAGCCATTACTCCGCCCGGCCCTCGCTGTAGGGTTGAATTGCAAGTAGGGTTGCACCGGTAAGCGAACGGCGCCGATGTCACACGAACAGGACCCCGAAGAGGAGAAACTCAGTCGGCACCAGGCCTCACGGCGCGGTGCAAATCGCGCCGACCTGGTCGACAAGGCCATTCAGCGAATCGAGGAGAAGCTGGGATCCAGCGATGTCAACGCCACCTTCGCCGATTTCATCCGGCTGCTCCAATTGCAGAAAGAACTCCAGACCGATCAGCCCAAGGAAATTAAAGTTACATGGATCGATCCGAACGAGACGGAGTCTGCTTCCGAGGAATAAAGTATGTACCGCTGCCCTCGCAAGCAAAATTCCATCGCTCGGAAGCGCGGTTCAAGGGTTTTTCTGGCCCGATCGGCTCCGGCAAGAGTCAGGCTCTTTGCCAGGAAGCCATCAAGTTGACTTACGTAAACGGTGGCCGCGTCGGCCTCATCGGAGCTCCTACGTATCCGATGCTGCGCGACTCGACCCTTTCGGCGTTATTTGAGATTTTGGATGCAAACTTCATTCCGTATGAATACAGCAAAGGCGACAACGTGCTGACCATGACCGATACCGGCTCGCGCGTCCTTTGCCGTTCCGTGGATGAGTTTGCGCGCGCTGTTTATGGGGCACGCAGCGTAAACAATTACCGCTCCCTTTGGTTACGGCTCGGCTTCGTTGTCAATTCCCTTCCCTCGCGTTATCGTTTTGAAGTAGACCGGATGGTCCTGGTTCAGAACGTTTCCAAGCTCTATCGACTGTATCGACGGCCCGCCGATCGGATTCGCGAGCTGATTCCATTTCCTTCCAAGAAACTGCATCAGGATTTTTGGGCGCTGCGCGATATCAATTTTCAAGTGCAGAAAGGCGAGACGCTCGGGATTGTGGGGCCGAACGGGTGCGGGAAAAGCACGCTGCTCCAGATCGTTTGCGGCATTCTGCAACCAACCGAGGGGCGCGTAGTGGCGACGGGACGGATCGCGGCGCTGCTGGAGCTGGGCGCGGGATTCAATCCGGAATTTACGGGGCGCGAAAATGTTTTTCTGAATGGCGAGATCATGGGCCTCGGTCGGGCGCAGATCGAGCGGGCGCTACCATCGATTGCGGCGTTCGCAGAGATCGGCGAGTTTCTCGAACGGCCGGTGAAGGAATATTCGAGCGGGATGTACGTGCGGCTGGCGTTCGCGACGGCGATCCACGTTGAGCCGGAAGTTCTGGTGGTGGACGAAGCGCTAGCGGTGGGGGACGCGATGTTCGCGAACCGGTGCGTGCGCAAGTTCCAGGAGCTGCGCGCGCGGAAGATCACGGTGCTGTTCGTGTCGCACGATCTTGGGTTGGTAAAGCAGCTCTCTGACCGGGCGCTGTTGCTGGTAAACGGGCGGATTCACGCACACGGCGAACCGAATCACGTGATCAATCAATATATCGGGCTGGTGCTGGAGAGACAGCGCGCGGACGCGGAGCCGGCGGTGGGAAAAATTGCGGCTGGATTCCGGCATGGCGACAGGTCGAGCGAGATTCTGGAAGTGGACCTGCTCAATGAGAGCGGCGCGGCGGTGAACATGGTGGCGAGCGGCGACGTTGTGCGGGTGAGGGTGCGATGCGTGTTTCATGACGCGAAGGAAGATCCGATGGTGGGGATTTTGATCCGCAACCGGATTGGGATGGACGTTTACGGAACGAACACGCGGGTGGAGGGGATCGAGCTGGGGCGTTTCGATGCGGGAGAGGAACTGGACCTGGAGTTCCGGTTTGCGTGCTGGCTCGGGCCGCAGCAATACACGCTGACGGTGGCGACGCAAAATGCGGACGGCACGAGCCACGACTGGCTGGACGACGTGCTGGCGTTCGAGGTGGTGGACGCGCGGGCGGTGGCGGGGGTGGTGAATTTGAGGGCGGAGATCGTGTGGGAAAAGAAGCAGAAGAATTTGGGCCGCGAATGAACGCGAATGGACACGAATATTACTTGCGCGCTAGGGCGACGAGGCGCAGGGCGTCGAGGCCGTAGGGAGCGCGTTCGAGATCACCGTACAACTGCACATCGTGGAAGCCGGCAGCGAGCAGACGATCGTGGAGCTCGCGGCCGGAATAGATGGAGTGTTCGAAACGGAAGGTTTCGACGCGGCCCTCTTTGATCAACGTCCACTCGTTATAGATGCGGCGCCAATCGTTGCGGACCTGGGGACGCTGGAGCAGTAGCGAGCCATCAGCATACTCGGTGCAGAAGGCGCTCTGCCAGTTTTTCGCTACACGCTCTTTGCCCATGATCTCCATGAGGAACACACCTTCGCCGGTGAGACTCTCGTGCACGTTGCGCAGAACGTGGAGGTCCTCTTCTTCGCTTTCAAAGTAGCCGAACGAGGTGAAGATGTTGCAAGCGAGATCGAACGCGACGGGGCGGCGGAAATGGCGCATATCGTCTGCGATCCACTCGACCGAGACGCCGGCTTCGGCAGCGCGCTCGCGGGCACGGTCGAGCAAGAACGAGGAACGGTCGACCGCGGTGACTTGATAGCCGCGCTGCGCGAATTCGACGGCGTGGCGGCCGGGGCCACAGCAGAGATCGAGGACGGTGCGGCCGCTGAAACCGGTCAGCGCGAGGATCTTGGTGACATCACTGGCAGCCGCGGCGAATCGCTCCGGCGGAAACATGTAAGGATATAAATCGCGCCAGAAGTCCTCATTTTCGAACCATTGCATGGTTTTGTCCTTTGCGCGCGAATCGCACCGAAGCCGGCACGTTCGGGCATAATTTGTACTAACGAGCTTACACGATGGCCATACAGGTGGCGCGGATCACGGTGAAGGTGCAGCCGCGGGCGAAGGCGACGCGCGTGGTGGGGCGTATAGAGAATGCGTACAAGTTGCAGCTGGCGGCGCCGCCGGTGGATGGGAAGGCGAACGAGGCCTGCATCGCGTTTCTGGCGGAATTGGCGGGCGTGGCGAAGTCTCGGGTGCGGATTGTCATGGGGCTGACGAGCCGGATGAAGGTTGTGGAGATTGAGGGGATCGCGCAAGAGGAAATGGAGCGAAGGCTGGCAAAGGGGCATTGAGCTACACTGACCGGTGCAGCTTTTTCTATGGCGACACGCCCGGATATCGGAAGTTCGTTAGACGCGACGCGCGCGGACCGGAGTTTCTTCGGGCATCCGCGGGGCCTCGCCACGCTGTTCTTCACCGAAATGTGGGAGCGGTTCAGCTATTACGGGATGCGCGCGCTCCTCATCCTATTTATGACGGCGCCGGCGGCGGGCGGGGGGCTGGGATTCGGCGTAGCTAAGGCGGGTGCGATTTACGGGCTCTACACGGCGATGGTATATCTGCTATGCCTGCCGGGCGGGTGGGTAGCCGATCGGATCACGGGCCAGCGGCGGGCAGTGCTCTATGGCGGGATTCTGATCACTGCCGGAGAGTTTTGTCTGGCGGCGCCGGGGCTCGCGACTTTCTACGCGGGCTTGGTTCTTCTGATGTTGGGCACAGGACTGCTGAAACCGAACGTGAGTACGATAGTGGGCCAGATCTACGCCGCGGGCGACCACAGGCGCGATGCCGGGTTTTCAATTTTCTACATGGGAATCAACTTGGGCGCGCTGATCTCGCCGATCCTGTGCGGTTGGGCGGGAGAGCGAATCAATTGGCGGCTGGGATTTGGGCTCGCGGGCATCGGGATGCTGACGGGTGTCATTCAATATGTTCTGGGCGGCAAGTATCTGGGTTCGGCGGGGCTGCATCCGGCGCCAGCAGAGAACCCAGAAGAGGAGCGGCGGCAGAAGCGCAATGCGACGCTCGGTGCGGCGGCGGGATTGGCGGTGATTGTTTTTGTGGGAGCGCTGGCGGCGAGTGGCGCGGTGGAGTTTACGTCGGAGATGATTTCCAATGCGCTGGGGGTGGTGCTGGTGGCCATCTCGGTGGCGGTGTTCTCGTGGTTGATTTTCGGGCGCGGCTGGTCGGTGACGGAACGGAAACGGTCAGCGGCGATTTTGGTGTTGTTTCTGGCGTCGGCGGTGTTCTGGGCGATGTTCGAGCAGGCGGGTTCGTCGCTCAACCTGTTCGGCGAGCGCAACACGAACCGGGTGATTGCAGGATTCGAGTTTCCGGCGAGCTGGTTTCAATTTGTGCAGCCGGTGTGCGTGGTCGTGCTGGCGCCGGTATTCGCTTGGATTTGGCTGAAGATGGGGCGGCGGGAGCCTTCGAGTCCGGCGAAGTTCACGCTGGGGCTGCTGTTTGGAGGACTGGGATTCGCGGTTCTGGCGGCGGGAGCGGCGCGGGCATCGGGCGGAATCCTGGTTTCGATGTGGTGGCTGAACGTGACGTACCTGCTGCACACGATTGGGGAGCTGTGCCTGAGCCCGGTGGGATTGAGCGCGATGACGAAGCTGGCGCCGGCGCGTGTGGCGGGGCTGATGATGGGCGTGTGGTTCGTTTCGATCAGCATCGGCGAATATCTGGCAGGGAAGGCGGCGTCGGTATATGAATCGATGTCGCTGCCGAACTTGTTCGGGACGGTGGCGGCGTTGGGCATTGGAGCAGCGGTGTTGCTGGTGGTGCTGATCAAGCCGACGGTACGGCTGATGTCGGGCGTGAAGTGAAGGAGATCGAGTGATGGATGTCGGAGAAATCCAAGCTGCGCTGCGGCGCGAGGGAGTGGACGGGTGGCTGTTTTTCGATCATCACAAGCGCGATCCGCTGGCGTACAGGGTGCTGGGATTTCAACCGGCGGGACACGTGACGCGGCGCTGGTACTACTTCATTCCGGCGGATGGTGAGCCGAAGGGGCTAGTTCATCGCGTGGAAGCGGGCAGGCTGGATGAATTGCCGAGCGAGAAAGTCGCGTACTCGAGCTGGACGGAGCAGGTGGAGGGTATCCGGCGCATCTTGGGCGGTGCGCGGCGGGTGGCGATGCAGTACTCGCCGAATTGCGCGATTCCGTATGTGTCGATGGTGGACGCGGGAACGGTGGAGCTGGTGCGCGGGCTGGGCGTAGAAGTAGTGAGCTCAGCGGAGCTGGTGCAACATTTCGAGGCGCGGTGGACGGAGGCGGCGCTTGAATCGCACTTGGAAGCGGGGCGGCGCGTGGACGAGGTGAGGCGCCAGGCATTCGCGCTGATTGGCGAGCGAACGCGCAATGGCGGGAAGGTGGAGGAGTTGGAAGTGAAGCGGTTCGTGCTGGGAGGGTTCGCGAAACGGGAGCTGGTTTGCGAGGACGGGCCGATTGTGGGGGTGAACGCGAATGCCGCGAATCCGCACTACGAGCCGCAGGAAGGGCTGACGCGGCCGATTGGGCGCGGGGATTTTTTCCTGATGGACATGTGGGCGAAGCTGGAGCGGCCGGGCGCGGTCTACTACGACATTACGTGGACGGGATTTTGCGGCGCGGAGCCGCCTGAAGAGGTGCGGAAAGTTTTCGCGATTGTGCGGGAGGCGCGGGACCGGGCGATTGCGCGCGTGGGGAAATCAGTGAGCGCGGGCGAGACGGTACGCGGGTACGAGGTGGATGACGCGGCACGGGGATACATTGCGAGCCAGGGCTATGGAGAGTTCTTCACGCACCGGACGGGGCATTCGATTGGGCAGGATGTGCATGGGAACGGCGCCAACATGGACAACCTGGAGACGCATGATGAGCGGCGGATTGTGCCGTGGACGTGCTTCTCGATCGAGCCGGGAATTTACTTGCGGGATTTCGGCGTGCGGTCGGAGGTGAATGTTTTCGTGGGCGAGCGCGAGGCCAGGGTGACGGGAGAGAAGCAGACGGAGCTTGTGTTAGTTTAGTTGGACGCATGAAACAAGTTAAATACACGGGTGTTTTGCTTGTGATGGGAGCGCTGGCGGCTCCGGCTTCGGACTGGCTGACCTTTGGCGGCGATGCGCAGCGGACGGGATGGGCGAAAGACGAAAAGCTGCTCACCAAGGACAGCCTTAAGAACTTCGGACTGCAATGGAAGCTGCATCTGGATAATGAGCCGAAGGAGCTGATCTCGCTCACGGCGCCGTTGGTGGTGGAGGATGTGTACACGTCGAAAGGCGTGAAGGACATCGTGGTGGTGGCGGGCAGCTCGGACAATTTGTACACGATCGACGCCGACACGGGAAAGCTTCTGTGGAAGAAGGCATTCACGGTGGAAGCCAAGCCCAAGCAGAAGCCGCACTGGCTGTGCCCAAACGGGTTGAATGACACGCCGCTATTGCAGAAGGAACACGGCGGCCTGGGAACGATGAACGTGTACATCATCGCGAGCGATGGCAAGCTGCACGTGATGAACATCATCGACGGAGAAGATCACTTTGCGCCTACGCAGTTCGTGCCGCCGTTCTCGAAGAACTGGAGCCTGAATTACAGGGATGGCGTGCTTTACACGGCGACGTCGCAAGGTTGCGGGGGCGCGAAATCGGGCGTGTGGGCGATGGATTTGAAGGACCCGAATCATCCGGCGACGATGTTTCCATCGAAGAACGGCGGGCTTTGGGGACGCGCGGGCGTGGCGATCGGCGCGGACGGCAATGTGTTCGCGGAAACCGGCGACGGCGACTACGATCCGGCAAAGGGAGAGTACTCGGACACGGTGATCGAGGTATCGCCGCGCGATGTGAAGCTGGTCGATCACTACACGCCGGCGAATTTCGCATGGATCACGAAGAAAGATCTCGATATGGGCAACATGAGCCCTGTGGTGTTTCCGTTCAAGCAGTGGGAGCTGGTGGCGGCGGCTGGCAAGGAGGGCGTGATTTATTTGATGGACGCGAAATCGATGGGCGGCGCGGACCATCACACGCCGCTGTACAAGAGTCCGCTGCTGGCGAATGAAGATGTGAACCTGGCGGGGCGAGGATTTTGGGGGTCGTTCGCGACGTGGCAGGATCCGCAGGGAGTGCGGTGGCTGTACGCGCCGGTGTGGGGACCGCCGCATTCGGGTGCGCCAGCGTTCGCGCTGACGAACGGGCCGGCGGAACACGGCAGCATCATGGCGTTCCGCGTGGAGGAGAAGGACGGCAAGCCGGTGCTGACGCCGGCGTGGATTTCGCGCGACATGGATGTTCCGGAACCGCCGGTGGTGGTGAACGGCATGGTGTTCGCGTTATCGAATGGCGAGAATACGCAGCAGCTCGACAGCTCGGGGCATATTCTCAACAGTCACGACCGGGCGTCGAAGCCCGCGGGGAATGCGGTGCTGTACGCGCTCGATGCCGCGACCGGCAAGGAATTGTTCAACAGCGGGAAGACGATTCCGGAGTTCACGCACTTCAGCGGGTTAGCGGTATCGAACGGGAAGGTGTTTGTGAGCACATTCGGGGCGAATGTTTATGCGTTTGGGGTGAAGCAGTAGAGAGGAGCCCCGCGCTCCGCGCGGACGTTCTGAGTTTCCGGATTGCCGGTTCGTGTCAATGCAGCCATGCCTGCGAAACCACTACTTCATGCATGTGGCGAACGACTGTAGCCACTCGTAAAGCCCTCCCTGGAATGTTACAGGGAGGTCATCGATTTGACCCATCCGGCCAAAGCCATCCATGTATAGACGGTGCGATGTTCCGCCAACGAGCGTGAAATGCACGCCCCAACGGAGGTCAGCGGTTCCCGTCGTTCCGCGAACTGTCGTCCGTTTCAACGCAGCTTTGAGTGGTGCTGCCTGGCGAGAGTTAGAGAACCTCGGCATCGTTAGCATGTAGCTGTAGCCGCTCCGCAACATTTCGGCGGTGATCGCAGTGTTGGTTAGAATGTTGGTGGGTATATAAAGAACCTCAACCTGTTCAACTCTCTCGGACTCGAGTTTACTGAGGAGAGCGTTTAGCCTCTGCTGTGCGTCCCCGGTGGGGGCCTGAGCGACGGCTGTCTGCGAAAGCGCAAGTAGACCGGTGAAAGCGGCAAGGATAAGTGCTCCGAGGATCGAGTGCCCTCTCTCCCTGCGAATTGGACTCTTGGCCCGCACGAAGCTGTTCGAGGAGACCGAAATGCTGGACTTCGGAACCACCCACGAAATCACGTTGCACATGAGATAGTAGACACCATCGTATAGCCAGTGGTTTCCTCTCGGGTCCGCCGCGCAGTAGATCACTGGCTAGTGGGCGTAAATGCATAGCATCTGAACTGATCCAACAACAAGACTCGCAGGTCCGCACACCGATGCGCGCGGACCTGCGTGAGGAGAGTGTTTCTACTTCGCCGCCCCGCGGCCGCCGGTGGTCACGGCGTAATCTGCGGGCACTTGGAACAGAGCAGCGGACGGTTCCGCGCGTTGGATGTTGGTGAGTTGATACGTCGTCTGGCCGAAGCGCGGATCGGTGTGCACGCTCTTAACGACGACTTGCAGATCCGGCGAATACCAGCGCTCGCTAACGCTTTCGATGGGCTGGTCATTGCCGGCGGCGCCGGCAGGGATCGTCATGGTGTGACGGGTGCCCTCAACCGTGAGGCCTTCGATCACCTGCGTGCCGAGCGATTCGGTTTTCACTGTGCCGCCGAAGCGCTGCGGACGTCCAGCCCCAGGCGCCACGGAGGCGGTGGCGTCTTCTGAAGCCGATTGACGTCCGCGCGGACCATGCCCGGGATTGAACGCCATCTTGTGCGCCGTTTTATTCTGCGGATTCAACGCGTACGCGGTAGCCGCCACAGGATCGTGAATCAATACCATTTGCCGCGCAGCACCGCCATTGGACGCGAGCGGACCGGTTCCACCCACGGTTTCTTCGCGGCGCGTGCGGCCCTGACTATCGCGATAAAGGGTTGCCGTCAGATTGCGTGAGATGTGGGTGCCGTTGGGTAAAGTCTGCGTGGTCTGCGTGACCGCCTGAGCCGTGAACGGCGCACCCGTTACCACCTTAGAGCCCATCTCGCGGGCCATAAAGTCCATGTTGCCGCCCCGGCGGAAGCCTCCCGGCGCGGGACTCTGCGCGGTTGCATAACCAACACTAGCCAAAACCAAAACACCTAGCATGCAGCTATTGAAATATGCCTTCATTTCGCACTCCTTGTTCTTGTTGTTGTTCTTACTCCACAAATCGAACGGCCCGCATCAAACCATCGTCATCCAGCAGAAGATCCGCCTGGACCAAATCCTCGTTGCGGTCTTCATTCACCGGAAGACCGAATGCACTGAGCGCGGCGCGCGGAAGCTCAACGCGAACCAAGCTGCCACGGCCGATGGGCGCCGGATCATAGACGAGGGGAATGAAATCGGTCATGACCTCGTCGCCGGTTTCCGCGACGGCCGCATCGTCTTGTTCCACCAAAAGAGCCGCACCCATCCTCACTGCCCGTGTGTCCATGGTTTTGCGAAGCGCAACCACGGCACCAAGCACCAACATGGCCGCAACCGCTCCGGCCAACACGCGACGCCGCCAGGTGCGCCGCAGGCGCTTAGCAGCGATACGCCTTTCGCGAAACGCGCCCATGAGCATCTCGCCCACTCGCGACGGCGCTTGCCTCGCGGAATCCTCTGATACGGCAGCGGCCATCACATCACTCAGCGTCTTTTCACTCTCCAGCCGGCGAGCACAACGGACGCAAACCTCTGCATGTGCCAAACCCGACCGGAGCGCGGCAGCGTCCATCACTTCGTCGCGCGCGATGGCCACGACCACGTTTTCAAACTCGATGCAGTTCATGCCAGACACCTGCTTGCGGCGGACGTCTTCGCGGCCAGCCGTTCCGCTAATAGCGCGCGAGCTCTGTGCAGGCGCGAGCGCACAGTGCCAATCGCGCAACCCAAGACTTGCGCCGCCTCGCTGTAACTCAGCTCATGCAAATCGCACAACACTACGGCCTCGCGATAGCCCGCGGGAAGCCCGAGAATCGCCCTTCGCAGCGAGCGCACGGCTTCATCGCGCGCCAGGTCGCGTTCCACTTCTGGCAACGCGACCAGTTGCTCTGGCGTGCGGCCGTCTTCACCTTCCACGACGGCGAGCGGAAAGTGAGACCGGCTCTGCGCCATCCGGCGCCACACCAGGCGGCGCGCGACACCGTATAAATAGGACACGAGAGTACCGCGGCTCGCGTTATACGAACTGCTGTTACTCAGCAGCATCAAAAAAATCTCCTGCGTCACTTCCTCGGCGATGTAGGAACTCCCGCTCATCTGGAGCGCAAACCGGTACACCGCCCCCTGGCGACGCTGATACAGCACGCTGAACGCCTCTTCGTTGCCCGAAGCGGCAAGCCGCAACAATTCGTCATCAGCGAGATTCGTCAACGCCATCATCCGGACTCAGTTGCGACGAACGATACCCGGCTCTACCAGGAATTGCATCGGAGACCGGAGAAAGTTCCAAAATTAACTAACAGAATACTGAAAAGGCCACCTGTACTCCGCTTCCTGACGGGCGCGGCTCGGTGAGTGTCTGCAAACGGGTAGCCTCTCAGCCACTTTTTCGTCATCCTGTTAGAGTTTGGCGAGCAGCCCGACGACGGCCGAGCCGAGAATGACCCACACGGTGTCCTTTCGAGTTCCCACCAGAAACAGGAAGCTCGCTACCGCGATGGCGACGGCCAGGGGCCCGGTGAGCGCATCTCTGGCTAGCGGCACGGTAGCCGAAATCACGAGACCCGCAGCCGCCAGCATGACGCATTGGATGGCGCTCTTGATTGCCGGACGGTTGGCACGCGCTCCGAGATAGCGCAAGAGCGGAATGATGAGAAACGCCGGCGTCATGATGGCAAGAGCCCCCATGATCGCGCCCGGCATTCCCGCCACGAAATAACCCACGCTCACGATATACAAGCCGTTCGCGCCCGGTGCTGTGCGGCCGGCGACCACCGCGGCATTCAGTTGGCGGTCGGTGAGGACATGGTGCGTTTCGACGAAATCGTGGCGTACAACAGGCAAAGACGTCAGGCCGCTGAAGGAAGTTACCGTCGCCTTAAGAAGCAACAAATAGAGAAGGATGAGGTTCATGGTTCCGATGGGGTGCGCCAGAACAGGCCCACGAGCGCCGCCAGACCTAGTACAGCGATGGGCGACATGGAGAATCGGACCGAGGCAACGAGAGCGGCGACGCAGAGGACGGCCGCGCGCAACCGGTGGCCACGGCCTATCTGCGGGACGAGTAGTTGCCAAGCGCTGGTGGCCATCATGCCGTTGGCGGCAGCGAGAGTACCGCCGATCGCAGCCATGGCCAGCGTGTTGGAGTTCCACGCCTGGTAGCCGATCGTCAGTAGCACCACGCAAATGGCTGGCGGGACGGTCATCGACAGCACGGCGGACAAGGCACCCGCCCAACCGAGAATCTTCCATCCGGCGCCGGCGGAGAAAGCAACGAGATTGGTGCCGGGCGTGATGCGCGCAAGGCCGTAGATGAGGGCGTACGTCTCTTCATCCAGCCATCCGCGGGTGTGGACGAGCTCGGATTGCAGCGCAGCCATGCTGGGATCGCCGCCGCCGAAGGTGAGATTGCCGACGCGGAGAAAAATCCATGTGAGCCGCTTGAGCGAGACCGGCGTCATGGATGTACTGTAACACCCGCGGTGGAGGCCGCTGATATGATCGGACCATGCGTGGCAAATGGCTGCTGTTTTCGGGCACGCTGATCCTGGCGGCAGCCGGCGTGGGGGCGCTGACGTGGCTCCGACGCGCCACGCCACGAGGGGATCGGACGATCACACCCGCTGCCGCGCCCGCGCCGCGAGAACTGAGCCTGGCAGGAAAGATTCAGGCCCTGCTCGTGGTGCCGGTGGGCGCGACGGTCACGGGCACAATCGACGCCTTTCTCGTAGAACCCGGGCAGGACGTATACGAGGGCCAGGTACTCGCGCGCATCAGCAGCCAGAGCCTGGAGGCGGCGCGCGAGGAGGCCGCGCGCCTGGCACAAGTCGCGCAAGACAAGGTGAACTCCGTGGAAAGCCGGATGATTGCGGCACGCCTCGAAGCATCGCGCGCGCACGCGGATGCGAAACGCGGGCGCGATCAACTGGATCGTGTGGAGAAGGTGTACCTGCGCCAGCAGATGCTCAACCGCGAGGGGGCCACGCCACGGCTAGTGTATGAAAAGTCCGAACGTGAGTTTGAAGCGGCGCGTGCGGAGTCTACAAGTCTCGATGAGCTCGCGCGGCAGGCGGACGATCGGGTGAGTGAACTTGCGCGCGAACTTGAAACCGCGAAGCAGGATGTGAGCGAGTACGCCGCGGACTTGGAATCCGCGACCGCGCAGGCGGCGGGCGCGGAGATTCGCTCGCCAGTCAGCGGGATGGTGGTTGCGCGCAAGGGCGAACCCGGCAAGATGCTGGCACCGGGAGAAGCGGGAGACCTTTTTGAGATTGCCTCGGACCTTTCGCAGCTCGCTGTGGCGATCCAGCCGGATCGGGCGGCGATGGCGCGAATCCGGTCGGGGCAGGAGGCTATGATTTTCGTGGCTGAGCTGCCGGGCGCCATTCCGGCGGCCGTGAAAGAAGTCAAAGGGAACGAAGTCATCGTGGCATTCACCAGTCCGAGCGCAGTGATCCGTCCGGGAATGACCGCACAGGTGCGGCTCAGGCTAGAATGAGATCGGGAACATAAGAAATGGAATTTCTAGAGAGCAGCCTGCTCGAATTGATCACCGAGACGTCGACAAACCTGCCGCCGGATGTGCGGGCAGCGATGTCGATCGCAGGTGCGCAGGAGACGCCGGACACGCAATCGTCGCAAGCGCTGAATATCGTTCTCGGAAACATCGACATGGCGAAGGACGACGAAGGCCCGATCTGCCAGGACACGGGAATGCCGACGTTTTTCGTGCACACACCGGTGGGGGTCAACCAGATCAAGATCCGCAAGGCGATTCAAGACGCCGTAGCCGAGGCAACGAGGCGCGGGAAGCTGCGGCCCAACTCGGTAGATTCGCTTACGGGAAAAAACAGCGGCAACAACCTGGGCGAAGAAACGCCGGTGATTCACTTCGAACAGTGGGACGAGGACGAGATCGAGGTGAAGCTGATTCTGAAAGGCGGCGGGTGCGAGAACAAGAACATCCAGTATTCCCTGCCCTGTGTTCTGGATCATCTGGGCCGCGCGGACCGCAATATCGAGGGCGTGCGCCGGTGCATTCTGCATGCGGTGTGGCAGGCGCAGGGACAGGGCTGCTCACCGGGTGCCCTGGGCGTGTGCATCGGCAGCGACCGCGCGCATGGGTATGCATTAGCCAAGCAGCAATTGTTTCGCACGCTGGATGACGTGAATCCGAATCCAGTGCTCGCCAGGCTGGAAACCGAGATCATGGCGGAGGCAAACCAGTTGGGGGTAGGCGCCATGGGATTCGGCGGAAAGGCGTCGCTGATCGGCTGCAAGATCACCGCCGCCAATCGGCTGCCCGCGAGCTTCTTCGTTTCGGTGGCGTACGACTGCTGGGCGTTCAGGCGGCTGGGCGTGCGCCTCGATGCGACCAACGGCGCGATTACCAAGTGGCTGTACCGCGATCCGGACCGGCCCGTAGAGCGCATGGCAATCACCGCGGGTTTTCCGCTGACGGGCCGCGAAGTGATTCTCACGCCGCCGCTCACCGAAGCAGCGGTGCGCGCGCTCAAGGTGGGGGACGTGGTGCTGATCCGCGGCGAGGTGTTCACGGGCCGAGATGCGGTACATGCGCATCTGATGAAGAATCCGCCGCCGGTGGATCTGCATGGATCGGTGCTCTATCACTGCGGTCCAGTCATGCTGAAACAAGGTGATGAATGGGTGGTGAAAGCCGCGGGGCCCACCACATCGAGCCGCGAGGAGCCGTATCAGGCCGATATCATCCGCAGGTACGGCGTGCGCGCGGTGATTGGCAAGGGAGGCATGGGCACGCGGACGCTGGGAGCGCTGGCAGACGCGGGCGCGGTTTACCTGAATGCCGTCGGTGGTGCGGCGCAGTATTATGCCCGGACGGTGGAAAAGGTGCTCGGCGTTCACCTCATTGACTTCGGAATTCCGGAAGCCATGTGGCACCTGCGTGTGCGCGACTTCGCCGCGATCGTGACCATGGACGCGCACGGCAACAGCCTGCACGCGGACGTCGAGAAGGCAACCGGAGAGGCGCTGGCCGCGCTCGGGAAGGTGTAACGGTGCGGCGCTCGAGCGCGCCGTCTGGTAAACTGAAGAATTCCCCGGCCAGGTAGCTCAGTCGGTAGAGCGCAGCCCTGAAAAGGCTGGCGTCGGCGGTTCGATTCCGTCCCTGGCCACCACATTCTAAACAACTTAGCAGCAGCCAAAAACATAAGGTTTCAGTCGCGCGAACAATACGCGAACATCGTCAACCGATGTTCGCCTTGTCGCAATTCTCTTGCTCCATCAGCTTCCAGATTTCCCTCGCCGTGTTACCGGTCCTGGCGATGTGGTGCCGCGCCAGTTTTGCATAGCGTTCGGTCATCTTGATATTCGAGTGGCCCAGGATTTTCGCGAGCGCGTAAAGATCGCCGCCATTCATCATGTACCAGGATGAAAACGTGTGACGCAGATCATGGAAACGGAAATCCTTGATCCCCGCCCTTTCGAGCAGGTCTTCGAAACTTCCTTCCACACGCTGCCGTCCGCTTGTCGCGCCCGGTTCCGGCGGAAAAATTCGATCCTCATCAATGACGGCAGGAAACCGCCGCAGCTCGCCGGCAAGTTCGGGAGGCATTGGGACGTAACGCATTTTCCCGCCCTTCAGCTTCCCTCTCACCGCCAATAGCCCCTCGCTGTACATCGCGTCCGGCCATCTGAGGCCGAAGATCTCCGCCTGCCGCATTCCGGTCGTGACGGCGAT